>Ga0209303_1001716_pt1 | contig 12813 bp, 9 predicted proteins | sample SidtaG_3_FD_187449 | JGI IMG/M metagenome (GOLD analysis project Ga0209303, IMG submission 187449) | Marine algal microbial communities from Sidmouth, United Kingdom - Sidmouth_Asex1 metaG (SPAdes) (version 2) | ecosystem: Host-associated > Algae > Red algae > Unclassified | place: Sidmouth... | reverse complement strand
AATCTCTCCACGTTAGAGCAACAGGGTTTGAGGTACGCACCGCCACGCTTGTATTGAAGCCCGGCACACCAAGTCTTCTGAAACATATTCGCGCTACTTCACTATTTCGGTAATATTCTGTGTTCATGATCAATACCCCGCTACCAGCGGTGGCATCATGTCCCTGAAGCCGGGTATCACATAACGACGACACGTTTAAGAACCGCTTTTCCACCGTCGGTCGTTCATCTCTAAAAACATAAAAATCCGCAATGACCCGGATGTCTTGATAACCTGTAACTTGGCGCTGTAACTGAAAACCGCCAACCGATGAAAGCTACCCTACTGAAACCCTACGCCAAGTTTGTTCGCCGCAACGTTGCGCTAATGGCCGCCCGCGCCGCCTCCGCCCAGGAAGATATCATGCGCGACCTGGTGCATACCGCCCGGAATTCCGCTTACGGCCGTGACCACGACTTTGCGGGAATTAATAGTTACGAAGATTTTAAGGCCCGCGTCCCCATCGGCGACTACGAGGACTTCCGGCCTTACGCCGATCGTATCCGCGACGGAGAGAGCGACGTCAGCTGGATCGGAAAGCCTAAGTACTTTGCAAAAACAAGTGGCACCACCAGCGGCGTGAAGTACATCCCTCTCACCCGCCAGAGCATCCCCAACCACTTTGGTACCGCCCGCAACGCCTTGTTCAATTACTTTGCCGAAACGGGTAAGGGGCGCTGGCTCAACGGTAAGATGATTTTCCTGAGCGGCAGCCCGGAAATGACGGATACCAACGGTATAATGACCGGTCGTCTCTCCGGCATCGTCAACCACCAGGTTCCCGCCTGGCTGCGCACGAACCAACTGCCGAGCTACGAAACGAACTGCATCGAAGACTGGGAAACCAAGCTCGAACGGACTGTTGATGAAACCATCGCCGCCGATATGCGCCTCATTTCCGGCATCCCTCCCTGGGTGCAGATGTACTACGAACGACTCTTACAACGCTCGGGTAAAAATACCATTCTAGAGCTTTTTCCTAACCTGGAAATGTTCGTTTACGGCGGCGTCAATTTCGAGCCCTACCGCCAAAGTTTAGAGCAGCTCGTGGGGGGGCGCCTCCCCAGCGTAGAGACCTACCCGTCAAGCGAAGGGTTTATCGCCTTTCAGGACTCGCAGATCGAAAACGGACTGTTGCTCAACGCCGACAGCGGCATTTTCTTCGAGTTCGTTCCCGCCGGGGAGATCTTCGACCAGAACCCCACCCGCCTGCAACTGAGTGAAGTGGAAACGGGCGTCAACTACGCCATCATTCTCAACACCAACGCCGGGCTCTGGGGGTATAATCTGGGGGATACGGTAGCGTTCGTTAGTGTAGAACCCTACCGCTTACTGGTGACCGGACGGATCAAACACTTCATCTCCGCTTTCGGGGAACACGTTATCGGCAAAGAGGTAGAACTCGCAATGCGGGAGGCCGCCGATAAACACTGCGTGCGGGTGACCGAATTTACCGTAGCCCCGCAGGTTTCCCCCACGGAAGGTGGTCTGCCTTACCACGAGTGGTTTGTAGAATTTGCCACCCCACCGGACAATGCGGCTGAATTCGCCAGGGACCTCAACGCGGCGATGGTAAAACAAAACATCTATTATAAAGACCTGATCAGCGGCGCAATACTTCGTTCCCTGGTTGTAAGAGCCACCAAACCGGACGCCTTTCGGGAATACATGAAGAGTCAGGGGAAACTGGGCGGACAGAATAAAGTTCCCCGTTTAAGTAACGACCGCAAAATTGCGGATTCACTCCACCGCAAAACCTGAGAGCAAACTGGTAATCATGGGCTTGTACAAAAAGAGAGAGCCGACCTTAAGGGCCGGCTCTCCAGAGAAACACTATGAACAACACAAAATAATTTATAACAAAACAAATTTGGAATTTATCTTGATAGAGCAAATATACGTAGTTTTAGTTAATAAGCCCGTTGCCATATGTCAACTAAGCTTATTTAAGCATGATTTTTTTCTTAATCCTGCTTAAAGAGTATTTGGTAATTCCAAGATAAGAAGCCAGGTGATGATCGGGAACCTGACTGACGATGGAAGGAAAATATTTCAATAAATGCAGGTAAGCATTTTTAGCTTCCAGGGTGAGAATGGCCCGGAAAAGTTTTGTTTGTTCCCTTAGCTTTTGCTGGGTCAGTCTCATAAAAACATGCTCCATTCCGCGGAAGTCTGAAGTTAGTCGGGAATAATTTTCTCGGGAAAAGACCAGAATTTCAGCTTTCGTCTCCATCTGGAAATAACCAAAGGCGGGCAAACTGTCATGGTAGCTTTCCGGCTCGGCAAAAAACTCTCCTTCTTTGATAAACATGGCGGTATTCTCGTCTCCTTTGTCGTCGATGTAATAATACCGAACGATGCCCGAAACCAAATACCCTAAAGCGGTATTGACTTCGCCCTCACGCAAAAACCACTCTCCCTTAGTGTAAATTCGCTTCTCTCCACGACCGACAATTTTAGGAATGTCGCTTTTTGCGAGATTGCCGAATTCCGAAAGTATTTCCTCTAGTGGTACAGGCATAGCGCTTAAGTTAAAGCCAAAATATGATTAATCGCTACAATTGAATGGGTTAAGCGCAAATTTAGGGTTTCAAAGTTGACTCATCGGGTTGTAACGGCAGACGGTCAAAAACTTTTTACGCATCCTGCGGCCGAGCCTTCAAATCTAACGGACAGTTAGTATTGTTGCTAACAGTTGAGCGTCCCCGTCAACGCAACGCGCAACAGCTGGTAACAATACAATTGCGGCGATCTTATATAGTTTAAAATTAACGCATGAAAACCCTCATTCTTGGAGCTACGCCCAACCCCAAACGCTACGCTTTTCTGGCCGCCAATAAGTTGGTGGGGCACGAGCACGAGATCGTCAACGTAGGCATCAAAAAAGGCGAAGTTGCCGGTGCGGAGATCCTGAACGGAATGCCGGAGGTGGAAGGTGTCGACACAGTTACCTTATACCTTGGCCCAAAAAAACAGGAACCGTACTACGACTGGCTGGTGGGCGATGTCCGGCCCCGGCGCATCATCTTTAACCCCGGTACCGAGAACGCCGAACTGGCGATGCGCGCCCGGGCCGCCGGTATCGAAACGGAGGTTGCCTGCACGCTGGTGTTGCTTTCCAGCGGGCAGTACGCTAAAGAATAGCCATCTTGCGAACAACGAATCCACAAATCAACGAACCCAATCACCAAATTCCTCCTCCGCCTGGCCGCCGTTGCCGCCTGTACCGGGCTCGGCCTGCGCGCCCTGCTGACCGAGCTTCCCCTGCGAGCGTTGCTATGGGACTCCTCCGCGTGGAAGCCCGTTGCGCAATTTCTAGGCTTTACCTGGACGAGGTGGGTGACGAGTCCCGCCGTTGATCAGGGGATCGAAAATACAAACGACATCCTGGGTTTTTTCCTGCTGACGGCGGGTCTGGCGGCGGCTGTTTTCGGTCTGTCCAACCGCCTTCAGCGATGGTTGCTTGGGGGAGCGTTTGCCATTTTGCTGTCCATTAACCTGCTGGTCTGGAAGGAACATTTCTGGCAAGTAGGGCAATTGCTCGAACTTTCAGTACTCACCGCTTCGCCCCTGGTTTACCTTTATTACGGTGCCGCGGGAGCGCAGCAACGTGCTTCGGCTTATCGGCTGATACGGTGGCTGATCGCGCTGACCTTTATCGGACACGGATTGTACGCCGTGGGTTTTCATGCCGTACCAGCCAACTTCGTACTGATGGTGCAAGCGGGGTTGGGCGTGGGGGAGGGGGTGGCCCGCGATCTCCTGCTGATGGTCGGGTTCCTGGACTTTATCGCGGCGGCGCTGCTGCTGCTGCCGTTCAGGGAAGCCCGCCGCGCCGCCCTGCTATGGGATCATTCCCTGGGCGCTGCTGACCACCACCGCCCGGTTGTGGAGCTACGGCGGGCTGGTGAGTTCCACCACCTTGCTGACGCAGTGGGTGCCGGAGGTGGTGATACGCTTGCCACACGTTTTTTTGCCGGTGGCGATTTGGGTGGGGCTGCGGCGGCCCTAAGTTTACCGCACGGGCACCTGATCTGAGAACACGATCCATCGGGAATATTGTAGGCCGTTGAAGAGCCCCCGCCTTCGTCGTCAACCGAAAAAATCGGTAAAGACCAATTAGCCACCTATCTTACCCCGCCCGGACCGGCCTCGTTGCGCCGCACGCCGATTGTGAAGTTGATCTGAAAACCTGACTGCCGTGAGAAACATCCCGACCAAATCGACCTATGCGCTGTTATCGCTGCCGGCTACGGCTATGGGCTTTGCCCTGTGCGTACAAATTGCGGCGCTTAGCTGGATTCTGAATACCCAGTACGGGCTTAACCTGGAAGAAATCGGCAACGTCTGGCTGGCCGGACCGCTGGCCGGTATCCTTGGTCAGTTGATCGTCGGGGTGGTAAGCGACAATGTCTGGATCCTCGGCGGGCGGCGGCGTCCTTTTATCGTAATTGGCGGAGCGCTGGCCGCGCTCATGATCTTTGCTCTTCCTTACTTTGGCGTTATTCAGCGGGCCATAGGCCTGGAGAGCATCGTCGGCGTTGCCCTCACCGTTGCCCTGCTGCTGGACCTGGCCATCAACGTCAGTTTCAATCCCGCACGCTCGATCATTGCGGACCTTACGCCCGCGGGGGCGGCGCGCACGAAGGGGTATACCTGGATGCAGACCATCTCCGGGGCTTTCGGCGTGGCCGCCTACCTGATCGGTTATTTCACCAACAACTACAACGTCATCTACACCGGGGTCGTTGTCGTTTTCATTTTCTCGGTGTTTCCGGCTTTCTTCATCAAGGAAGAGCGGGACCTGATGACGGCGGAGTCGCCCGACGGGATGGCTACGGCGGCAGATATTCACGAGGATATGGGCGACCTGGAAGCTCTGAAAAACGGGCAGTCCAAAACGACAGACTGGGGGGAATTCCTGAAGATCTGTCTGGCTCACGTCTTCACCTGGGTAGGCGTGCAAACGATGTTCATTTACACTTTCGGGTACATCAAGGAGGTGATCATGGGTTTCGAGACGGCCACCAAGCTTTCCGAAGGGCAGAACAACGAAATCGGGGCCAGCATCGGTCTGGCCTTTGCTATCCTGAATACCGTCGGCTTTTTGCTGCCGGCACTGGTGCTGGAGCCCGTCGCCCGCCGTATCGGCCGGGTGAAAACCCACGCCCTGGCCCTGGCGGTGAGTGCGCTGGGATACGGCCTGATCGTGGCGTACGGAAGCTCCTTACCGGTATTTTATTGCCTCATGGCGGTGGTTGGCGTGGGTTGGGCCGCCGTTGTCAGCCTGCCCTTCGCCATCATGTCGGAGGTGGTGGACGAACGCCGGATGGGACTCATGATGGGCCTTTTCAACCTGTCGGTGGTGTTGCCACAGATCGTGGCCTCGCGGCTGGGCGTCTACATCGAGCACTCGGCCGATAAGAGTTCCATTTTCTGGATATCAGCCGTCACGCTGGGGATCTCGGCGGTGCTGTGGCTGCTGGTGAAGGAGAATCACGAAAGCGGGAAAGTTTAAGCGTTTTCCGGGCGCGGCCGCAGGATGCAAAAATTGGTTTTTAGGAACGGTCCGTTCCGGTCAGACCCGGTAGCAGGACCAAAAATCATGATAACGCGGTACGCGTATTTTGGGCTTGGTCATTAGGGCGATTGTTTCCTGATGTCCGCTGCGTGTTCATTCGCGATTCCGCTCGGTATTGCCCCGCTTTTTCTTCGTTCGCAAGCTTTTACCGACCTTCGCCCCCGCAAAAATCGTTATTCACGGAATGTTAATGTCCGCTCTCATCATCGCCGTCGTCCTGCTCGTTGTAATGCTCGTCCTGGGCTACGTTCTGACCACCTACGTGCTTCCGTACACCATCCTGCAACCCGGCCTGAGAACCGGTGATGCCACCCCCGGGGAATACGGTCTGCCTTACGAGCACTTTCAGTTCCACGTCGGCGATTCCATCGATTTGGATGCCTTCTACGTACCCGCCGCCGGAGTGGCCCGCGTCAACTTCATCATGCTGCACGGCGTCGGCAGTTGCAAGGAGGTTTACCTGAGCAGCGTGGCGGAGTTGGTCGCGCTGGGCTACAACGTACTGCTGTGGGACCAACGCGCCCATGGTAAATCCGGCGGTAAATACCTTACCTACGGCTACTACGAAAAACACGACGTCAGCAAAGCCATCGACTGGCTCGAGGACAAGGCTCCGGGTCTGCCTACCGGCATCTACGGTAACTCCATGGGGGGGGGCGTAGCCCTGCAGTCTTTGGCGCATGACCCCCGTCTGCGTTTTGGCCTCATCGAAAGCACCTTCACCGACCTGCCGGCCGTGGCCAATGCCTACGGCCGTCGCATGAGTGGTTTGCCGTTGCCGGGCTGGCTGACGGATTATGTGCTCACCCGCGCCGGTAAGATCGCCGGCTTCGATCCCTTCTCCGTACGCCCGCTCGCCGCGGCGCGGAACATCACCCAGCCTGTCATGCACATCCACGGGGATGCCGACGCCAACATCGATGTTTCTCACGCCCACGCCCTGTTCGGGGCCCTCGCCTCTGAAGACAAACAACTCTACATCGTTGCCGGCGGAGACCATGCCGATCTGTGGGACGTCGGTGGTGAAGGATACCGGGAAGTCTGGTTCGGGTTCCTGCGGCGGGAGGACTTCAATAATCTCTCCGGATAAAACCCCGTTCACCCAGCGTGGGGGCACTGTTGATTAAACGACTTTCTTTGCATCCCGCGTCCGCGCCCCCGGTGCCGTCACGCCGGAAAACACCGCAAATATGACGATGGACGGAGTATCCCCCACAACGTCAATCCGTATCTTTGCAGCCCGGTAAAAACTCGGATTTATGTCAGATCATTCCCTCCGCCAGATATTCTCCCAGCGCATCCTTGTTCTCGACGGGGCCATGGGCTCCCTCATCCAGGGCTACGGACTGACCGAGCAGGACTACCGCACCGGCTACTTCGAGGACCACCCCAGCGACCTGAAGGGCAACCACGACCTGCTGGTACTGACCCGCCCGGACGTGATCCGGGAAATCCACGAAAAGTACCTGGAGGCCGGTGCCGACATGATCGAAACGAACACCTTCAGCGGTACCACCATTGCGCAGGAAGACTACGGTACGGAGCACATCGTATACGAAATGAACGTTGCCGCCGCCCGCGTCGCCCGCGAAGCCGCCGATAAGTACACGGCCCGGAACCCCGCCAAGCCCCGCTTCGTGGCCGGAGCGGTAGGGCCCACCAACCGTACGCTCAGCATCAGCCCCGACGTGAACGACCCCGGCTACCGGGCCATCACCTTCACCCAACTGGCCGACGCGTACTTCACCCAGATCAAAGGGCTGGCCGACGGCGGTTCCGACCTGATCCTGATCGAAACCATCTTCGATACGCTCAACGCCAAGGCAGCCCTCTTCGCCCTTGAGCGTGTTCGTCAGGAAACGGACCGCGAACTGCCCGTGATGATCTCCGGCACGATCACGGACGCCTCCGGCCGTACCCTGTCCGGTCAGACGGTGGAAGCTTTTTACTACTCCGTTGCTCATGCCGACCCGATCTGCATCGGTCTTAACTGCGCCCTCGGTGCCCAGGAGATGCGGACCCACCTCGCCGCGCTGAGCAAGGTGGCCGAGTGCAACGTTCACGCTTACCCCAACGCCGGCCTGCCCAACGAGATGGGAGAGTACGACCAGGACGCCGAGGAGATGCAGCAGTACATCCGCGACTTCGCCGCCAGCGGATTCGTGAACCTGATCGGTGGCTGTTGCGGTACTACGCCCGCCCACATCGGCGCGATGGCGAAGGCGATCAGCGGGATGAAAACCCGGGAGATCCCGACGCTGCCGCCGTACTCGAACTACGCCGGTCTGGAGCCGCTCGTAGTACGCCCGGAAACGAACTTCATCAACGTGGGGGAGCGTACGAACGTTACCGGGTCCAAGAAATTCAGCCGCCTCATCATGGGGGGGCATTATGACGAGGCGCTGGCCGTAGCGCTCCACCAGGTGGAAGGCGGCGCGCAGGTGATCGACGTGAATATGGACGAGGGGCTGCTCGACAGCAAAGAGGCGATGGTCACCTTTTTGAACCTGCTGATGGCCGAGCCCGACATCGCCAGGCTGCCGATCATGATCGACTCCTCGAAGTGGGATGTGATCGAAGCCGGCCTGCAGTGCGTACAGGGAAAGTGCATCGTCAACTCCATTTCGATGAAGGAGGGGGAGGAAGAGTTTCTGCGTCAGGCCAAACTCGTGAAAGCCTACGGAGCCGCCGCCATCGTGATGGCCTTCGACGAAACCGGTCAGGCCGATACCGAAGACCGCAAGGTGGAGATCTGTTCCCGCGCCTACAAAGTCCTCACCGAGCAGGCTAACTTCAAGCCGCAAGACATCATCTTCGACCCCAACATCTTCGCCGTGGCCACCGGCATCGAGGAGCACAACAACTACGGGGTGGACTTCATCAAGGCGACGCGCCGGATCAAGGCGGCCTGCCCGGGGGCGAAGATCAGCGGCGGGGTTTCCAACGTGAGCTTCAGTTTCCGGGGCAACAACGTCGTGCGGGAAGCGATGCACTCCGCCTTTTTGTACCACGCCATCGCGGCGGGGATGGATATGGGCATCGTCAATGCCGGTATGATCGAGGTGTACCAGGATATTCCGAAAGAACTCCTCGTGCACGTGGAAGACGTGATCCTCAACCGCCGCGCCGATGCCACCGAGCGGCTGACGGACCTGGCCGAAAGCCTGAAGAACGTCGGCGGCCGCTCGGTCGTGAAGGACCTCGCCTGGCGCGAATCCACCGTAGAGGAGCGGTTGAAGCACAGCCTGGTGCGCGGCATTACGGAGTTCATCACCGAAGATACCGAGCAGGCGCGGTTGAAGTACCCCCGCCCGCTGCACGTCATTGAAGGCCCACTGATGGACGGGATGAACGTGGTGGGAGACCTGTTCGGCTCGGGAAAGATGTTTTTGCCACAGGTGGTGAAATCGGCGCGGGTGATGAAGGCGGCGGTGGCCTATCTGAACCCTTTTATCGAGCAGGAGAAGGAAGAGATCATGGCCCGCCAGGCGGAGGAAGACGCTAAAGCGCTTGCTCAAGGCCGCGAAATCGAGGATCGAGGATCGAAGATCGAGAATCGGGAATCTTCCAGTCGTCAGTTCAAAGGCACTATACTGATGGCTACGGTGAAGGGCGACGTGCACGACATCGGTAAAAATATCGTCGGGGTGGTACTCGCCTGCAACAACTACGAGATCGTAGATATGGGCGTGATGGTGCCGGCCAATAAGATTCTTGACGAAGCTCAGCGCGTCAACGCCGACATCATCGGCCTGAGCGGGCTCATCACACCTTCGCTCGACGAGATGGTCAGCGTAGCCGCCGAGATGGAGCGCCGGGGGATGACGACGCCCCTGCTGATCGGTGGCGCCACGACCTCCAAAACCCACACTGCCCTGAAGGTGGAACCCGCCTATACGAAGGGCGCGACGATCCATGTGCTCGACGCGAGCCGGGCGGTGACCGTGGCCGGCAGTCTGCTGGACGGAGCGGCAGAAGACCGCAAGGCTTACCGCGACGGTATCACGGCCGAGTACGAACGCGTCCGCGTGCACCGGGCAAAGCAGAAGTCTGAAAAAGCCTTTCTACCGATCGCTAAAGCGCGGGAAAACGGGCTTAAACTGGACTGGGAGAATTACGTCCCACCCGTACCCAACTTCACGGGTACAAAGGTCTTCGCAGACTACGATCTTGCGGAACTGGTGGACTACATCGACTGGACGCCTTTCTTCAGTAGCTGGGCGCTGGCGGGTAAATTCCCTGATATTCTGACGGATCACGTCGTCGGGGAGGAAGCGACCACACTCTACAAGGAAGCTCGGGAAATGCTGGACCTGATGGTGAAGGAGAAGTGGATAAAGGCGAAGGGAGTAATCGGGTTTTGGCCCGCCGAAGCTAACGTTGCTACCGATACCATCAGGGTCTCCCGTGGATCCGCCCGGCCGACGAGTCACGCCGCGCAGGGGTCCCCCGACATGCTGGAGCTGTACCACATTCGTCAGCAAAGTAAGAAAGCCAAGGGGCGACCTAATCAGTCCTTAACCGATTACATTGCACCCGCGTCCGCGCAAAAGGAAGACCATATCGGAGCCTTTGCCGTCACGGCTGGTATCGGGATCGAGCCCCACGTAAAGCGGTACGAGGAAGCCGGAGACGATTACTCCGCCATCATGCTCAAAGCACTGGCGGACCGGCTGGCCGAAGCCTTCGCCGAACGGATGCATCAGCGCGTCCGGCGGGAGTTCTGGGGTTACGCGCCCGACGAGGCCGTGACCAACGACCAGCTGATCGCCGAGCAATACCGGGGTATTCGTCCCGCGCCCGGCTACCCCGCCTGCCCCGAGCACACCGAAAAAAACAAGATATGGCAGTTGCTCGACGCGGAGGCGGCAACCGGAATAAAACTGACGGAAAGTATGGCGATGTACCCGGCCAGTTCTGTTTCGGGATGGTATTTATCCCATCCCGAGGCAAAGTATTTTACGGTACGGGGGCTCAAGCCAGACCAGGAAGCGGACTATGCGGCGCGGAAGGGGTGGAGCGAGCAAGAGAAGGACCGGTGGCTGGCCGCCATCCGGTAAGTGCCGGCCGCTCTCCGAGTGAAGGAAATTCCAAACCGGTATCGGAGCGTACGGTTTCTTCTGAGCCCTGGTAACCCGCGTCCCCGCCTGTTTGACTAGAGCTCAACAATGCGTAGTGCGGGGGGGGGGCTGGCGGAACGGAAACGGTTCGCGGAACAAACCGGGCTGGAGCCCGAAAGTTATTTGTGCCAGAGCGCCCAGGTATTGGGACGCTAATTATTTTTCTCTTCCTCTTCCTCCTGGTTCCGCAACTCCAGCGCATCCTCCCGCAGGCGTTGCAGGAAGGGGCTGGCGAAGATGAAGTCCTCCAGGGTATCGTTATCGCTTTCCAGCACCTGCGATTTGTCGCCCGTCCAGGCTACGTGACCGTTTTTCATCAGCAAAATGTTGTCGCCGATGCCCATCACGGAGTTCATGTCGTGGGTATTGATGACGGTAGTGATGTTGTTGCGGTTGGTAAGGTCGCAGATCAGTTCGTCGATCAGGATGGAGGTCTGGGGGTCGAGGCCGGAGTTGGGCTCGTCGCAAAACAGGTATTTGGGCTCCAGGACCATGGCGCGGGCGATGCCGACGCGCTTCTGCATGCCGCCCGACACCTCGGAGGGGTAGCGATCATTGATGCCTTCCATGTTGACCATCTCCAGGCACTCGTCTACCCGCAGTTGTTTATCCTTAAGGGATCGCCGGGTGAACATGTCCATCGGGAAGCGGATGTTCTCTCCGACGGTCATGGAGTCAAAAAGGGCGTTGCCCTGGAAGAGCATTCCGATCTGCATTCGAATTTTGCGCAGTTCTTTCTTGTCGAGTTGAAAGATGTTGGTGTCGCCGTAAAAAACCTCGCCGGAGTTGGGTTGGAACAGGCCGATCAGCAGTTTAAGCAGCACGGTCTTACCCGCGCCGGAGGCTCCGATGATGAGGTTGGGCTTACCGGCATAGAACTCCGTAGTGATCCCCTTGAGGACGTGGTTCTCCCCGAAAGATTTTTCGATGTCGACGGTACGGATCATGGCGGGGAGTTTTAGGTCAGCAGCAGAGCGATGATGAAATCGAAGAGCAAGATCAGTACGTTGGAAACCACCACGGCGCTGGTGCTGGCCTCCCCGAGTTCGATGCTGCCACCCTTCACGTAATAGCCGAAATAACAACTGATGGACGTGAGCAGGAAGGCAAAAACCAGTGCTTTAACGAACATGATGAAGACGTAGCGCGGTACGAAAAAGGTCCGCAGGCCCAGCACGTATTCCGTATGCGACAGCGTGCCAGGGATCACCGTAGCGACGTAGCCACCGATGATGGATACGAAGGCGGAAATGGCCACCAGCAGGGGAATGACGATCACCGCGGCGATGATCTTGGGCATGATGAGGTACGCGGCCGTATTAACGCCCATGATCTCCATGGCGTCGATGTGTTCTTTCTGGCGCATCCCGCCGATCTCGGCGGCCAGGTTGGAACCCACCTTGCCGGCCAGTACGAGGCAGGTGATCGTGGGCGCCATCTCGATGATGGTGATGTCGCGCACGATGTAGCCGATGTAGTATTTGGGGATGAAACTGTCGCCGAGCTGGTCGGCAAACTGCACGGCCGTCACCATGCCGATGAACATCGAAATGAGCAAAACGATGAATACGGAGCCGACCCCGATGGCGTCCATCTGCCGAATCGTCTCCTTATAGTACATCGAGAACCGCTCCGGTTTGGCCGTGGCGGACCAAAGCAGGAGCACGTAGCGGCCGAAGTTGTAGAGTAACGAGTTGATGAGCATGCGGGGCCGGGTGAAAAGTTTTGGCTGGTGGGGTAACGCTATCGGATGGGCTTAGGTTTGCGCGTCCTGAAATCCGATGGGGGCGAAGGTACAATTATCGGGCCTGATTTACGGCTTGTCCGCAAGACGTAACAGCACTCCGTTCAGCAGCCGCGACGTGAAGACGTCCGACCTGGTGGCCGGTATCGCCCAGATCCTGGGTACGCAGGAGTTCGACAGCCCCTACGACTACATCGCCGCCGACGTTAACTGCGACGGGGAGCACGACGTGCGCGACATCGTAACGAGCAGCCGGGCGATCCTGGGTCTGACCGACGGCTTTGCGGCCGGCAACTGGATCTTCGTCACGGCGGATGCCGACATCGACG
>Ga0209303_1001707_pt1 | contig 12865 bp, 7 predicted proteins | sample SidtaG_3_FD_187449 | JGI IMG/M metagenome (GOLD analysis project Ga0209303, IMG submission 187449) | Marine algal microbial communities from Sidmouth, United Kingdom - Sidmouth_Asex1 metaG (SPAdes) (version 2) | ecosystem: Host-associated > Algae > Red algae > Unclassified | place: Sidmouth... | reverse complement strand
GATCGCGTCGGCACGTGCCGGTGCTGCGGCCGCCAACGTGACCGCGTCCGAGACACGGCTCAAAGCCCCGATCTCTGGTGTCATCGCCCGCATCAATATCGAGCAGGGCGCGTATTTCTCCCCGCAACAGGTTCAGATCGGCTCGGACGCCGGGCTGCTCAACACGATCCCGATCATCATCATCGACCCCACAGCCTTCGAGATGCGGGTAGACCTGCCGTCCTTCCAGTCACGCGCGGTCACCAAGGATGCGCGTGTCATTATCGAGCCCAATGTGCAGCTGCCCGGCAATGTCTCGCAAGGCGCAGGCACGAGTGCGGGCAAAGGACCAAGCAACAGCCCCTATGCGGTGGACGGCACGGTCTATGCCGTCAGCCCGTCCGTGAACCCGGACACGCGTACCTTTTCGGTCACCGTGCGGACGGCGGAGGAGACACCGACACTCCAAGACGGCGAGTTCGTGACGACATGGATCGAGGGGCCGTCGGCTGCGAATGCCTTGACCCTGCCGCTCAACGCCGTGCGCTACCGCAATGACGAGACCTTCGTGTTCGTCGTGGACGCGCAGGGCAAGGCCACGCGCCACAGCATTACGACGGGCCTACAAAGCGCAACGCGCCTGCAAGTGCTGTCGGGCATCAGCGCGGGCGACCGCGTGGTGACCGAGGGACGCTCCGAAATCTCGGACGGCGACATTGTGCGGGTGATTGGCAAATGACCGACACGATACAAACGGCCCCGACCGCCCAACCCGTGACCCCGGCCCAAACGCCCCGGCGCGAGACGCTGGAAGTCGCCGCGGCCGGAACGCTCGCGCGCTTCTTCTTTCTCAAGACCACCTTCGCCATCCTGTTCACGCTCCTGCTCGGCGCGGGCGGGTTCTTGGCCTACCAGAACCTGACCAAGGAAAGCCTGCCCGATCTCGACATCCCGCAGGCGACGGTCTCGACCATCTGGCCCGGTGCCGACCCGCAAACGATCGAAGAACAGGTCACGCAGGAGCTCGAAGACGAGATCCTCACCATCAAGGGCGTGAAGTCGGTCAATTCGGCCAGCTTCGACTCGGCCTCGACCATCTCGGTCGAGTTCGACGCCAACATCCCGTCCGACGTCGCCATGCCGCGGCTGCGCGAAGCCGTGTCCGACGTCGAAGGCCGACTGCCGCGCGAAGTCGAAAGCCCAAATATCATACAAGTCAGCGTCGATGACCGGCCCGTCACGACCATAACCCTTTTCGGTTCCGCGCCGGATGCCCAGCTTAATGCGCTAGGCAAACGCGTGCAGGATGAGCTGGAAACCATTTCCGGCGTCAACGAGGTGAACCTTGGCGGCGCGCGCGAGGAGATCGTGCAGATCCTGCTCGACCCGTCGCGCCTGCTCAGCCTTGGCCTGTCGCCCGGCCAGGTCACGACTGCCATCTCAAATGCCAATATCGATCAGCCGTTTGGCGAGATCGAGAGCGACATCATTGGCGCGGTTGTCCGCCTCGAAGGCCAGATCAAGACGGTCGATGACCTCCGCGCGCTGCCGATCGTTCGGCAAGGCGCGGGCGCGACGGGCCGCACCATCCGCCTCGGCGAGATCGCGACCGTTACGCGTACATTGGAGGCGGAGGATTCGCGGGCTTTCTACTCGGAAGGCGGAGGCCCCTTTGGCAAGACCATCGAGGTCTCGGTCAAGAAAGTCCCTGGCGGCGATACCGTCACCCTGATCGAGAACGTGAAAGCCCGCCTCATCAGTATGGAGGCGTCGTCCGATTGGCCCGATACCATTCAGTACGCTATCACACAGGACGAAGGTGAGAGCATTCTGGAGTCGCTTTCCGGCGTGCTGGTCAACGGCGTGCAGGCCATCATTGCCGTGTTCCTGATCCTGTTCGTGGTGCTCACCTGGCGCGAGGGCTTGATTGCCGGGCTGTCCATTCCGGTCAGCTTTGCAGGCGCGCTGATCCTGATTTGGGCGTTCGGCTATACGCTGAACGAGCTGGTCATCATCGGCATGGTCATCGCGCTGGGCCTGATCGTGGATGTCTTCATCCTGATGATGGAAGGGCTGCACGAGGAAATCTACACCAACAAGAAGTCGTTCGGCCAAGCCGCGCTGGCAACGATCAAGCGCTACGGCGTCCCAGCCTTTGCGGGACAGCTGACGACCATTCTCGCGCTCGCGCCACTGGTCGCCATTACCGGCGTGTCGGGCAAGTTCATCCGCGTTCTGCCGATCACGGCGATTGCGTGCCTGATCGTGGCGTTTGCCGTGGCGTTGCTCGCCAGCGTGCCGCTGTCACGCTACCTCCTGGGCCGCGTGGCAAAACAGGGCGCAGACGTGAAAGAGACCCGGGCCGACCGCGTGATGTCCGGCCTGTCCGCGCGCCTGCGACACTTCTCCGTCCGTCGCACCCTGTCGTCCAAGCGCGTGGCCGGCCTTTGGGTGGCAGGCGCGGTGGGAATGTTTGTGGTCTCGCTTGTCCTTGCTACGCGTATTCCCGTCACGCTTTATCCGGACGCCGACAGCGACACGATGGGTATCAATATCGAACTGCCCGCGACGGCCACGCTGGAGACCTCACAAGCTGTTGCCGACAATGTCGGCGCGCTGCTCAAGGACCGCGAAGGCTACGAGTCCGTCATCAAGCTGGTCGGACGAAAGTCGCCTCTCGCAGGCGGCGGCATCGCGACCGCCCTCCAGCCGTCGCAGTCGGAGAACTATATCGGCTTCTCCATCACCTTCGTGGACGCGGAAGAACGGGATTTCACCTCCTATGAGGAGACTGCCACTCTGCGGCCCATTCTGCAGGAATACCTTGACGCCAATGTCCCCGGCGCGGACCTGCTTGTCGCGACGCAGTCGGGCGGGCCGTCATCCAGCGATCCCATCAGCATCGAGATTACCGGCACGAACATCGACACTTTGCAGACGTTGTCGGCCGAGGTGCAAGGCATCCTGTCATCGATCCCCGGCACATCCGACGTGAGGGACAATCTCGGCGCAGTGAAGACCGAGATTGCCCTGATCCCCAACAGGGAGTCGACCGACTTCTATGGCTTCACCTCCGGCGATATCGCGCGTCAAATCCGATACGCCCTCTCGTTCGACACCATCGGCACATTCACTGTGCCCGGACCGGACGAAGACCTCGACATGCGCCTGAGCATGGATTGGGCAAGCCGGGGCGGTGAGGGCGGCGGACCGACCGAGGTGTCCGAGCTGTCGCGCGTCCGCGCCATCACGCCGAGTGGTGAGAACATCTCCTTGCTGAGCTTGTTATCGCCGAGCGTATCAGAGTCTCCGACTTCCATCGTACATTCTGACGGCAAACGCGCCATCACCGTTCTGTCGAAGCTCGAAGGCGCGTCCCTGGCGGGCGTGCTGGGCCAAGCCACGGCAGAGCTCGACGTCCGTGCGCAGACATGGCCGTCCGGCTACGCCTACAGCATCGGCGGTGAGAGCGAGGAGACGGCCGAGACGTTCGGTTCGGCTGGCCTCATGCTCGTTGTCGCACTCATCATGGTGTTCGGCGTGCTGGTCATCGTGTTCGGGTCGTTCCCACAGGCGATCATCCTCATGGCGACCATGCCGCTCGCGCTGATCGGAACGCTGACAGGCTTCTGGGTCACCGGGATGGAGCTGTCCTTCTTTGCCGTCATCGGCGTCATCAGCCTGATCGGTATCGTGGCCAATAACGGCATCGTCATGGTCGACACCATGAATACGAAACTGCGCGAAGGCGCATCCGTTGCGGAAGCCGCAGCCGAAGGGGCGGCCGCGCGCTTGCGCCCAATCCTGACGACATCCGTCACCACGGTTGTCGGCCTATTCCCCCTCGCGCTCGGCAGCCCGCAATACGCACCGCTTTGCTATGCGATCATCTTCGGCTTGGTGGCTTCGACACTGCTGTCGCTTGTTATCGTGCCCGCGCTCTATCTGTTGCTGACAAGCGAAGATGCGGCGGCGGCAGAAGTGCTGGACTGATGTCAGACATTCACAAAGATCAAGGTGAGGGATCACATCATGAAAAATAGTTTTAGCATAGGCGAAACCATTGCACTCGCCCGAGAGCGTCAGAGCTGGCTTACATATGTGTGCTGGGGTCTGCTTCTCCTCGCTTTCGGATCGAGCTTGTGGAGTCAGAATTGGAACGGCTTATTTCTCGCAGTCGTCGTATTCGCGCTTACCCTATTGCCCTTTGCCTTCTCGTCCTGGACCGACATCCGCATTCCATCAGGCTTCCTGTCCGCGGTGGTGGCGTTCATCGTCGCGACTATCTTTTTTGGCGAAGTTGGGGATTTCTATGAGAGGTTTAGCTGGTGGGACACCGTTTTGCATACGGGGTCGGCTATCGGTTTCTCTCTGATCGGTATGCTTATCGTGGTGTTCCTGCTGCGCGGCGACCGCGTAGGATCATCGCCTATACTCTTGGGCCTCATGGCCTTCAGCTTTGCCGCGGCGATTGGGGGGCTTTGGGAGATATTCGAGTACGCGATGGATCAGATTTTCGGTCTTAATATGCAAAAGGACGGCCTGCACGACACAATGCAGGATCTGATAGTCGATATGATCGGCGCGCTGATTGGTGCGGTCGCTGGAGTTACGTGGATCACAAAAGGCGACAACGGTATCCTGTCGGGCACGATCAATGATTTTGTCGAAAGCAATCCGCAAGTGTTTGATAAGGCGTGACCGTGTCAATCGTCCGACAAACCCAAGATCGATCCATCGATAGTCGATCAGCCCTCGTTACCCGTGCAGTCCTTCTGCTCTTCAGTCTCGTGCTGTCATTGGCACCTGTCGGAGGACCGGCTTTTGCACAGTCGACCGAGTTGCTAGCGAGCACCCCGGCAAGAGATGCGGTGCAGACCTTGCAAGCTCAAGCGGAGGAGCTGGTGGCACGAGAACGCGCTTATCTGGAAGCGGCCGAGGCCGCTGCAGAAAGCATCGCAGACGTGGAGGCGGACATATCAGCCATAGGTCGCAATGCGTTGCCAGTCGTGCCCGAGGGGACAGCCGACAGCGCGCTCGATCCGCTTCTTTTGCAGCGCAAGGCCGAGCTGGACGATGCAACGTCCGCCCGAACTCGGATAAACGAAAGGATAACGTTGCTCCCGAGCGAAATCTCGAAGACGCGCGCGCGGATCGAGCAACTCTCCGTTCTCGCGCCTACGGATGCGACGGCGTTACAGTCGGCACAGCTTTCCGTAGAGAAAGCGCGCCTGCGGACTATGGAGACGGAGTTGTCCACGCTCGCAACGAGACAAGGCCTCGTGCTTTCACAACACCGCCTTGCAAAAGTCCGGTATGAGCGTTTGCGCGAATTTGTCTCGGCACAGGCCGAAGAGCGCAACTCCGATCGTTTGTCACGGCATGCCGTTTTCGCTGATCAACTGCGTAGCGGTATCAATAATAGGTCGAACTCTGAGCCGGACATGTTCGATAAGGAGACTTTGCGCCTGCTGGGCGTGTTGACAGATGTGCTGTCAGTAGCGGTGGTGCTCAACGATGAAGCGCTTCTTATTGACGTTCAAAGTCAACGTTTGGTCAAGTCCCTCGAAACGGTCCAGAGGGTCTTCGCGATCGCTGAGCCCGACACACCGACCGTGGCTCTGCTTAGGCGCATTCGCGACACACTGCCAACGACCGAGACATTGCAAGTAAGGTTGGATGAAAGCAGAGCAACGCTTGCTGATTATGAACTAAGATCGATCCTTTGGTCCGAAGAGATGGATGGCCTCGATCAACAGCAGACTCGCGATAGCTCGGCCGTGGCGAACCGACGCGAAGTACTCGAAAGATTGCAGAGCGCCGTGCGCGAGGACGCGGAGCGACGGACACGCTCCAATCTCGAATTATCTACAACTATCGCCACGACTGAGACACTGAGGACTGACCTCGACCGCCGCCTTTTGTGGATGAGGTCAAAGGACGATACGTTTCAGGACTGGCTGGCACGAACGCCCGCTGGCGTCGCGTGGCTGCTTCGACCTACTCACTGGGCAGGCGCAATCACAGCTTTCATGGGAGGATTGGCGCAACGGCCAGTCGCGTCGATGCTCCTGGGACTGCTGACAGTATTGCTCTGGGCACTGCGGCCTCGAATGAGCAAACGAACTGCAGACCTGAGCGACCGCGTCGGAACCTCTCGTGATGGCTACTGGGTGACGCCGTTCGCGGTCCTTATCGATATCTTACGTGCCCTTGCGCTACCGGCGATCTTCGTTTGGGTCGCCTTCGTGATAGCGTCCGGCCTCCTTGAAGGCGCGACATCGTTGACGGCTCAACTCCCAAAAGCCCTCCTGGGCTTGGCTGTTTTGCTATTTTTCCTGCTTGTTTTCTTAAAGCTGGCGCAGGCAGAGGGGACGTTGCGAACCCACTTCGGATGGAGTGAGTCCTCACGCCTTTCCGTGGCGCGACATCTGCGTTGGTTCATACCGTTGCTTGTCACCGGAGCGTTTGTCATCTCGCTGGTGAGGCAGAGTGATCAGGTCGGCATCCAGAACGGGTTGGACCTACTCCTCTTCATCCTTCTGTCCGTCGCTATGGCAGTCCTGGCCTGGGCGTTTCTCAACCCCAAAGACGGGATCGTTTCAAGGATCGTTCCGCAAACCCCGGGCGCCCCTTGGCTGAAACTGGCGCTCGTCGCAGCCGTTGTCGCACCCCTAGCGGTTGGGTTGCTGCCTTTGCTGGGCTGGATAGACACAGCTCGGGAATTTCAAAGTCGAATATTTAGCTCCGGATATGCCTGCCTATTGGTCACGCTGATCTACAGCCTCTTGAAACGGACAGTAGATATCGCCGTTGCGCGCCACCGCAGCGCTCCTAAGGAAGCTGCACGGGTCGCCACACCTTTGACGGAAACTGGCGGAGCAGGCGTAACACCCGAACCCGTACCGCAAACTTTGGCGGGTCCAGAAAGATTTTATAGCGCGCTGCCGTGGGTCGCCGTCGCGCTGCTATTTTGGCTGCTTTGGTCGGAGTGGCGAAGTCTTGTGCCTGCGTTTGGTATCCTCGACGATATAGAGCTATGGTCCGCGTCGAGCATGGTGGACGGCGAGGTTGTCACACAGTCGACAACGGTTTCAACGGTACTGGTTTCAATAGGTGTGTTTCTACTATCCCTGTTCGCTGCGCGCCACGCCAAGGGCGCGTTCAGTCTTATGGCCGGTCGCGGACTGAAAATGGATGCGGGCACACGTTACGCCGCAGCGACGATCGCCAGCTATGTTGCGTTGGGGCTTGGCGCGGTCATCGCTCTAGGCATGCTGGGTCTGGACTGGTCTAAGCTGCAGTGGATCGTTGCGGCCCTTGGTGTGGGGTTGGGCTTTGGCCTTCAGGAGATTGTCGCGAACTTCGTCTCCGGCATCATCATCCTATTCGAACGACCGGTTCGTGTGGGCGACATCGTCACCATCAACAATCTATCAGGCACGGTGCGCGACGTCCGCATTCGGGCGACGATGATAACGGACTTCGATAACCGGGACGTGCTGCTGCCCAACAAGTCCATCATAACCGGCGAGGTGACCAACTGGACTTTGCACGATAGCGTGACCCGTCTCGTGATACCAATCGGAGTGGCCTACGGTACCGACATTCCTTCAGTCACGAAGCTGCTGGAGAGAGTCATCGCCGAACAGCCTGACATTCTCGCACATCCCGAACCGAGCGTGATCATGACGAACCACGGAGACAGTTCGCTCGACTTTGAACTCCGTGTCTTCGTTGAAACACCAGCACACAGGCTTCCAGTGACCCATGAGTTGAATGCGTCGATCAATGTGGAATTGAAGGCAGCGCAGATAGAAATTCCGTTCCCGCAGCATGACGTCTGGCACCGAAACGCCAATAGTCACGCCAGCGATAAACCACTTTAGAGGACATGCCGACGCCACGTTCTTCGTAGTAATTAGCTTAGTCCCACCATTGTCCGGCAAAGGGTGGTTTGATGGACACGTTCAGTCTTGTGCTCTCTGGCTCTTTTAGAGCCTATAGCGTCCACTCGAACTCAACCGCGTCTTCCGATACCTCCCAAAGGCGTGACATGGTGATCTTGTCATAGGCGTGGGCTTGGAGCGTGCCCTTGCCGACGGGGCCGACAAATTCTTGAAAGCCTGTTGGTCCGTAAAGCGCGCGTTGCTCCAAGCCCTCTTCCGTCGCGCACATCACTTGCGGCCATGCCCCATTCTCGGCGGGCTGCGTGATCGGCAGCTTCGTCATGATCTTGAACATCAGCCGCGTTGCGAAATTGCCGCTCGTGTCAATCAGCGAGGTCCGTGACGAACCGGGATGGCAGACATAGGCCTTCACATCGTCGCGCCCGGCCGCGTCCATGCGGTCTTGCAGCTCATAGGCGAACATCATCTGCGCAAGCTTGCTTTGGCTATAGGTGCGGTTCTGGTGGTAGTTGGCGTCCCAGTTCATGTCGTCGAACTGGATCGTCTTGAGGCCCATATCATACCCCAGACTGCTCACCACCACGATGCGCCCCTGGCTCTGCGCGATGCGCTCGAACAGCAGGCCACATAGCAGAAAGTGACCGTAGTGATTGGTGCCGAGCATGGACTCGAAGCCATCTTCCGTGAGGCGCTGCTCCGGCACTTGCGCGATGGCCGCGTTGCAGTTGAGGCTGTCAATCCGCGGGACAGTGGCGAGCACTTTAGCGGCGGCCCGGCGCACACTGCCGAGCGAGGCGAGATCGCAAAGGATGAAAGACACGTCGATTTCGCGTCCCATCTCCGCCTTCAGCTCTGCGATGGCAGCCTCCGACTTGTTCGCCGATCGGTTTAGCATGACGACCTTCGCACCATGCCGGAGAAAAGTCCGCGCCGCTTGAAATCCCGTACCGGAGTTAGCGCCCGTGATGATGTAGGTTTTGTTCGAGAGGGAGCTAAGGCGCTCGGGTGTCCAGCCGTTGGAGTCGTATGTCGTGTCGGGCATGTTGATCCTAGAGCTAAGACGTTGGAGCTGCGCAAGGGTAGGCTAGATAAATCCTTCGTTGAAGAGCTCAAACCCATGTCCATCCAACCTTCGTTTGCTGGACTATAGGAGGACTGTCCGGAAAGTCGGAACCAAAGTTGAGTTTTCGGACAGGTTGATTGTTGGACGGGTTTTTGGACAAAGAGACAGCGACTAAATTTTGCCGTTCAATCGGCCAATATTTCCTGTTTCAGTTCGAAGTTTCACTCTCCACCTCAATTGAACCCATCTGGCCTCAAATACACTCGTATTGGTAGTCTGGCGGAAATCCGCTTTTGCCCTGACCTTAAGTCTCGAAACAAAACGAGGCTTTCTACGTGTCACCCAACTCCATTCTCATCGGCCAGGTCGGCATCGTCTTCACGACGATCGGCACAGGCGTGTGGGGCGCAACCCAGTGGGTTGCGCAAGAGTTGCTCTATGATCCGTATCTGGGTCAACCATGGTTCAAGTTGGGCGAAACACCCGTCTACTATCCTTGGCGCCTATTTGAGTGGTGGTACGCGTTCGAGCCCTACGCTCCCGACGTATTCGCGACCGGCTCTTATATTGCCATTGGTGCATCGGCACTCGGTGTCGTGTTCTCGGTAATCGGTTCCGTCTGGCGCGGACGCCAAGCCAAAAAGCTTACGACATTCGGCTCGTCGCGCTGGTCCGACGACAATGATATGAAGCGTGCGGGCCTCTTCGGTCGCGACGGCGTGTTTATCGGCCGGACCAAGAACGACTACCTCCGCCACGATGGTCCCGAGCATGTCATGACGTTCGCGCCGACACGTTCCGGCAAGGGCGTGGGCCTTGTGATCCCGACATTGCTGTCTTGGCCGCACTCGACTGTGGTCCACGACATCAAGGGCGAAAATTGGCAGATAACGTCTGGATGGCGCTCGACGTTCTCGCACTGCTTGTTGTTCGATCCGACCAATCCAGCGTCCGCCAAATACAATCCACTCCTTGAAGTGCGTAAAGGCCGTAACGAAGTTCGCGATGTCCAGAACATTGCCGACATTCTTGTCGATCCTGAAGGCGCCTTGGAACGTCGCTCCCATTGGGAGAAGACCGGCCATGCTCTGCTGGTCGGCGCAATCCTTCATGTTCTTTATGCGGAGGAAGAGAAGACTCTCTCCCGCGTCGCATCATTTCTATCTGACCCTGAGCGCTCGTTCGCGAAGACGCTGCAGGTGATGATGTCCACCAATCACCTCGGCTGCGGTGATGCAGCCCCCCAGAGTGGTTCCGGCTCAAAGGCCAGTGCTACGCAAGTTCATCCCGTCGTGGCGCAAGCAGCGCGCGAACTCTTGAACAAATCTGTCAATGAACGCTCAGGCGTCCTTTCGACGGCGATGAGCTTTCTGGGCCTGTATCGCGACCCGACTGTGGCCGAGGTGACCTCACAATGCGACTGGCGGATCGAAGACCTTATCGATGCCGAGAAGCCGGTCTCGCTATACCTCGTCGTGCCCCCATCTGACATCTCGCGGACCAAGCCGCTTGTACGATTAATCCTGAACCAGATCGGTCGCCGTCTGACGGAGAAGCTGGAAGGCGATGTCGACGGCAATGCCCGTCGCCAGGTTCTGCTCATGCTGGACGAGTTTCCGGCGCTGGGACGCCTCGACTTCTTCGAGAGCGCGCTAGCCTTCATGGCGGGATACGGTCTCCGTGCCTTCCTTATTGCGCAGTCTCTCAACCAGATTGAGAAGGCTTATGGTCCGAACAACTCGATCCTAGATAACTGCCATGTGCGGATTGCGTTTGCGACAAACGACGAACGCACAGCGAAACGTGTCAGCGACGCCCTTGGCTCCGCGACCGAGATGCGGGCCATGCGCAACTACGCAGGTCATCGCCTCGCGCCGTGGCTGAGCCACGTCATGGTGTCGCGTCAGGAAACCGCGCGCCAGCTCTTGACGCCCGGCGAAGTCATGCAGCTTCCTGCCGATGAGGAGGTCGTGCTGATCTCCGGCACGCCGCCCATCCGCGCGAACAAGATTCGTTTTTACCAAGACAAGAACTTCAAGGTCCGGGTCTCCTCCCCACCGGCCTTGAACGGCCCCAGTCGTCTCTACGGCGACGCTCCTCTCCCGCGCCAAGATGACTGGGGTCAAAGAACCGCGCGCGTCGACTTCAAGATGCTCGAAGCCCTTGAGAAGAGTCTGACAGCCATCACGACCAACGGCGGAAAGGAGCGAGCGCAGCAACGCGAAGCTCCTGAAAAGTCTGTTGCAGAGGAAATTTCCCCGGACACCGACGTCGACCATGATGTCGACGCTCAATCCACTCCGACAATTGAACCTGGTCTTCCCGGCGTGGTGCTTGGCATCAACCAAGATACGCCCGGAATCGACCTGAAAGGCATGAAATGACCCAAAGTCGTGACGACATAAAACAACGGCTGGACGCGATTTCTTATGACTTGAAGCTGACAGCCAAGAGGCAGGAAACGATCTCAAAGCTGCTGGCGCTTCTTGCAGTGCACATACCCGACGTTGTTCAAACCGAATACGACGGCGCCTCTGCTTTTGACCAAAGCAACGCTCAACCGTGCCTTTGCCAAATCACGTTCTCCGGCCTCAGAGTTGGAGGCTAGCATGGCGACTTTGAAACCCAAACTTACAGTCTATCTTACACCGGACGTCTTCTCGCGTCTGAAGCTGGACGCTTGCCGTCCCGGCATGACCTATTCCGAATTGGTCGAGCAAGCTCTGACGCTCTGGTATTCGGAGGATCGCATCCATGCACAGAACAACCCGCTTCTCCGGCGAATGGACAGGATGAACCGGGCGGATGAAGTTCACACACGCAAGCTGGCTGTCATGTCGGATGCGCTGGGATTGTTCATCCAATATTTCCTCACGCTTATCCCGGAAATCCCCGATGACCGTCGGGAGACGGCCAGCGATCTCGGAGCTGCCCGCTTCAAGCGGTTTGTAGATGATCTCGCGGCGGTGCGTGGGGACAGTCAACGCGGTGTCCTTTCGAAAGCAGAGGACATCATGGCTGATGCCAGCGCGTTTTTCACTCGAGAGGATCTGGAACGCCTTCACCAACCGTCCCCTGCGAAGTCATCCGTTGCGACAGATGAGCGAGAGCCTGGCGATGACTGAGCGCAACCTTCAAAGCCGTCTACGCACGGACACTATGCTGCGAAGCGCATTTGGTCCAACCATCTGCAAAGCTTTGGCCGATCCGACTGTGGTCGAGATCATGCAGAACCCTGATGGCACACTCTGGACAGAGCGCGCTGGTAAGGGTCGGTTCTGCAATGGCCCCGTAATTACAGCAGAGAAAGCCGAGCGCATCGTTCGTCTTGTCGCGAGCCTGTCCGGCCATGATGTCACTCGCGAGCAACCCATCGTGAGCGCAGAGCTGCCCATAGGCGGCCAGCGGTTCGAGGGCATTCTGCCACCCGTTGTGCAGGCGCCTTCATTCGCCATCCGCAACCATGCGGCTCGCGTGTTTACGCTGTCCGACTACGAGAGCGTCGGCACGATGGACGGTACGAGTGCCAACATCCTGCGCGCTGCCGTCTTCGCCCGCCGCAATATCCTGATCGTGGGCGGGACTGGCTCCGGCAAGACGACACTTGCGAACGCTCTTCTCTCGGAAGTCGCAGATACGGGCCACAGAGTTCTCATTCTTGAGGATACGCGCGAGCTGCAATGCGACGCCGAAGACTGCGTTGCGCTTCGTACTCAACCGACCGTTTCCATGGCAGACCTTCTGCGCTCCACGCTTCGCCTGCGCCCCGACCGCATTGTGGTCGGCGAGGTGCGCGGCGGTGAAGCACTCGATCTGCTTAAAGCCTGGTCGACCGGACATCCCGGCGGCGTGGCAACAGTTCATGCCAACAGTGCTGCGGACGGCCTTGATCGTCTGGAGCAGCTTGTCGGCG
>Ga0209303_1001702_pt1 | contig 12889 bp, 6 predicted proteins | sample SidtaG_3_FD_187449 | JGI IMG/M metagenome (GOLD analysis project Ga0209303, IMG submission 187449) | Marine algal microbial communities from Sidmouth, United Kingdom - Sidmouth_Asex1 metaG (SPAdes) (version 2) | ecosystem: Host-associated > Algae > Red algae > Unclassified | place: Sidmouth... | reverse complement strand
TAGCTCGGTTGTAAATGCACAATGTGGATGGCGCGGGATTGCTCACCTGTCGATGTACAATAGGTGGAGCGAAGTGCTGGCTGGCTTTGGAAAAAATATTTTAGCAGGCCATGCAAGCTCGACGATTTTTCCTAGTTCTATCAGATTTGGTGGGGCGGCAACAAATCTGATAGAACTAGGATTTTTCTACTCTTCTCAACACTTTTTCACTGGAGCCTCTTTGTGCTTCCGTGGATCTGGTTGATCTGGGCGTGGCGCAACCCATTGTGGCCGTTGCTATTATTGTTGCTTGCGTTGGCACGCGTGCGATTACGGCCTATGCAACTGACCAATGGAGTGGCGACGCGCTGCTGCTGCTGCCGCTTTCGGTATTGCTGATGACGCGGATCGCCATACGGCCGGTTTACTTATCGCTGTATGGAAATGGGCTCACATGGAAAGGAGGGACTGTTGGATAAGCTGAAACCGGTCGAAAAACTTATAGAAAAACCTATTGTGATCATCGGTGCCGGTATCGGCGGGTTGAGCACGGCGATTCATCTTGCCGCGCGTAACTTGCGCGTAGTCATACTGGAGCAGAACCCGATTGTCGGCGGCAAGATGTATCAACACGAGGCCGATAGTTTTTACTGGGATACGGGTCCATCGATCATCACCATGCGCCACGTTTTCGACGACCTTTTTGCGGCGGCGGGGCGGCGGCTCGATGAGTACATTGATCTGATTGCGGTTGATCCGTTGACGCGCTATTTTTATAGCGATGGCACGCGTATCGACACGACGAGCGACTTGTCGAAGATGGCGGAGCAGATTGAAAAATTGGATAAACGCGATGTTGAAGGGTACCTGCGTTTCTTGGCTTATGCCGCGCGGATGCACCGCGTAACTGGCCCTGCCTTTATCTACGAGCAGCCGCCGTCTCTGCAAACGCTAACCAAAGTTCCAGCACGCGATATCTTGAAGATCGACGCTTGGCGCACGCTCGACCAAGCGATCCGCCGCCATGTCCACTCGCCTTACTTGCGTCAGCTTTTGGGCCGATATGCTACTTACGTTGGCGGTAGCCCGTACCGTGTACCAGCCACATTAAGTGTTATCGCCCACGTAGAATTGACCAGTGGCGTGTGGTACCCGCGCGGCGGCATTCACACGGTCGCTGCGGGAATGGCCAAACTCGCACGGGAACTTGGCGTTGAGATTCTCACCAATTCTGCTGTAAAAGAGATTGTGGTAGAGAATGATGTGGCGACAGGTGTGCGTTTGGCGAATGAGAGCGTTGTGGATGCTGCCGCAGTGGTTGCGAATGTAGATGTGATGACCGTCTACCAAAGACTGCTGCCCCAAACAACGCAAGCTGCCAATCGCCTGCAAAAATTGAATGATATCGAGCAATCTTGTTCTGGCTTTGTTTTGTTGTTGGGTGTTGAGGGCAATTATGAGCACCTATTGCAGCACAACATCTTTTTTTGCGAGGAGTATCGGCGCGAATTTCAGGATATTTTCGACCGAGGTATCCCACCCGATGATCCAACGGTCTATGTTTCCATTACGTCCAAGGTTGATGCGGGTCATGCACCGGTTGGTTGCGAGAACTGGTTTGTTTTGGTCAACGCACCACCGGCGGGGCGCAACTATGATTGGTCGACGCAGGCGACGGCCTACCGAGATCGCGTGCTGGCGACATTGGCCAAACATGGGCTGGATGTGCGCACGAAGATCCGCAGCGAGCGAATCATGACGCCATTGGATATTGAATCGCTCAGCGGTGCTTGGCGTGGTGCGCTCTATGGCTTTTCGTCAAATCGAGCGATGAATGCGTTTCGCCGCCCGCACAACCGCAGCGCTGATATTGGTGGGCTCTACTTCGCTGGCGGTACGACGCACCCGGGTGGGGGCGTGCCAATGGTGACGCTTTCGGGGAAGGTAGCCGCAGAGATGGTGGTGGAAGAGCTAACTTTGCCCTCTGTCTGAGAATATTGGATCTGTACATTCTATAGAATTTGGGGTTAAATACTATTATATAAGGCCATTCTCAAAAACTAAATATACAGTATGGCCGCAAGCTACTCTGGAAAATCGCTAAAATCCGTATAATTATTTTTCTGGTTTAGCCTAACTCTTCGGAAAAATTTTGTCCCGCTTGGCTGAGCTTGGTCGAAGCTATCTCAGCTTTTAGAGATCTGGTACAGAACTTTTCTGGGCAAGTACGTAGTTGATTTTGTGAATTTGCTTACCATTGAAATTTTGTGCGGACTGTTCCGCTGATTATTTTGGAGAAAAATCGATGCGAGGACGTACCCTCTCGACAATTTTGGTGATTGTGCTGCTGGTGCTAGCGGCATTTTTGCTCAGCCAGTGTGGTTTGGCCGATGATCTCTTTGGGCGTTGGGGAGCATCCGCTACCCCAGAACCAGAAGTAGATATTACTATAACATTGAATCCAAAACTTGCTCTTGACCCGGTTGGTGGCTATGCTGGGACAAATGTCAGCGTAAGCGGCAGCGGTTGGAAGCCAGGCGAAATGGTTGCGGTAAAGCTGCAAGATGAGAATGGTCGTAGTAAAGTATTGACCGCTATAATTGCGGATAATAGCGGTAATTTTAACTCTAGTTTTCTCTATCCAATTGAGCAACGTTGGCTCAAAGCTGGTATTCAGAGTGTAGTTGGCTATACGCCAAATGATGAGTTAGAGACCGTTTCGGAATTTGCGATTATTCAACCAGATGAAGTTGTGGCCGCTGCAGATCTTGCGTCTACTATTGATCCTGCGCCTACTGTTGATCCTGCGCCTACTGTTGATCCTGTGGGTAGCAGTGCGGTGGCGACAACGAGCGATGCTGTGGTTGCTCAGGTTGCTACATCCGCACCGGCTGAACCTGCGGTGGTGATTGTGCCAGCGGACACCCCTGCCCCGCCAACGAGTACGTTTGTCCCGCCGACAAATACGCTAGTACCACCGACGCCGACGGATACGCCTGTTCCACCAACGGAAACACCGGTCCCGCCGACAAATACGCTAGTACCACCGACGCCAACGGATACGCCTGTTCCGCCGACGGAAACGCCGATTCCACCAACGGCTACGGATACGCCTGTTCCGCCAACGGAAACGCCGATCCCACCAACGGCTACGGATGCGCCTGCGGCGGATGCAACAAATACCCCAATTTTGCTTGGCGATACGCCAGAATCAGAATTAGAAGAGACGGTTGAGGTAGAAGAGACGGTTGAGGTAGAAGAGACGGTTGAGGTAGAAGAGACGGTTGAGGTAGAAGAGACGGTTGAGCCTGAAGAGACGGTTGAGGAAGAGAAGACGGCTGAACCCGAAGAGACGGTTGAGGTAGAAGAGACGGCTGAGGAAGAGGATACAGTAGAGCCAGAACCTACTGATGAAGAAGGAATGGAGTCAAGTGACGGGGTTGAGCCGGGCGACAATAGCGAAAGTGCGACTGCTCGACCAGATAGTCAAGGGACATACTATTCACCAAAGCGCACTCCCGTAAATCTGGATGGAGATTTTAGCGATTGGCCACGTAATTGGATGCCAATTGCCGCTCTTATTTATGATGCTGCTGATGATTTTGGGGGCCTTGCAGATCTAACTGGCTATTTCCAGACGAGTTGGTCAGAAGAGGGGCTTTACCTGTTTGTCACGGTGCGTGATGATTTTTACAATGCTGGGGCAGATGGATCTGAACTGTGGCAGGGTGATGCAATTGAGATTCACTTTGATCGAGAGCTTACCGCAGATTTCGATGGCGAGCTTGTTGACGATGACGATTATCAGATCGGCTTAACCTATACAGTTGGTTCCAGTGAACTGCGTAGTTACCGCTGGTTGCCGCTCGATCAAGAAGGAACTATTGAGATCTTTGGTGCATCGAAAACGACCGAGCGGGGCTATGGTATTGAGGCATTGGTTCCATGGTCCGTCTTTGACGTAGATCCGGATGAGCTTTCTGTTGGCATGGCATTTGGCTTTAATATTAGCGTGAGCGATAATGATAGTGATGATCAACTTCAGCAGACGTTACTTTCTGCATCACCAGCGCGCACGGATCACCAAACGCCGACCGAATGGGGCACGTTGGTACTGGGAAATTAGACCCTTCTAAATGGTTATCTTGCATTTGATACATCATCCCTTGTCAAACTTAGCCAGTGACGTAGGTATTATTTGTCGGTTCATTGTGGGCTTTGCGTCATGAACAAATCAGATGGGAGTGGTATTATTCTAATAGTTGCACAGATAATTGCGCGGAATCTCGACTATCAAGCTGCTGAAAATGTGTGAGAGCAATATATAGAGCACGGCCATTTATGAGTTCGTGCAGCATATACCGAACGGCGCCAGAAAGTAACATTTTCCTACGGGTAAAAAAAGGTAGAAAATCACCTTTATGCTGCCGTTGAATATAATAAAGGACAAAATAAATGTCAGTAAATTACGGAACACAAGATTCAAGACCCGTTATCGGGTTGGGCGAAAATGAACGAGCTGCGTTCATCGCCAATACATACATGCATCTTTTTGGTGCAATCATTGCATTTGTTGCACTTGAGTACTATTTCTTTAGCTCTGGGATTGCTGCTCGATTGGCCCCATTGATGACTGGGAACTGGATGCTGGTATTGGGCGCATTTATGGTTATTGGCTGGTTGGCTAGTGCCGGTGCATCACGCGTCTCGTCTCCAGTAGTTCAATATTTGGCATTAGCTGCATTTGTTGTGGCAGAAGCCCTAATCTTCATCCCAATGTTGCTTTATGCAAACGCCTATGCACCAGGTGTGATTCAAAGTGCCGGAATGTTAACGATGATTGGCTTTGCTGGCTTAACCATGGTGGCTTTCACCATGCGCAAAGATTTCTCGTTCTTAAACGGCATCTTGATGTGGGGTGGTATTGCCGCTATCTTGTTGATTGTTGGGAGCCTAATTTTTGGCTTTAACTTAGGAACTTGGTTCTCGGTTGCAATGATTGCACTGGCTGGCGGCGCGATTTTGCGAGACACGTCGAACATTATGTTGCACTACCCACAGGATCGACACGTTGCTGCGGCACTAGCGCTCTTCTCATCGGTCGCGATGATGTTCTTCTATATTTTACGCTTGCTGATTGCGTTTAATCGCGACTAATCTACTAAACAGTTACAAAATAGTTGTATCTACACAATAGAGCTAGGCCTTTAACTGACTGATAAGTTGCTTTATGGTGAAGCATTGAGAATTGAAAAAGGGCTGTCGAAAAAATTCGACAGCCCTTTTTGTTTTATGTTACATCAACCCTTTTGTGCAATATTTTTTGATTGCCTGTTCGAATTTTGGTCTGAATCATTAAGCAAGTGTATAGTATTAATTTGAGATTTATTTAGGAGATCCCCCTAAACTGTAATCTAATTTGATAGAAAATCTTTATGTAAATAATTAAATCCGAGGAAGTTTATGAAGAGAAAGCTGTTAATTAATCCCCTATGGCGCTATTCTTTGTGGCGCGTAACCTGTGGTAGCATCCTATCTGTTCTTTTTCTCCTCCCTCAGTTTCATACCGTACATGCTCAAACAATGACGCTCCCTTATGGTTTTGTCGAAGATGTTATTGTTGATGGTCTTTGGTTACCAACCAGTTTTTCAATCGCCCCAGATGGGCGAATTTTTGTTGTCGAGAAGGCGGGTGTTGTGCGCGTCTGGCAAAACGGCCAAATGTTGCCAGAACCGTTTATCGATATGCAGAATGAAGTTAATTCTGCCCTAGACCGCGGTATGTTGAGTATTGCTGTACATCCCCAATTTCCGTCGCAGCCTTATATTTATGTGGGGTATGTTTACGACCCGCCAGAGACCAAAGGAATGGAGCCATCGGGTGCGCGGGTTGCTCGGCTGATGCGTTTAGAGGCTGACCCTGCTAATACAAATCGTGCTCGCGCGGGTGGAGGCGTTGTGCTGCTAGGCAAGAACAGCAACTTTGGCACAATTGGCAACCCGCAAGAGGGTGAAAAGCGTCCTTTTTCTTGCATGGGGCCAAGAGATGCACCACTAAATGATTGTTTACCCGCCGAGGGAATCCATCATACAATTGGCGGGCTTGTCTTTGGGCGTGATGGCGCGCTTTATGTGGGCAACGGGGACGGCATTAACTCGATTTTTGGTAATATTCGGGCACAAAATTTGGATAGCCTTGCGGGGAAAATTTTGCGCATCGATCCACTTACTGGTGATGGCCTACCCAGCAATCCGTACTTTGATGGCAACCCTGGCAGCAATCGATCAAAAGTTTATTTGGTTGGTATGCGCAATCCGTTTCGCTTTAACATTCATCCGCAAACGGGCGAGGTATATGTGGGTGATGTGGGCAACGATAATTGGGAAGAGATCAATATCGGACGTGCGGGCGCAAACTTTGGGTGGCCCTGTTACGAGGGGTTGGATCAGATAACCACTAATCCTGCCTGTGATCCGCTGCTGAGTGGGGCGGTACAACATACAACTGGCGCGTATATCTATCCACATATTAATAGTCAAGGCTCGGTGATTGGGGGCGACTTCTATCGCGGCCGCGCTTTCCCGTCTACTTATCATGGCCGTTTCTTTTTCGGCGAGTTTAATGAAGGAACCATCATGTATTTGGATCCGCCAGTCGCTGGCAAATCTGAGAGCCGACGTTTTGCAGGGAATTTAGATGGCCCCGTGCAGATTGTGTCGGCAGCAGATGGCACGCTGTATGTGCTGCTTATAAAGCCAGGCCGACTTTCGCGGATCCGCTTTTCGATAGAGGAGTATGGAAAGCGCGCCAGTGGAAATGCGCCTTCGCCTGTGACGATTTCCCCCGCTTCGGGTGCGCCATTTGCACCTTTTCCTGTGGTTCAACAACCTGTCGTTCAACAACCTGTCGTTCAACAACCTGTCGCTCAGCAACCCGTCGTTCAACAACCTGTCATTCAACAACCTGTTACACAGCCAATCGCGATTGACCCTACAGCTGTGCCAACTGTTGTACCTGTGCTTCCTGCATCTTCTAACCCCGCACTCAGCGACGCGATCCGCAGCGTTTCGGTGCAGCCCGCCAAGCAACGCGATCTAAACAGCCCTATTTACGTGAGCATTCTAGAGCCAGCGGATCGGACGACGATTCGGATTGGCGATACTGTTCGTTATCGTGGTTGGGCAACGGATGCTGCTGGTCAAGAAATTGCCGATACGGATATGCAGTGGACGGTTCTGCTTCACCACAATGAACACACGCATTATGACTATCATAATGGAACGGGCACCAATGGGTCGTTTACCTATTTGGATCATGGTGACGGCGTCTACCTTGAGCTTTGTCTTACGGCGACGGCTGGTGGAGAGAGTAATGTCGATTGTGCAACGATACGTGCGCAAGAAGTCACTTACATTTTCGACACGGTGCCAAGCGGGCAGCCATTGATTTATAACGGGGGGCGTTACGTTACACCATTCCGTGTTGTGACGTACGTAAACGCAGAGCGGATTGTCTCGGCACCACGTTCATCGCGGTCGGGGGGCGCGTTTATCTCTTGGTCCAATGGCGGTGACGCGCAACAAATCCTACAGATTGGCAACCGTACACAGACGCTAACGGCAATTTATACTGCGCCAGACAGTGAACCCGCTGCGTTGCCAATAGCAGCATTACCTTCTCAAAATTTAGTATCAACCCCAACCTCTACTTCAATACCTAGTGCGATACCTGGTGCAACACCTACTTCGTTACCTATTTCGATGCCTACTGTAGTTGCCAATGGACCGTTTGTTTCTGTGCCAGTTTCTGCACCAGATGTAGAACAAACGCAAAGCGGCCTATCGACATTGTCGAATACTTCGTTTCCGCCCGGCGCGTTCCGCGTAATTCATCCTGGCCCAACGCATACAGATTCGGGCCGCGCGTATTTTAGTTGGGAAACGGCAGTTGCTCCACCGATTGGGCAGGCGTTCGAGATTATTTTTTGGAAGCGGGGGCAAGCTCCGGTGGCTGATGGCTTTGGCATGAATGCGCCGACACGGAGTAATGATGTTAGAATAGACTTAGAAGCATTGGACAAAGCTCTGGGCGACTTGCTTTTGCCCGGGATGTATAACTGGACAGTTGTGCTTGTAAATGTGTCGCCCTATGAACGGCTTCAGATTGTGGCTGATACGCGAGAGTTTGTTTTTGAGCGAAAGTAGAGCAGAGAGATGACAAGATGAGGTAGAGAGAGTTATGTCTGCTGTCTGGGTTGTCTTTATCGATATAGAAGATGTACATCAATAGCCATGACAAGATGACATTATTAGGTAAAATGGTTGTGTTAAAGAAATCACTAAGTCACCTTGTCACCAAGTCAGTTGTTCCATTTTTTTTACATTTTTTGAGGATATTTATGTTGAAGAAGTTACCCCCTTATCACTGGATCGTAGTTGGTTTATTGTTGATTCTGAGTAGTTTACTTGCGCAGCCAGCGCGGGCACAACCCATTAACGGGAGTTGGTTAGAGCTGCCATATGGCTTTGTCGAAGAGTTTGTCGTCACGGGCGTCAAATTGCCGACCAGCTTTGCGATCACGCCCGATAATCGAATCTTTATTGCCGAAAAAGCGGGCGTGGTTCGCGTTTGGCATGAGGGCGAACTCTTGCCCGACCCTTTTGTGGACATGCGCTTTGAGGTCAACGACGCTGGTGATCGCGGCATGATGGGTATTACTGTCCATCCACAGTTTCCGGCGCAACCATACATTTACGTAACCTACGTTTACGATCCGCCTGAAGCTCGCGGGATTGAGCCAAAGGGCGCACGTGTTTCGCGCCTTATGCGCCTGACGGCAGACCCAAATAACTTAAACCGCGTGTTGCCAGGCAGCGGCGTGGTTTTGTTGGGCAAAAATAGCACCTTCGAAAATATCGGCAATCCTGGGATCCCAGAATCGCGCCCCTTTACTTGCGAAGATGACGCGGGTACACCCGTACAAGATTGTTTCCCTATGGAGGGTACGGCCCACGTTTTGGGCGGAATGGTCTTTGGCCGAGATGGTGCGCTCTACGTGGGCAGCGGTGACGGGATCAACTCGATCTTTGGCAACCTGCGCGCGCAAAATATTGATAGTGTGGCGGGCAAGATCCTGCGTATCGATCCGCTGACGGGCAATGGCTATACCAGCAACCCTTTCTTTGATGGCGATCCAACCAGTAACCGCTCCAAAGTATATCTGCTCGGTATGAGAAACCCGTTCCGCTTTAACATTCATCCCTCGACGGGCGAGGTGTACGTGGGCGAAGTGGGCAACAATAATTGGGAAGAGATCAACATCGGGCGCGCCGGGGCAAACTTCGGATGGCCCTGTTTCGAAGGCCCCGATCAGATCACGGACAACCCCATCTGCGAGCCATTATTTAGCGGACGCGTACAGCACGTGATCGGCCACTACACCTATCCGCACGAGAACAATCAGGGGTCGGTGATCGGTGGTGATTTTTACCGAGGGCGAACTTTCCCGCCGCAATATCATGGGCGCTTTTTCTTTGGCGACTTTAATGAAGGCTCGATCATGTATCTAGATCCGCCCGTTGCTGGCGTGCCAGTCCATCATCGATTGACCACAAACTTGCCCGGCCCCGTGCAGATCATCTCACCTGCCGATGGCAACCTCTACATCTTGCTGATCGGCCCGGGCAAGCTCATGCGGATCCGCTACGATCCCACCGAATATACCTCGCGCGTTGCGGGCAACCCCCACTCGAATAGTACCTTTTTGCCCGCATCACCACCGTCATATATTCCAGCGGTTGCACCACAATCTGCACCTACGCCAATACTCGTTGCGACAGCATCTACAGCAGCTCAAACAGCAGAAGAAACAGTACAAACCGCTCCGGCACAAGCTGCGCCAGCACGACAAGTAACCCAGCAAGTAGCAGCCCCCAGTAGTGCGCCCGTGATGACGGATGCAATTACTAGGGTGGATGTGCAGCCCGCTACACGGCGCGATGCAAATAGCCCAATTTACGTGAACATTCTGCGACCAAATCAAGCGTTGCGCTACAAGATCGGCGACACGGTAAATTATGCTGGCTTTGCGCGCGATGCCGATGGACGCGAACTGACGGGCGAGAATCTGCAATGGACCGTCTTTATGCATCACAACGAACATACCCATTATGATTTTCATGAGGGCAGCGGTCGCAGCGGCAGCTTTGAGTACGCCGATCATGGCGACCGCACGTATCTCGAACTTTGTCTCACCGCGACCGATGGCGATGAGAGCAATACCGACTGTATTAACGTTCAGGCACAAGAGGTGACGTACGTTTTCGATTCACGCCCAAGCGGGCAGCCGATGATCTACAATGCCGGGCGCTACATCACCCCTTTCCGCGTGGTTACCTACGTCAATGCCGAGCGCCAAATCTCGGCCCCGCGCGAGCCGCAGCCGGGCATCACCTTCCAATCTTGGTCCAACCAGCGGTCAACTGGAAATAGTGCAGCTAGCAGTAGCGATGCCAGCCAGATGATAAAAATCGGCGCGGCCTCGCAGACGTTGGCGGCCTATTACTCCATTCCAACAGCGGTGCCTGCCGTGCAAGCATCTGCCGTACAGCCAACCGCGGTACAGTCGCAAGTTGTGCAGCAATCGATCGCGCAGCAGCCTGCCACGGCATCCACAGAGGCTGGCGTGAACTCAAGTGATCCTGCGGCAAGCGCGCCTCCCCGTGTACTGGCTGTACAAATCATTCCACAAGACCAACCCACCGCGGCTTCTGCCGGTGGCGCTGTGCCTTTCCCCGCAGGAGCTGTAAGCCTTGTTTTGCCCGACCAAAATGGTGGCGGAACGGGGCGCACGCTCTTCCGCTGGTCGACTGCTGTGGTGCCACCACCGGGGCAGGCATTTGAGGTGATTGTGTGGAAGAAGGGGCAGGATGCAATGGCCGAGGGGCTAGGGATCGCGGCACCGACGCGCGGATCCGAAGTGACCGTTGATCTCAATACGTTGGATCAATCGCTCGGCAATCTGTTTGATGCGGGTACCTATAATTGGACGGTGAGTTTGGTGACGGTGTTGCCATATGAGCGGCTGCAAATTGTGGGCGATACGCGCCAGTTTACGTATACGCGTTAATGGCGACTGTAAAATCGCGTGCGTCGCGCCGCAACAAAATTGACCTAACCCAAGGCGCTGTTGCCCCTAAATTGCTTCAGCTTGCTGCACCACTGGTGGCGGGCAACATTTTGCAGACAGTCTACAATTTGGTGGACATGTTTTGGGTGGGCAAGCTTGGCGCAGCCGAAGTTGCAGCGGTGTCGATTGTCTTCCCCACTGCGTGGCTGCTGATTTCGATTGCAATGGGCATTACGATTGCGGGTGCGGCGCTAGTCTCGCAGTGGACGGGTGCGGGCGATCACGAACAGGCCAGCTTTTCGGCTGCGCAGATGCTTGTGCTGGCCACCGCAATTGCCACACTACTTGCAGGATTGGCGTATTGGGGCCGCTTTGCGCTGATGGCTTTTCTAGGCGCAACGGGCGATCTCTTTGACCCGACGCTGGCGTATCTGTCGATCATTTTTTGGAGCGTGCCCTTTACCTTCATCTTTTATAGCTATCAATCTGCGTTACGCGGCGTGGGCGACACGATACGCCCCATGTTTTTGGTTATTGCCTCAAATGTGGTCAACATGGTGCTCGATCCTTTTTTGATCTTTGGCTGGGGATTCTTCCCAGAATTAGGCGTGGCGGGCGCGGCGTGGGCCACGCTGCTTTCGCGGTTGCTGGCTGCGGTGATTGGACTGTGTTTTCTCTTTGCACCCGGCGGCGCGTTGACCATTCGCCCCAAGCAGTTGATTCCGCACTGGCCGACACAGTATAAAATTCTCAACCTAGGCGTGCCCGGCGGGGTCGATGGCGCAGCGCGCAGCTTTTCGGCGGTGGCGATGGTTGCGCTGATCACGCGTTTTGGCCCAGTGGCAACGGCGGCTTACGGCATCGGCGTGCGCGTGATGTCGCTCGTCTGGACGATTTCTGGTGCAGTGGGGCAAGGGGTTGGCGTTGGGGTTGGCCAAAATTTAGGGGCCAATCAATCAGATCGCGCGGCGCGGGTAGCGTGGGTCGGCACTTTTGGCGACCTGCTTTTGCTTAGCGCGCTGGGCCTAACGGCGGTTGCTTTTGCACCCGAGATTGTAAGTGCCTTTGTAAATGACCCTGCGGTGATTGCTGAAGGGACGAACTTTTTACGCGTGACAGGGTGGGGCTTTGGCTTGGGCGGCGCGCTGATGGTGATTCAGGGTGCGTTTCAGGGTGCGGGGCGCACGGGCTATTCGATGATCCTGTCGCTGATGAATCGCTGGTTATTCCGTTTGCCGCTGGCGTGGCTGTTGGCGTGGCCGCTGGGGCTAGGCGCGCTGGGTCTGTGGTTGGGCTACTTTTTGTCCGATGCGCTGGGATTTGTGATGGGCGTAAGTTGGATGCGCTGGGGCGATTGGCGTCAAAGTTTAGTGGAGGAGACTACAGGTGAAAACGCGTAGGCGAACACGACGCCAGCTGCGCACAACTACACCCAGTAATTGGATAGAATTGTACCGTTGCGGAATGCTGTTGTGACAAATGACTTTGCCTTGCAGCCAGAGTCACCGATGTGTTGTAAAAGTCAACTTATTTGGTAAGCACAGCATAAACCCTAGCTACACCTGAACCGCAACCTCATCTGGCGTCCCTGAACGCAGTGCTCTACTATTCCCCGAAACGATTAGGCTGCTGCTCGATGTTGGTGCAACCACTCTGCTGTTTGTAGGCGGTGCGTCAACTGCTTTTGGCGCGCTATGCGCACGTATTTAGCCTCAACGAGGATGAACTTCAATCTCATATTGGTCGCAAGATTGATGTTCTGGATCCACATCAGGTTAGTG
>Ga0209303_1001701_pt1 | contig 12893 bp, 12 predicted proteins | sample SidtaG_3_FD_187449 | JGI IMG/M metagenome (GOLD analysis project Ga0209303, IMG submission 187449) | Marine algal microbial communities from Sidmouth, United Kingdom - Sidmouth_Asex1 metaG (SPAdes) (version 2) | ecosystem: Host-associated > Algae > Red algae > Unclassified | place: Sidmouth... | reverse complement strand
AAGCGCTCCAACGCAGCGCCGGGACCGCTCTGGACGACCCTTCGGGTTCATGCCCGCGCTGTATCGGGTGCGAGCCGCTCGGCGCCCCGGGCCGCGTTGGCGCCCTCGACGGTGGAACCACCTGGACACCCCGTAGCGCCGATAGCGCTTGGTGGGCGAGCAGTCCCGTTCGGACTTCTCGTCACCCATGAGGCAGAACCTTCCCGCATTCACACGGAAAAACACCCCGGTGCGCTCCGCGTACCGGGGTGACCGTCCTCCCTGACGGCAGCGGTCACGAACGACCGGGCTTCCTGCCCCGTCGCGATCCCTCACGTGTCACGGCTTCCTGCCGTACCGCTGCTGCGCCTCTCCTTCAGCGCAGCGCCAGTATCGTCGGGCCCGTCGGCATGGACCATCGGAAACGAGCCGGAATCCGTGTCGGAATTTTCCGAAAATTGCCTGGGTGTGAACCGTGCCGCACACCGTGCTCGGGCGCCCGTCGAAGGCCTGCCGTACCTCATCCGCCTTGAAGCGACCCGGGCGAAGCCGCTCACCCGTCCCGGGCGCTCCCTGGCACGGCATCGCGAACCGCACGCCCGACTTCGGTATGGTGCGTGGCCCGGAACCCGACGCCGTGTGAATGAACTCCGTACCGCTCTTCAACGCGACGATGCCCGATGCGCACCGTTGCGCACGATACGGGATCGATACCCTGATCCTGGCGTCCCTTGCGCTGCAGAGAAGCGATGGAACCGTGCGCAGATGGCCGACATGAACGACGTGCTCCGGCGCCTCAATGCCCTGCCGGACGATCTGCCGAGCTGCCCGGCGGACGCGTTGCTGGACCGGCTCGGCGGGCCGACATTGATCACGCTCCCCGGCAAGGATCCACGGCCGATCTTCCTGTCGGTACTGCTGCACGGCAACGAGATCAGCGGTTGGAACGGCCTGCGCCGCTACCTGGCGCAGACACCGGTGCTGCCGCACCGGACCACGATCTTCATCGGTAACCTGGAGGCCGCCGCCGCCGGGCTTCGAACCCTGCCGGGCCAGCAGGACTACAACCGGATCTGGCGCGGCGCCGCCGAACCCGAGGCCAGCCTGGCCAGGGAGGTGCGCAGCGTGATCGACGCACTCCCGTGGTTCGCCGCCATCGATCTCCACAACAACACCGGCCACAACCCGCACTACGCCGTCCTGACGGACGTGACACCGCACAATCTCGGACTGGCGCGACTGTTCTCGGACAAGGCCATGCTGGTGGAGCAGCCCGACACGGCCATGACCCGCGTGTTCGACGGCATCTGCCCGGCGGTGACGCTGGAACTCGGATCGATCGCCGACGATCGATCCGAGGAACGGTGTCGCGATTTCCTGGAACGCTGCTTTGCGCTGCAGGCCGTTCCCACCGCCGCGCGAGAGCAGATCCGACTGTTCCGCGCCCTGGCACGCGTGCACGTCGTCGAGCACACCGCATTCCGATTCGCTGGCAACGATGGCGTACCGGAACAGCGCTGCGAGACCGACCCGCCCCTGGTGCTCACCGGCGACGTGGAAGGCGTGAATTTCCGCCAGCTGCCGGCAGGTTTCGAACTAGGCTCCGGCACCGGCGAACTGTCCAGGCTGCTCACGGTCCTGGATGCCGATCACCGGGACGTGACGCAGCGATACCTGGAGATCGAGAACGGCCGGATCCGCCTGACCCGATCGGTGACCCCGGCGATGTACACCACCGACCCGGTGGGGGTGCGCCAGGATTGTCTCTGCTACTTCATGGAAGTCATGGCGTCGGCCTGAAGTCGGCCTGCGCGGCCCGGCCTGCGCGGCCCGACCTGCGCGGCCGCCTCAGTCGGTCCGACCTTCGTTCAGCCACGCCCGTGCGGCCGCCTCGCTCTCGGGCGAAAAGCGGCGCACCTCGACACGCTGTGTCCGCGCGGCGGATTCGACCGCGCGCCCGAGCCACTCCAGGGACGTTACCAGCGCAACGCGGGACAGCCGCGACAGGCCATCGTTCTGCAACCGCCACAGGGCCGGCGACAGCAGGGCGGCAGGATCGAAACCCTCGAAGCGCGTCAGCCGCGCCAGCATCGGCCGCTCACCCTTGCCGGCCAGATCCAGGCGTGCCGCCACCCGTTCCACGTCCTCGCGCCTGACCCGCCCGTCCAGATCGAGTACCAGCAGTCCGTCGTGCTCTTCCAGGCTCAGTCCGGCGCTGTCGCTCACGTTCCCCGAACGCTCGTCTCGTGCTCGTTCCCCGGAGCGCGACTCCATCGCCTTGAAGACCGAGCTGAACAGCCCTTCGAGCGCCGCCGCGCCTGCCGGCCGCGCACCCTGCGACGGTTCGGCGTCTCCGTCAGCCCTGGACGTCGGCCCATCGCTCGGCCCATCACTCGGCCCATCGGCCGCAGGCGGTGTCATGGCCTCGTCGCGGCCCATCGTCCAGCGCCGCGCCGCATCGATGTCCGACGCGGTGAATCGGCGCACTTCCAGGGAAGGTGCCGCGGATTCCTGCAGCGAGACGAGCGGATCCAGCCAGTCCGCATCACCGACCAGCGCGACGCGATCCAGTCGCGCAAGCGCCGGTCCGAGGCGACGTCCCAGGGAGGCGTCCTGCGAGAGCGCCCGCATGGACATGTCCTCGACGCCGCGCAGATCGAGCAGCAGCACCGCCCGGTTACCGTCGGCCAAGGCGCTGGCGAGCGCCTCGCCCGCACGCTGCACGTCGTGCCGATCGATGGTGCTCGAACCGATGAGTTCCAGCTGCGTGATGGTGGTGTGGCGTATGTCGATCATGAAGGGCGGTCTCGTCTGGAGCGCTCTGCGCGGATCGGACATGAATGGGGGCGTGGGCAGCCGTTGAACAGCGCGACGGGCAAGATCTTCACGGCGGCGCGAGCGAGCCGCCGTCGCTCTCGAGATCACCATCGGCCGAGTCGTAGAGGGTCTTCACAAGGGCCTCTACACGGCGCTGTGCCATCCGTCCTGCCGGATGCGCACCCGCCCGCCATCGATTCACCAATCGTCGCTGGAAGGCGCGTACTTCACGCAGGTCTCGATGAGCTTGGAGACGTACTCGGACGGTGCGCGTGACACGAGTCCATCCCCGGCTTTCTGGACCGCTTCGATTCTTGCCTGCAGGTTCTCGCGATGCGAATCGACCGGGTAGGTTTCCACCCCCGTGAGCTTGCGAATGTCGGGGGATACGATCGGGTCCGGATCGAAATCCAGCCGCTCCTCGCCGGCCTGCCGCAAGAGATCCTTGGCCCTGGCCAGGTCGGCCAATAGTGGTGTGCTGGACACGGCTCGAACTCCTGCGGTTTCGACGGGGTTCTCGAGTGTATCCCTCATCGAGTCGGCGATCTCGTGAGAGCGGGCGGCGCTTGCCGGAACCCATCCCGCGTCCACGCGTCGCCGCTTGACGACGCTAGCTCCGCCGAAGCCGCACGACCTTCATGTACTCGAACTCCATTCCTGCGACGGTCTCGGTATCCGGGTAGTAGGTCAGGTTGACCGAGGCGCCCTCGAGGTTCTTGTAGCGCTTCTTGCGGCTGTACTTGAAGGCGACCTCGTACCCTTCGAGCATCAGCGTGTTGACCTGCCATTCGCCCCGTTCCCTCTGCACGTGGCTGGTCACCTTCACGCCGTCCAGCTGATTCAGGCGGGGGTGATTCTTCAGCAACTTGCCGACATCGGACTTCATGTTTCCAGGCTCACTCGGGGCGACGGTGCCGACGCGTTCGGGTCGTCGGTTGCGCGTTGGCCGGGTCCTCGGGCCACACGTGCTTCGGGTACCGCCCGGCCATGTCCTTCTTCACGGCGGGGTAGCTGTTCGACCAGAAGTTCTTCAGGTCGGTGGTCACCTGCACGGGTCGCCGGGCCGGCGACAGCAGCTCGATCTTCAGGACGATCCGGCCATCGGCGATCGACGGATTCTCGGTGCAGCCGAGCATCTCCTGAAGGCGTACCGACAATACCGGCGGTTCAGGCGACCCGGGCGACCCAGGCGGCGCGTAGTGCAGCGCGATGCGTGATCCGCTCGGTACCTCGTAGCGTGTCGGTAGCCATTCATCGAGCTGCCGTTGCTGACGATACGTGAGCATGCCGCCGAGCACCCGACCCAGGTCCAGCCGCTGCAGCGCCTTGAGCGAACCGATGCCGTCCAGCCACGGCAGCAACCACGTGTCCAGGGACGCCATCAGGGCGTCGTCATCCACGGCGGGCCAGGCACCCTCACCGGTCGAGGTGTCCAGATCCGGCATCCGCCCCACCCGCGCCTGCCACTGCCGGCAGGCATCGTCCCATGGCAGGCACGTCAACCCACCCCGACGAATGCCGGCCACGACGCTGGCGGCCCGGTCGGTCGACGATATCTCCTTCAGCGGGTGCGCGTCGACGATCAGTGCTCCGAGCATCAGCCGGCGCTCGGCGATCACCCGCTGCTGCCGATCGTCCCAGTCGATGTGCTTGACCGTATCGAACCGCTCGGGCGAGCGCTGTCGAAGCTCCTCGATGTCCAGGACGAGCGCCTTGAAGATTCGCAGCTGCCGGCCGGCACCACCGAGTTCCGCCACGACCAGCCAGGGTTCGTGCGCCAACGGATCGTCCTCCGGTATCACAACCCCCGCACCGCAACTCAATCGATACACCGAAGCGGTACCGGACCTGCGTTTCGCGATCCAGTCGGGATAGGCCTGCGCCAGCAGCACACCGGCAGAGACCGATGTCGTCGCGCTGACGAATTGCCCGAGCAGCCGGCCCAGCTGACGAGTCCGCCGAGCCTGCATCGAGGTAGAGGGTGCACTCAGCAACGATTGCAGGTCGACGGACCCGGGACCACGCGCCGGATCGTCGAGCAGGGCCGTCAACCGGCACGCCAGATCGATGCAGCCGTTGTCGGCACCCCAGACCAGCAAGCGACCCAGGCGCGGGTGCACCGGCATGACCGCCACCCGGCGCCCATCGGAGGTCAGCTGTCCGTCGCGCCACAGGCCGAGCGTCGTCAGCAGATCCTGCGCCCTGGCAAGGCTTGCCGGCGGCGGCGCGTCCAGCCAGGCCAGCTGGCCCGCATCCGCCGCTCCCCACGATCCCAGCTCGAGCACCAGCGGCGCCAGATCGGCGCGCAGGATCTCCGGTTGCCAGTGGGCGGCACGGCGGGCGTGCCCGGACTCGTTCCACAAGCGAAAGCAGAGGCCGGGCGCGGTACGGCCTGCGCGCCCGGTGCGCTGCGCAGCGCTTGCCTGGCTGGCCATGACCGTCTCCAGGCGCTGGGCCCCGGTGGCGGTATCGATCGCGCCGCGTCGCTCGAGACCGCAATCCACCACGATCCGAACACCGTCGATGGTGACCGAGGTCTCCGCCAGACTGGTTGACAGGATCACCCGTCGCCGACCGGCCGTCGCTGCTGCCGTGGCCCGCCGCTGCGCATCCGTACCTACGCCGCCGTGCAGCGCGTGTGTCTCGACATGACTGGCCAGATGAGGGGTCAGCCGACGGATGCAGCGATCGATCTCGGCCACTCCCGGCAGGAACACCAGCACGTCGCCCTCGTGCCGATCGAGTGCCGACAGGACCGCAGACGTCACTCGCGACTCGAGGGGCTTGTCCGGCTGCTCGGTGGCCCAGTGGACATCGACCGGGTGCTGCCGCACCGCACAGTCGAAGTGCGCCACGTCGGGTAGCACCGCGGACAGCGGTGCCGCATCCAGCGTGGCCGACATCAGCAGCAGCCGCAGATCGCTGCGCAGCGCCTGCTGGACCTCCAGGCACAGCGCCAGTCCGACGTCCGCATGCAGGCTGCGCTCGTGGAATTCGTCGAAGATCACCAGGGCGACGCCGGTCAGCTCCGGATCTTCCTGCAGCAACCGCGTCAGCACGCCTTCGGTCACCACGGTCAACCGCGTTCGTGCCGACATCCGGGTATCCGAGCGCATGCGAAGACCGATGCGCTGCCCGACGTTCTCGCCCAGGTGCGACGCCAGGCGTGTCGCCACCAGGCGCGCGGCAAGGCGGCGAGGCTCGAGCAGGATGATGCGACCGTCGAGGGATCCGTGCAGCAGCAATGCCAGCGGCAGAGCGGTGCTCTTGCCCGCCCCCGGTTCCGCGCGCAGCAACACGTCCCGGGTCGACAGGGCCTCGACGACGTCGTTCGCGTACGCCATGACCGGCAAGGCGGTGACAGCGTCGGGCAGAGCGGTGTTCACATGGCTCTCACGAAGCGATCGAGAGACGCTCAAGGCGCGCCTGTCGGAGGCCGGTCGTTCGGTTCCACGTCAGCCCGTCATGTCCAGCCGGAGGCCGTCACGTTCAACCGGGCGTCCACCGCCGCGTCCACCGCCGCCAGCATGCCTTGCTGCTCTGCGGACTGCAGCTTCGATTCCAGCTCGGCGGCGGCCCGATCCAGCCGCCGGCGCTCGTTCGAGCTCAGCGAGGCCTCGGCAGCGTCGGCATCCGCAGCGGCGGTGACCGGAACCTGCGGGGCCGGCTGGTCATCGTCGCGCAGCAAGGAGGCGCTCTCGCGAATAAGCTTCAGCAGTCCGCGCCGCTCGGGCGAGGCCATCACGTCGCCCACCGCGGCATAGATCTGCGCGGCGCGCTCGCGTCGGCGAGCATCGGGCGCCTCGTCGGCCAGCTCGCCGCGGGCCAGGCAACGATCGATCGTGCGCCCCAGCAGGATCACCCACGCCGCCGTCATGAGGGCGCGGCGAACCGTGATGACGATCAAGGCGGTGCGCAACAGCTTTTTCACAGGCCTCATGGCCAGGCCCTTGAAGAACCCGCCGACCTTGCTCGCCACGCCCTCTTCCGGACCGTCGTAGAGAGGCGCCACCGCTTCGGCACCGTAGTTGCGCCCGTTGCGTTCGAGCAGCTTGTCCACCAGCCGTCGCACCACCCGATTGCCTGCCACATCGTCCAGGAACGGGATCGGTATGAACTGGCACACCGCCGCCAGCAAGGCGTGGTGCACCGTCAGGTGCAGGACGCCGCCAGGTTCATCGCCGGTGGCGGCGCTGACATCGGGGCTCGAACCAGGGTTCGAACCAGGCTTCGAATCAGGCCTCGCAACGGTCGCGATGCGCTTCCCGGCGGACTGTCCGGCGTCGATTGGGTCTTCGATCATCCGGATACCGTACCTCGTTCTCCATGCGCAACGGTAGGTGGTTTCACGGAATGGGCTCACGCGGGAGTCACGGGGAGAATCGGCGGTGGCGGCAACGGGTGACGACGTGCACGACATTCGGACCGAGCAGGTCATATCATCGACATCCGGGACCCGTGAGGTCCCTCCAACGTCCGGACCGCTGCTCGTGGTCCGGCATCGATCGGAGACAGGCACCATGGAAACCGTCAGACAGCTTCTCGAAGAGCACACCGGTGGCACGGTGCAGGTCGCGCCGGATGCCACGGTGCTCGATGCGCTTCGACTGATGGCGGAGCGCAATGTCGGATCCGTCGTCGTGATGGAGGGCGATCGGCTCGCCGGCATCGTCACCGAGCGTGACTACGCGCGCAAGGTCGTGCTCGAGGGGCGACAGTCGAGCGACACGCCGGTGCGCGATGTGATGTCCGCGAACGTCACCTGCGTGACACCGGATCGCACCGTCGCCGAGTGCATGTCGCTGATGAGCGACGGGCGCTTCCGTCACCTGCCGGTGCTGGAGAACGATCGTCTGGTCGGCATCATCTCGATAGGCGATCTCGTCCGAAGCACGATCGAGGATCAGAAGCGCACGATCGACGAGCTGACCCAATACATCAACGGCTGAACATCAACGGCTGAACATCAACGGCTGAACATCAACGGCTGATCGTCGGCGCCCCGGTCGCTCCACCGCCGGGCATCGTCCAGCGCCGCGAGGAAGTCCTCTCGATCTTGCGCCTCCAGGGCGATCTCGATGTGGACCGCGATCTCGTCGGTGGCGAAGCGAAGCCGGTGCTCGTCGGCGCCTTCGCCGTACAGGCGCTCGTGGCGCCTGCGCGCTTGCACCAGCTCGTCCAGCAGGGCGCGCAACGTCCGTTTTCCGAGCCGGGGGTGCAGCTTGCCCGCCGCCCGTCGGTCGATCAGCACCTCGAGCTGGGCGCTCAGGTGCGCCAGGTGACGCCGCAGCCGCAGCGGTGCGATATCGATCACGCGACTCATCGGTGGTTCGCCGCTGGCGCAGCGCCCGGTCGGCGATCGATCACGAGACCGAGGCTCCCCCGTCCAGGCGTTGCACCGTGCCGGTCATGCGCCGCGACTCGTCCGAGGCCAGATAGACCACGAGGTCTGCCACATCGCGCGCCTCGCACGGGCCGAGCAGCATCTTCTGATACAGCGGGTCCTCGGGCGGAATGAACGCCTTGACCCGTTCGGTCAGCACCACGCCGGGGGCGAGCGTGTTGATGCGCACGCCATGCTTCGCCCACTGCACCGCCAGCGCGCGCGACAGCGCCAGCACCCCGCCCTTGGAGGCGGTATAGGCGTCTCCGCCGGTGGTACCGATCACCGCGCGCAACGAGGAGACGTTGATGATCGAGCCCGACCCCTGGTCGGCCATCACCGGCAGCACGGTGCGGCATCCCAGCAGCGTGCCGTACAGGTCGACCCGGATGGTGCGCCAGAACTCGTCCAGCAGCAGGTCGGTCACCGCGCCGTCGCGCCCGGGGCCCGCCCCGCCGCCGGCATTGTTGAACAGCACGTCGATGCGGCCGAAGCGCGTGCGCACATCGTCCACCAGCGCAAGCCAGGCCTCCTCCTCGGTGACGTCGAACCCGACCGCCAGCACGCGCGCCCCCGACGCCTCCAGCCGGGGAGCCAGCACCTCGACCCGCTCGGACAGGACGTCGGCGAGCACCACCGTGGCCCCTTCGGCGGCCATCGCCATCGCACTCGCCTCGCCGATGCCGGCGCCCGCACCGGTGACGATCGCGACCTTGTCTTCCAGGCGCTTCATCGTTCGCTCCCCCGCTCGAGCGGCACCATCGAGAGGCCGCCCACCGCCTGCTCGGTCGGCAGCAGCTCGATCAGGCTGACGTTGACGTGCGCGGGCGCCTGCAGCACGTACAGCACCGCCTCGGCGATGTCCGCAGGGCGCAGCTCCACGATGCCGGTGGTGCCCATGCGCTCGGCGGTGTCGGGGGTCAGGTTGGCCGCCGCGTAGAAGCCGGACGTCACCCGCCCCGGCGCGATCTCGCTCACCCGCACGCCGCTGCCCGCCAGCTCCACCCGCAGGTTCTGGCTCATGCGGTGCACCGCCGCCTTGGTGGCGCCGTACACCGCCGACACCAGGTTGTGCAGCCCGGCGATGGAGCCGACGTTGACGATGTGGCCCGTGCGCCGCTCGCGCATCGCCGGCAGCGCGGCACGGATCGCGTGCAGCGGGGCGGCGACGTTGGTCTGCACCGCGATGCCGATGTCGTCGATATCGGTGGTAGCGATCCCCGCCACACCGTGCCCGGTACCGGCGTTGTTGACCAGGATGTCGGGGGCCAGCTCGGCGACGAAGGCCTCCAGCGCGGCGCGATCGGTCACGTCCAGCACCGCCGTGCGGCAACCGCATTCAGCGACGAGGGCCTCCAGAGGAGCCGCCCGGCGCGCCACGGCGGTGACATCGGCGCCCGCCTCCGCCAGCCGCCGCACCACCGCGGCGCCGATACCGCCCGAGGCGCCGGTCACGAGGGCGGTACGCCCGGCGAGTGCGGTCTGCTCGGTCATGTCGGTGGGCACTCGTCAGGGATCGGGGTCGAGTATGCGTCGACGGGTGATCGGGTGCGAAGCGATGCCGTGCCGGTGGTCAAATCGATCCGGTCGGTTCAAGTCCGCGTTCGTGGCGTCCGCCGCAGGCCCGAGAACGGCGTCTTGACCGTAGCGCGTACACTCGGTCCATGCGTGCCAGGAGCAATCATACGCAGCGCGAGATCGTCGAGGCGCTGCAGAAGGCCGGCGGGTTGTCGCGCATCCAGCCGTTGGCGCAAGCATTGCGCGTCTCCGAACAGACCGTGCGGCGCAACATCAAGCGTCTGGCGGCCGAGGGGCTGGTCGAGATCATGCACGGCGGCGCACGGCTGCTGGAATCCGGCCCCGCGGTGGTGGGCGAACTCGAACCGGAGGGCAGCCTGTCGCAACGGTTGAGCGAGCATGTGGACGCGAAACGGCGCATCGCCTCGTACGTCGCGAGCATGATCGACGATGGCACGTCGCTGTTCCTGGACATCGGCAGCACCACGGCATTCATCGCGGACGCGCTGCGACATCACCGACGCCTGCTGGTCGTGACCAACTCGGTGCACGTGGCCTACCGGCTGTCGATGCGCAACGACAACCGCGTGTTCATGGCCGGTGGCGAATTGCGCACGCACGACGGCGGCGTCTTCGGCGCGAACGCCATGAGCTTTGCACAGAATTTCAGCACCGATCGCGCGGTGTTGTCGGCCGCCGGCATCGATCCGATCAACGGCTTCACGCTGTTCGATCTGGAGGAGGCGCACTTCACGCGCCGCATCATCGAGCGCGCGGCGTCCTGCATCGTGGCAGCCGACGCCAGCAAGTTCCGGCGCGAGGCACCGGTCGCGGTCGGCGACCCGGCGCGCATCGATCATCTGGTCACCGATGCCGCCCCGCCCGAGCCGATCCACGCGGCAGCCGAACGCTGGGGTACCCGAATCCACGTGGCGCCATGATCGAACGCGCCGAACTCGCCGAGCTTGCCGCCTTCGCGGTCGCCACCGCCCGGAGCGCGGGCGAGGTGTCGATGCGACACTTCCGCACGCCGCTCGCCATCGATGCCAAGGCCGATGACAGCCCGGTCACCGTGGCCGATCGCGAGACCGAGCGCGCGATCCGCCAGGCGATAGCGGCGCGCTTTCCCGGGCACGCCATCCTCGGCGAGGAGTACGGTATCGAGGGCGCTACCGACGGCGCGTTGTGGGTCATCGATCCGATCGACGGGACACGCTCGTTCGTCTCGGGGCAGCCGCTGTTCGGTCTGCTGCTTGCGCATCTGGAGGCCGGCGAGCCGCTGCTCGGCTGCGTGCGGATGCCGGCACTCGGCGAGACCTTTCTCGGTCTGCGCGGCATCGGTGCCACGCTGAACGGTCGACCGATCGCCTGTCGGGACGTGCACCGCCTCGATGACGCGGTGCTGTTCGTCAACGAGGCCGAGCGGCTGCAGGCGATCGCGCCGAGGGCGCACGCGGCGCTGTGCGGTAGCGGGCGCGTGCGGCGCTTCGCCTACGACTGCTACCCGCATGCCTCGGTGGCGGCAGGTTGGGTCGACACGGTCGTCGACGTCGGGCTGGAGCCGTACGACTACCTGCCGCTGGTCGCGCTGATCGAGGCGGCCGGCGGCACCATCAGCGACTGGTCCGGTGCGCCGCTGACGCTGCACTCGGACGGACGCATCGTGAGCGCGGCCACCCCTGCCCTACAGGCGGCGATGCTCGAGCTGCTGAACCGCTGACGAGCTGTCGATAACCTCCATCGGACAGAGCCTGGGCGACCGTCATTGCGAGCGCGTCGTCGCCGAGTTTACGACTTCACCCGCTGCATGCCCGGATCGTACAGCGGCGACAGCGTCGCCTCGCACGGCACCCGGACGGTGGCGACCTCGAGTTCGTAGCGGCCGCTGGCGATCCAGTCGGCATCCACGCCGTCGGCACGGCGCACGTAGCCCATGCCGATCGAACGGCCGATCGTGTGCCCGTAGCCTGCCGAGCTCAGCCAGCCGACGCGTTCGCCGTCGCGGTAGATCGTCTCGCGCCCCGACAGGTTGACATCGGCCTCCGCGGTGAACGTGACCAGTCGCTTGGCGACACCGCCACGGCGCTGCTTCTCGACCGCCGAGCGGCCACGGAAATCGATGTCACCGGCCAGCTTCACGGCCCATCCGAGACCGGCCTCGTCGGGCGTGTGGTCCGGGCCGATGTCCGCACCCCAGGCGCGGTAGCCCTTCTCCAGGCGCAAGGTCTCGATGGCGCGATAGCCTGCATCGATCAACTCGTGCGGCGCGCCCGCCGCGTGCAACGCGGAGTAGACCGCCAGCGCGTGCTCGACCGGAAGATGCAGCTCCCAACCCAGCTCGCCGACGTAGGTGATGCGCAGCGCGCGCACCGGGGCGCCGGCGATCGACAGCGTGCGGGCGGTGCCGAACGGAAAGGCGTCGTTGTCGAGCGGCTCGTCGGTGACCGCCTGCAGGATGTCGCGCGCCCGCGGCCCCATCAGCGACAGCACCGCCCGCGACGAGGTGACGTCGCTGACGGTCGCGTCCAGCCCGGACGGGATGTTGCGCCGTATCCAGTCGAGATCGCGGGTCGCGAAGCCGGTACCGGTGACCAGGTAGTAGCGATCCACGGCAAGACGCACGGCGGTCAGGTCCGCCTCGATGCCACCCGCATCGTTCAGCATCTGCGTGTAGATCAGCGAACCGACCGGTCTTGCGACGTCGTTGGCCGCGATCCAGCCGAGCGCGGCCTGCGCATCCGCACCCACCAGTTCGAACTTGGCGAACGAGGTCTGATCGAACAGGACCGCCCGCTCGCGCGCGGCCGCGTGTTCGCGGGCGACGGCTGCGAACCAGTTGGGGCGCTCGAAGGTGTACACGTCCGCGGGCGTCTCTCCGGCGTCGAGATCGGCGTACCAGTTCGGCCGCTCCCAGCCGAGCTTTTCACCGAACACCGCGCCGGCGGCCTTCAATCGGTCGTACAGAGGCGAGGTGCGGCAGGGTCGGCCGCTGGCATGCTCCTCGGACGGCCAGGCCATCGTGTAGTGCTTGCCGTAGGCCTCGATGGTTCGTGTGCGGATCCACGCATCGTCGGCGTGCGGCCGGCCGAAGCGACGAATATCGACCGGCCACAGATCGAACGGCGGTTCGCCCTTGTGCACCCACTCGGCCAGCGCCATGCCGGCGCCGCCGCCGGCCGCGATCCCATAGGCGTTG
>Ga0209303_1001697_pt1 | contig 12917 bp, 6 predicted proteins | sample SidtaG_3_FD_187449 | JGI IMG/M metagenome (GOLD analysis project Ga0209303, IMG submission 187449) | Marine algal microbial communities from Sidmouth, United Kingdom - Sidmouth_Asex1 metaG (SPAdes) (version 2) | ecosystem: Host-associated > Algae > Red algae > Unclassified | place: Sidmouth... | reverse complement strand
AACAAGTACTTCGGGGTGGGCATACCCCTTTGATTTAATTGACATAGTCTTCTCTCTCCAAAGAATTAGGTTTTTTTAGAAAAATGGGTGACCCGCAATATAAAAGTATTGTGGACCACCCATCATATATTTAAATTACTGATTGCCTACTTCTACCAGATTTGGCGGGAATGTCCAGTGATTAGCGAGCGAGTTCGTAGGGGCATTTGAAACCTGATAATTCGATGTCACCCCAGCCCTGGCCTCCGCGAGGATAAACTCGGCTGGGGTCTACTTAAGCGACTTTGGATTCCTGCCTACGCAGGAATGACATCGTGAGTGAACGCTCAGATACATAGTGGGCACGATATATCATGCCCATACAAGCCTAAATCATCTTTTTCAAACAAATTGATATCCCACAAAATCTAACAGAATTAGCTATTTGCTTCTATTAGCCCAAAGTTGTGGCCCATTAGCTGCCTCAAAATTAATAAGTTAAGCTCTAGTCGGGTCCGTAGCCCGACGGGGCCATCCTTGATTGTTCCGTCTAAGCTAACGGATCATGGATCCGTTGGGAACAGTAGGAATCCTTAACTTACTGGCATTATATGCTTACTTATCCGCCAATCTTGCGCTCGATCACGCGCTCCAACTTGCGGACTACGCTCTCGACCGGTACACGATCCAACACAGCTTGGAAGAAGCCCTGCACGATCATATATTCGGCTTGCGAACGGGACAATCCGCGCGCCATCAAGTAGAAAACATATTCATCTTCTACCTGCGAGGCGGTTGCGGCGTGCGTACAGCGCACATCGTCGGCTTCGATCTCTAGCCCGGGGATGCTGTCTGTACGCACGGTGCTGTCAAGGATCAGGTTGCCGTTACGCTGGAATGCATCAGTCTGCTGTGCATCTTTGTGTACGCGGATAACGCCCATGTAGACGTTACGCGCCTTATCTTTTAATGCACCGTTGAAGAGCAGATCGCTAAAGCAGCTTGGCGCACGGTGAATCTGTAACGTTTCGTGATCAATGTGCTGTCGACCCGAGGGGAAGTAGATGCCCAATAATTCGGCATGACCACCTGTACCCATTAGATCAAGGTCGAGGAATGCTTTGGTGAGACGGCTGCCCCAGCTAATCTGGATCCAACGCAGATCTGTGTCGCGACCGATTGCGGCACGACCGGTGACAAAGTTCCATGTAGAGTGTTCAAAATCTTGCAGATTCATGTAGCGCATTGTGCTGTTGTCGCGCTGTACAAGTTCAATTACGCTACTCTGTAATGCATCTTTCCCACCCACAAGCTCATCGACAACCGATACCTCGGCCCCTTCTTCGGCCACAACTAGCGTGTGATGATAGCCACCAACGCCAGCAGATTGGTTGAGAATGACTTGCAATGGCAGGTCGACCTTTACATTTTTTGGCACGTATACAAATGCGCCTGTGTCCCACAATGCGGCATGAAGGGCAGTAAATTTGTTGTGATCGGGTTTCACGACCTCGGTCATAAAATACTCTTTAACCAAGTCCGGGTGTTCTTTCACGGCCGTTTGAAGATCGGTAAAGATCACTCCTTGGGCGGCCAGATCTGCATGGGTCTCACTATATAAGACGCCACCATCTTGAAAGATGATACTCGCTGCGCACTCCATCTCATCAAGCTCGTTCTGAAGCACACTGTCTAACGCGTCACGCGTGACAGCTTCGCCAGCGGTTGCAAAGGGGCTAAATTTTTCCAGGTCAAAACCGGTCAAACGAGTACGACGCCACGACTCATCCGTTGATTTGGGCCAAGGGATTGACTCGAAAGTTTCCCAAGCAGCCAGACGAAAATCGAGCATCCATTGGGGTTCGTTTTTTGCAGCCGATGCGGCGCGCACGGTTTCTTGGGTAAACCCATTTGCAGCATCGGTTACTTTTTTTTCATTTACTAATACGCTCACACTTTTCTCCGTAATGTTAAGGGTGGCAGGGTTGAAAAGCTGCAAGGTAAAAAGCCCAGATACGAATCCAGTCACTTTTATACTTTGCAACTTTTTTACCTTGCGACTCTTCTTTTTTTAACCGATACTGCCTTCCATCTGAAGCTGGATCAGGCGGTTCATCTCGACCGCGTATTCCATGGGCAATTCTTTTACTAGTGGCTCGATAAAGCCACCAACAATCATAGCCGATGCTTCTTCTTCGCCGATTCCGCGACTCATCAGATAGAAGAGCTGCTCTTCGCCAATCTTACTAACCGACGCTTCGTGACCGATGCTGACGTTGTCTTCTTCGATCTCGATGTATGGATAGGTGTCGGATCGGCTCTCTTCGTCTAGCAAGAGCGCATCGCAGACTACGTTGCTGCGGCTGCCGTATGCACCCTTGGCAACTTTGAGCAACCCACGATAGCTAGCGCGACCACCATCTTTGCTGATCGATTTGGAGATAATTTTAGAGCTTGTGTTTGGTGCGCCATGAACAACCTTGCCGCCTGCATCCTGATGCTGACCTGCGCCAGCGAAAGCAATCGACAGAATCTCGCCGTGTGCTTTGGGTCCCATCATGTAGACTGCTGGATATTTCATGGTTACCTTGCTGCCAAGGTTGCCATCGATCCACTCCATGGTGCCACCTTCTTCGGCAATAGAGCGCTTGGTGACCAAGTTATAAACGTCGGTGCTCCAGTTCTGGATCGTGGTGTAGCGACAGCGGGCGTTCTTCTTGACAATGATTTCGACAACCGCGCTGTGCAGGCTGTTGCTGCTGTACGTTGGTGCGGTGCAACCTTCGACATAGTGCATGCTTGCGCCTTCTTCGACGATGATCAGCGTGCGCTCGAATTGGCCCATATTTTCTTGGTTAATGCGGAAATAGGCCTGTAGCGGAATGTCCACGTGTACGCCAGCCGGAACGTAGACAAAGCTGCCGCCACTCCATACTGCGCTGTTCAATGCGGCGAATTTGTTGTCGGCTGCGGGGATGATTGTCGCAAAGTATTCGCGCACAATATCTTCATGTTCTTTTAGGCCAGTGTCCATGTCTAAAAAGACAACACCCAGCTTTTCCCACTCTTCGCGCAAGCTGTGGTAGACAACTTCCGAATCGTACTGTGCGCCTACGCCAGCGAGGAATTTACGCTCGGCCTCGGGGATGCCCAGTCGATCAAAGGTGTTTTTGATATCTTCGGGTACATCGTCCCAGCTTTTTTCTGCGCCATCGGACGGCTTAAGATAGTAGTAGATATCGTCGTAGTCGATGCCGCTTAGATCCGCGCCCCACGTTAAGTCGGGCTTGGAGAAGAAGATATCTAGTGCTTCGTGTCGGAACTGGCGCATCCAATCTGGCTCGCCTTTGTGATCCGAAATTTGATCTATAACCGCGTGGCTAATGCCTTTTTCGGCTCGATAGACCGATTCACGCTCATCGTGGAAACCATATGCGTATTCGGTTTTTACGCCTTCAAGATGTTTTAAATCTGCTTCGTGCTGTGCCATAAGTAATCTCCATTTACGATTTTTAATTTTAGATTTTCGATTTAAATCGATCCTACGAACATAAATCTGAAATCGTAACTATTTAAGCTGCTACTGGTTCGCCTGTGCCGAATTCTTCTTCTACCCAGCCATATCCTCTTTCTTCTAGCATGTGGGCTACTTCTGGGCCACCTGTTTTAACAATGCGGCCATCGTAGAAAATGCTGACAAAGTCAGGCTTTACATAATTGAGCAGACGCTGATAGTGAGTAATCATCAAGAATCCACGGTCGGACGTTGCCAATTTGTTGATACCGTCCGAGACGATGCGCAATGCGTCGATATCTAGACCCGAATCGGACTCATCTAAAATCGCGAATTTTGGTTCGAGCATTGCCATCTGCAATACTTCGGTACGCTTCTTCTCGCCGCCAGAGAAGCCATCGTTTAGATAGCGGCGGGCAAAGGTCGCGTCGACATTATATTCTTTCATCTTTGCGTTGAGCTCTTTGCGGAACTCGCGCATCGGCATTAAGTTGCTGCCGATGACACCGCTACGATTTGTGTCTTTGTCTTCGGTGTAGCCGCGAACGTTCGAAACGGCAGTGCGCAAGAAGTTTGCAACGCTTACACCCGGTACGGCAACAGGGTATTGAAAAGCCAAGAAAAGACCGGCCTGAGTGCGCTCATCTGCACCCATTTCCAAGACGCTTTCACCATCGACCAAAATATCGCCTTCGGTGATTTCGTAGTGAGGGTGCCCGGCAATGACGTAGGCCAGTGTCGATTTGCCCGAGCCATTTGGCCCCATCATGGCGTGGATCTCACCGCTATTTAGCGTGAGGTTAACGCCTTTGAGAATTTCAGTATCTTCGACGTTAGCGTGTAAATTACGAATTTCTAATGTACTCATTTTTGGGTACAGACTCCTTTTGAACGTTTTTATTTAGTGCTCTTATGCGTTTGAGTGGTGGTAAAAATATTGTTGACAAATAATTTTGGACAGAAAGCGAACTCTTTTGTAGCGCTATGCATCTACTTTTCGAGATACAGCGAACGAACAACATGAATCGCCATCCATAATCCGGCTCGTTAGATTTACCTCGGAGCCAATTACTTTCTGCATCATCTCTTGATCCATTTGGCAGATTTCGCTATGCTCTTGTGCTAGATCGTGAAATGGGCAGTTGTACGTTTTTAACATGATCGAATCACCATCAGCCTCAACATCGGCGAGCACGCCACGCTGATTTAGCGCAGTGGCAAATTCGCCCACGCGATCTTGCAAAACGCTGGACTGCACGGCGCTGCTGTAGCGGTCGGCTAATCGACTGCTGACCCGCTCTAACAAAATGCCAACTTTGTCCATTCCCTCTAGTTCGAAAACTTCTTCCAAAAGAGTTAAAGCTAAATCATCACAGTGGCAGGCAAAAATGTCTTGCGCTTTGTTGGTAATTAAATAGGCATGGTGCGGGCGACCAACGCCAGAGTTAACGCGTTGACGTTCTACATAGCCTTCTAGCTGCAATGTATTGAGATGTTGCCGCACAGCAGTTGTGGTGACACCGAGCACATCTTCAAGTTCTTTGATCGTAGCTGAGCCGTTGCGCTGTAGATGCTCTAATATCTGCCAGATTGGCGTTTTCTTATTTTGATAGGATTCTATTGCCATAAAGTAATGTCATAAAGTCCAAATGGGAAAACTTTGAGAGTACGTAAGGAATGTACAACCTATGCATAATGTTTGCGCAGTAAACTGCTGTTTCTACATTACAGAATAACATGTCGCCAGGAGTTTTGTCAAATTTATGTGTTTTTATTATCAATATAGATTTATGACCATCTATGAGAAGTTATAAACAAGATTCCATGGTTTCGTCTATTAGCATATCGACCACATCTTTCATATTTCCGGTCTCTTCGTACTTTCTGAGTTGGCGGTCTGCGCTGGTGCCATTCTTCAACATTTGTTCGATATATTCAATTTCCTTGCGGCTGCCCAACTCATCAACCACATCATCCACAAGCTCTACTATTTCTTGAATGAGCAGACGCAGAGGCACCTCTTTCTTCTTGCCAAAATCAATTAACTTTCCGTCTAAGCCATCTTTAACAGAGCGCCATTTGTTTTCTGCAATGAGGCTTCGGCGATAAATGCGCCACGTTTGGTTGCGTCGTCGGAGCTGACATAGTTTTGCCACTAATGCCTGTGTAAGCGCCACAATTGCCACCACTTCATCCACCTTCGTCGTACAGTCGCAAAAGCGGAATTCAACGGTAGGAAATTTTGGATGAGGGCGAATGTCCCACCAAATTTTTGTTGGTTCGTCAATTGTCTTTGTCACCTGTAAAAGCTTGATATAGTTGCTATATTCTTTCCACGAGTCAAAATATTCTGGCAGACCGGTACGAGGCAGATTTTCAAAGACCACGCTGCGATATGATTTGAGGCCAGTTTTTCGCCCAAACCAGAAGGGTGAAGAGGTCGCCAACGCACTAATGTGCGGTGCAAAGTAGGTCATCTGTTTCATAATGTCGATGCGCAGATCGTGATCGGGGATGCCGATATGGACGTGCATTCCAAAGATGAGCAATCGATTGGCGAGAAGCTCGTACTTATCTTTAAGCGCTTTATATCGAGCGCCTTCTGTAACAACCTGATCGTGCCAGCGCGAAAAAGGATGCGTACCCGCGGCAACAATTCGACAGCCCGTCTCGCTTGCTACATTATGCACCGACCGGCGCAGATGCAAGAGTTCTTGGCGTACTTCGCTCACGTTTTGACAGATGTTGCTGCCAATTTCGATCTGCGACTGCATAAATTCGGGCTTTACCTGATCACGAAAAATTGTGGCCCCTTGGTCGAGAATCTTACCAACGTAAGAGGTCAACTCGCGCGTTTCTGGATCAATAATCTGGTATTCTTCCTCAACACCTATCGTCAATTCATTTGGGTTCATCTGGGCCTCGTTTATGAGAGTGGTGAAAAGTAAAGGGCATGGGGTGATTAAATTTTAACGTATAACCAAACAAAGGTAAAGGTCACTAGTTTTGAAGGGGTGGCTCAAGGGTTGGGATCGGTGAGGGATTGGGTGGGGGTTTGTGGGAAGGATACGCGCTGCATCGCTATTACGGGCGAGGGGTTGGTATCCGCTCTTTCGGATCATTTGATGGGACTACGACCGCAGCAACAAGGCCGGATATTTAATCCGCTGTTTCAGTATCCGCTCTTTCGGATCATTTGATGGGACCAGTATCTGGCGCAGGAGTATCAAATTTCAGGAGAGTTTCAGTATCCGCTCTTTCGGATCATTTGATGGGACTACCGCACCCGATGAGCTAATAGATAGAATCGTCTGTTTCAGTATCCGCTCTTTCGGATCATTTGATGGGACGCCAACGTTGGCGGGTTCATACTTTCTTGCGCCGCCGTTTCAGTATCCGCTCTTTCGGATCATTTGATGGGACAATGGCTTCCCATCTGCGTCAGTGGCGTTACTGTTGGTTTCAGTATCCGCTCTTTCGGATCATTTGATGGGACAAGAAGTTTCTTTTTTGGCATGTATGGTGGTGCGGGTGTTTCAGTATCCGCTCTTTCGGATCATTTGATGGGACTACGAAGTCGACGGAATCACATACGAGATTCCGGCGAAGTTTCAGTATCCGCTCTTTCGGATCATTTGATGGGACCAGGTATCTTTTATTCAGCCAGCGCCCTTGGTTGCGTTTCAGTATCCGCTCTTTCGGATCATTTGATGGGACACAACCCCTACCCATGCGATTATGTTGAGTTAGATTGTTTCAGTATCCGCTCTTTCGGATCATTTGATGGGACTGCCGAGATCAAGAACCCTTGCCCGTTCCCTATCTGTTTCAGTATCCGCTCTTTCGGATCATTTGATGGGACCTCAGGAGCCGCAGTCCATAAATTTTATGAAGTTGAAGTTTCAGTATCCGCTCTTTCGGATCATTTGATGGGACCTGCCAATGTGGTATTGATTGCCGTGACAGACTTCACGTTTCAGTATCCGCTCTTTCGGATCATTTGATGGGACGCGGCGCAGCAATTGAGCGGCGCGGCATGATTCTTGCGTTTCAGTATCCGCTCTTTCGGATCATTTGATGGGACTCGCCTGCTGATTCATCGTCGGTCGGTGTATTAGTCGGTTTCAGTATCCGCTCTTTCGGATCATTTGATGGGACGCAACCGAATTTTTGACCTGGCCATGCGTCGCCATCTGTTTCAGTATCCGCTCTTTCGGATCATTTGATGGGACAAGCGCAAGACCATACCAAACACCTTCAAATCACAAGTGTTTCAGTATCCGCTCTTTCGGATCATTTGATGGGACCCGCTCTTGCAGTGCGATGCGGCGGGCAATCTGACGTTTCAGTATCCGCTCTTTCGGATCATTTGATGGGACAGAATCTATGCATACGTACAAATTTGACCTTGGCAAGTTTCAGTATCCGCTCTTTCGGATCATTTGATGGGACGTTGATCTGCCTGTCTTGGCAATCGGACTATTTCAAGTTTCAGTATCCGCTCTTTCGGATCATTTGATGGGACTTCTAGATGGTGCGGCGGCAACGGGAACAGATTTGGTTTCAGTATCCGCTCTTTCGGATCATTTGATGGGACTTGTTTTCATTTGGTGGTGGTGGTGAGGCTCCAGGCGTTTCAGTATCCGCTCTTTCGGATCATTTGATGGGACGAAGGGAAGCCGAAGAAGGCCAAGCGACGCGCTGAAGTTTCAGTATCCGCTCTTTCGGATCATTTGATGGGACGCAGGTTAGTCGTTCGAAACGTGGTGTACTTCCATGTTTCAGTATCCGCTCTTTCGGATCATTTGATGGGACTTTGGCGGCGTTTTTGTCTTTGGTGCCGCCTGGCTTGTTTCAGTATCCGCTCTTTCGGATCATTTGATGGGACTTTGGTGAGCAGATAGCTGGAGACCGTCACCAAATGTTTCAGTATCCGCTCTTTCGGATCATTTGATGGGACATGAGATTGTACCGACAATCACACAGGGACCATATGGTTTCAGTATCCGCTCTTTCGGATCATTTGATGGGACATCGTAATATCAACAGACGAATCGCTCCCCTCTTCTGTTTCAGTATCCGCTCTTTCGGATCATTTGATGGGACTATTATACAGATAAGGAATACGGTGGTACACGTTTTGCGTTTCAGTATCCGCTCTTTCGGATCATTTGATGGGACCTTTTACATGGTATGAAGTAATCGAACCTACCGAATGTTTCAGTATCCGCTCTTTCGGATCATTTGATGGGACAAAAGGATCTGGAGCATTCGCCGCAACAGACCAATTGTTTCAGTATCCGCTCTTTCGGATCATTTGATGGGACTCCCACGCTTCTACCCCAGTGGCTACTAGAACTCTGGTTTCAGTATCCGCTCTTTCGGATCATTTGATGGGACCTGATTTGTGATGTCAACTCTTGTATCACCCCAATGTTTCAGTATCCGCTCTTTCGGATCATTTGATGGGACATTTTCTAATGGAGACAGTCCGCAAATAGAGCGAGAGTTTCAGTATCCGCTCTTTCGGATCATTTGATGGGACTGTTGTTGATTGATTGTCTGGTTATTTGTTTGTGTGTTTCAGTATCCGCTCTTTCGGATCATTTGATGGGACGCAATAGAATACAATGAATTAGCAAAGCTTAGTTTGTTTCAGTATCCGCTCTTTCGGATCATTTGATGGGACCCTGATGGCTGAAAGCAGAACATTGAAGACCTTTTAGTTTCAGTATCCGCTCTTTCGGATCATTTGATGGGACTACGGTATCGGGTGCAAACAATCTGGTTTCAGGTGTTTCAGTATCCGCTCTTTCGGATCATTTGATGGGACCTGCGGGTGTGATAACTAAATTGCCGTCATCGTCAATCATGTTTCAGTATCCGCTCTTTCGGATCATTTGATGGGACTCCGCTGTCAACGTGTGAACCGTCGCATAGCCCGTTGTTTCAGTATCCGCTCTTTCGGATCATTTGATGGGACATGGCATCGACATGCACGGCGATACGTTCGAGATGGCGTTTCAGTATCCGCTCTTTCGGATCATTTGATGGGACGCTTTGATGGAATTAGCAAGCCAGAGCTAGAGCGAGTTTCAGTATCCGCTCTTTCGGATCATTTGATGGGACGAACTACACGCAGTGGATACGGATGTTACGCCAGCGTTTCAGTATCCGCTCTTTCGGATCATTTGATGGGACGGAATCGTTGACGTTGGCGCGCTAAACGACATCGTTGTTTCAGTATCCGCTCTTTCGGATCATTTGATGGGACAGTGGCTCGCCTCGATGCCCATGTATGGCCCGCGCGTTTCAGTATCCGCTCTTTCGGATCATTTGATGGGACGAACTACACGCAGTGGATACGGATGTTACGCCAGCGTTTCAGTATCCGCTCTTTCGGATCATTTGATGGGACGAATACAGGCAGCCAAGACGATGGCCTACCGATTACGTTTCAGTATCCGCTCTTTCGGATCATTTGATGGGACTGGTGATTCAGCCGGGCGCAAACAACACAATGCCATGTTTCAGTATCCGCTCTTTCGGATCATTTGATGGGACGACGATTTCATCAACACGTCCGGCGCGGTCACATCGTTTCAGTATCCGCTCTTTCGGATCATTTGATGGGACTCGTGCTGGCCTGCGTACTCATTGACAATTTCGTCGTTTCAGTATCCGCTCTTTCGGATCATTTGATGGGACCTCCATTCACAACCGCAATTTGACTCACCCTTCGTGGTGTTTCAGTATCCGCTCTTTCGGATCATTTGATGGGACGTACCATTGCACCCAAACGCATGTACCTCTGCAAAAGTTTCAGTATCCGCTCTTTCGGATCATTTGATGGGACGTTAATACTTTTCGGCTAGACCAATCTAGGATCTTAGTTTCAGTATCCGCTCTTTCGGATCATTTGATGGGACTGAGAAACAAAATATATCTATTTTCGATCCAAAAAATGTTTCAGTATCCGCTCTTTCGGATCATTTGATGGGACTTAACAACGTCAAAGGTATAGATTGCATCCTCAAAGTTTCAGTATCCGCTCTTTCGGATCATTTGATGGGACGTAGACGAAGAAGAGATAAAAGACGACAGAGAATTGTTTCAGTATCCGCTCTTTCGGATCATTTGATGGGACGTAACTCTATAGCGCATTCTGGCGTGCTTACATCTGTTTCAGTATCCGCTCTTTCGGATCATTTGATGGGACAGTACGTATTATAAGTCTTAGGCATATTGTTAAGCAGTTTCAGTATCCGCTCTTTCGGATCATTTGATGGGACATTAGACCACGGTACAGACGTAACCATTTTACTAATTGTTTCAGTATCCGCTCTTTCGGATCATTTGATGGGACCCGGATGAATACGTCGTTGGACAGAACCAAGAAACGTTTCAGTATCCGCTCTTTCGGATCATTTGATGGGACGATGAAATTCTCAACGAATGAGCTAGGCGCTATGCAGTTTCAGTATCCGCTCTTTCGGATCATTTGATGGGACGAGATCCTACGAATTCTGGCGCAGAGCCAACCATGCAGTTTCAGTATCCGCTCTTTCGGATCATTTGATGGGACGAGAACTCTGATCTGCTATGGCATATATTAGCTCATGTTTCAGTATCCGCTCTTTCGGATCATTTGATGGGACTCTCTATTTACCGCACCATGCTTATAAAAAACTGGAGTTTCAGTATCCGCTCTTTCGGATCATTTGATGGGACGATGGTTTGTAAGATTGTAAGAAAAAATAATTATAGTTTCAGTATCCGCTCTTTCGGATCATTTGATGGGACGCTATCACGGCGGGCCGTCCATTACCTACTGTACCTTGTTTCAGTATCCGCTCTTTCGGATCATTTGATGGGACTAGCGTATCTGATTCAGAAAGTACGATGCGATCTAAAGTTTCAGTATCCGCTCTTTCGGATCATTTGATGGGACGATTAATATGCGAAGTATAGAACAGATGGAATTAATGTTTCAGTATCCGCTCTTTCGGATCATTTGATGGGACGACATGTTTAGCAGTAGTAGTAGTACAAATAGTAGTGTTTCAGTATCCGCTCTTTCGGATCATTTGATGGGACGATTTTTGGCTTGGCCGCGTTGTACTGCTTCTGTGTGTTTCAGTATCCGCTCTTTCGGATCATTTGATGGGACATAGAATCATCATACGGCCGCGTAGAACGTGTTGGTTTCAGTATCCGCTCTTTCGGATCATTTGATGGGACGCGCGATGCTCGAAGCGGACTTCGCTGCCGTCAATCGTTTCAGTATCCGCTCTTTCGGATCATTTGATGGGACCGCACCACGACCCGAAGATGGTGGCGGTCGCACGGAGTTTCAGTATCCGCTCTTTCGGATCATTTGATGGGACCGAGCGCGACGAGATGCTGCGCTCCACGATGCGCGAGTTTCAGTATCCGCTCTTTCGGATCATTTGATGGGACTCCTCGACCGCAAGAATCGACGCAGCACGGCGCACGTTTCAGTATCCGCTCTTTCGGATCATTTGATGGGACTTGACCTCGAATAAAGTATATCATAGACATTAGCAGGTTTCAGTATCCGCTCTTTCGGATCATTTGATGGGACGCCAATCGGGAAAGCCCGATCCGTCGAAGTACGACACGTTTCAGTATCCGCTCTTTCGGATCATTTGATGGGACCGCGGTCCGCCAGCCCCATTCGACGAAATAAAAAACGTTTCAGTATCCGCTCTTTCGGATCATTTGATGGGACGGGTCAAAGAGCTTACCGCAGAGTTAGAGTCGGCAGGTTTCAGTATCCGCTCTTTCGGATCATTTGATGGGACAACGATGCGCTGATTCGGGTCGAGTTGTTTGGCGAGGTTTCAGTATCCGCTCTTTCGGATCATTTGATGGGACGGCGCGGCTCTTGGCGTAGTGTGATATACTATCTGTGTTTCAGTATCCGCTCTTTCGGATCATTTGATGGGACGTCACAGTTAAAGATTATCGGAGCACGTGATCTGTTGTTTCAGTATCCGCTCTTTCGGATCATTTGATGGGACCACTGTACGCACACTGATGGCTTGCAGATTTATGAGTTTCAGTATCCGCTCTTTCGGATCATTTGATGGGACTTGAAGATGAGCTGGGGACGCGCACGATTGACGTGTTTCAGTATCCGCTCTTTCGGATCATTTGATGGGACCCCTTCTGCATCAGGGTTTACAATATGCGTAGCTGTGTTTCAGTATCCGCTCTTTCGGATCATTTGATGGGACCTGCCGACGCCCACTGCCAGAGCGGGACTGTTATTGCGTTTCAGTATCCGCTCTTTCGGATCATTTGATGGGACCGCCCGCGATTTGATTTGTATGGCATACAGTTGATACCTAAGCTACCAGTAAAAACGCTTAGAACCCGTCCTGCTTGGTCAATTTTACAA
>Ga0209303_1001695_pt1 | contig 12923 bp, 14 predicted proteins | sample SidtaG_3_FD_187449 | JGI IMG/M metagenome (GOLD analysis project Ga0209303, IMG submission 187449) | Marine algal microbial communities from Sidmouth, United Kingdom - Sidmouth_Asex1 metaG (SPAdes) (version 2) | ecosystem: Host-associated > Algae > Red algae > Unclassified | place: Sidmouth... | reverse complement strand
AAGTTATTTGAAGGCGGGGCGCATCGGCGAGTGGCGACCTGGCCCGATGCTGGATGAGTTGTTGGATGCACATGAGATTTATAGCAACATTGGTTCGGATCTGCGCCTGATTGCGGTAATCGATACTTTTAGCGGGCGCACAATTGCGCAGTCAGATCGACGCCGCGAAGTAGGCGAGACGTTTCTGCTGGGTGGACGCATGTTGGAGGTGCTGTGGCAGGATTGGTCGCGCATGGGCGTGCGTCCACTGGCGGGGGCGGAACCTACCGAACAAATGCGCTTTGCCACGGCCCCATTTACGCTCTCGTTTGAAGATAGTCAGAGTGTAGCCGCTTATTTTGGGGTCGCGCCGAATCAGCTGGTGCTGATGGTCGAAGAGGGGAGCATCCGGCTTTTCCATTTTTGGGGCGGTGTGTATGGTACCTTGCTCGCCACGACCTTGCGCGCACAGCTCTATCCCGAGTCGGTTCATTTGCGCGGCGATCATAGCGTAGATAATGATGGCGAGTCGGAGTCTGACGAGGATGGAGATGAGGTTGTTGAGCCATTGTCTGTAGAGAGCGGAAACGAGTTTTGTGTTCGATTACCCGAGCCACTTTTGCATTTGCCTGCGCTCAACCGACCGCTTGCGACACGATCCGCACAAGAGTTGCTGCCGCGGTTGCAGCCGTTTCTCTCTCTTGGGCGATTTCATTCGCTGCTGCCGCCGGGGTTGGGTCACGCCGTTGCAATGGATCATTTGAATCTGCCTCGCTTTGGACGGCTCTATGATAGCGCGTCGATTCGAGTTGCGGATGCTGAGTTGCGAGAGCGGTTAGCCCAGTTGTTGTGAGGGGGGGTGGCCCGCAGAATGAATTCTGCGTCTGATATGGGAACCTGTTTCAACAGGTTAGCTCGATAATTCGCCTTGTTGGGAATGCGTTGAACGAAGAGGCAATGGGGTATACTATTGGGGAGCCCATCGTACTCGCCGTGCGATGACGCTAAGGCTGTGCTAGGTGTTTCCACAACACTTGGTACAGCCGCTTTTTATTTCAACCCATTTGGGATCACGGCTTTGTGCATCCAATGTTCATCGGTTTGGATGTGGTTGGGTCGCACCCACTTCGCGACTGATGTGTGAAAATCTTCATATGCAAAACTTGCCGCTCTGCGCACGACATATCCTTCCATTACCCGTTCGTCAATCTAAATCCTCTTAATACTATCCGTATCCCACAATCCATCATATAACGCAGGTGGTGTTGGTAGATCCAACATCGCTGCCCATTCAATTGTCTCGACCCACGAGAGACAAACGTTCTTCTCATCGTGCAGCTTTTTGACCCAATCGCGCGAGGGATGATGGCGCGAATCAACCGACCTGCATGGATCGCATCGCGGTACATGGTCATGTTTTCGCCATCCATCTTCTCGGTGACGACGACTTGTTGGTCATCGAAGTGGGATGTGTTTGGCGTGTGGGTATCGTCCGCAGTCGCGCTCGGCGACCATGGTAGGTGGGGTGTACGAGGGTATTTGGTTGTCTGCTGTTGGAGTGGCATCTCGTAAAATATCAGATGTTTGTGCAAGATGAGCTGCTATAAACTCTTTGCTCAAGAATCATGTGTCTAATCGACTTAAACGCCGGGTGAGTTGATTCGCAGCATCTACACAGTAGGCCTTCACATCGGACCATGCGACACTCTGGAGCATTTTGGGCATAGGTTGTTGTTCGGCTTCTCCAAAGTAGGATAATGCCCGTGCTGCAATAGCCAAAAAATTAGGTCGATCAGAATATTTTTCAGGCACTCGGCCAAGTACCTGTTCTAGTGAAACAGTCTCTCTAAGACAGTACAAGTCAACAAAATCTCTTCGTGAGCCGCGCTAGTTTACAGCTGCAATCTTCATCAAACCTATATCAATGGGGGAGGCAAGATTTAAACCATTGTAGGCCACCGTCGGCTCAAGCAATGAATGGCGTTGATGAATTAGGCTCACATCTGTGCCTTTCAGTCGGGTATATAACATCCCATCTTTCTGGGATACAATTTCAAAATTTGCTTTGTCAGTTAAATTATAGCTAATGGCTTGACGTTCTGATTCGGGCAATACATTTATCGTGCTAAACCAATCTAGGTCGGTAGACACTCGATGACCTAGCTGTAATGCAAGAGCAGTTCCACCAGCCAAATAAAAATCATCCATGAAATCATGCTGACATAAAACCTCTAAACCTTCACGGCATCCCTCTGTAATGGCATCTTCATGGAACTTCACCATATATCCATCGCCTTCGCTTCGACCGCCCAATCAGGCGCGAAATAATCATGTATATCTAATACGCTCTTCCATAAGGAAAATGAGCGTTTGGACAATAAGCGAAAGCCGTGATTTCGTACCCAACTTGCAACGTCTTCTTTACCATAAGTAGCGAAAAGCCAACGCAACTGCGCCCACGAACCCTTTTCCAGAATGCGTTCGATTATTACACCATCGTATTCACCGAGACTCATCTTTTCAAATGTATATTCGGGAAAAAGCCAACCGCTATCAGCCGGTAATTGATTCTCTGCGATAGGCGGTAGAGATTCGGTGTCATCAAATGGATTCATGTCGATAATTTCTTGCGTAAAAAAAGCGAGGTACGGTAAAGATGTAGCATGTCAAGGCTAAATCAGTTCATTATCAAGCAAAATTTGCTCTACCTGAGATAAAAAACTGAGAAGTGGTTTTGGTTCCAAACCTTGTGATAGCGGAAGATGTTCGGTAGGCTCTTCAAATGGATGAAGGTGCCATTGATCGCGCTCACGGTCTACTCCAAATATACGTCGGTCGTTTTCAATCAATGCAAAATAGAGGGAATTTGAGTATTCGCCATAAAAAATTTGAACGAAAAGCTCAGCTTGAATATGCAGTCGCAATGACAAGGTGATATCTGTATGGTCAATTTCTTCTATGGATTGAACAAACCACACAGATTCCAGCGCATCATCAGCTTCTTCGCGGAGGCTGGTAATACTAGCCATTTGAAAGCATCCGCAACTCGGTCAGCTTGCGCTCCATCGTTTGGATACCACCTATCGCGGTTTCCCAATCCATCGCGTCTTTTTCAGCTTCCCAACTTTGGTTTTGTTGTTGGGTAACATGATCGCTGAGGAACTGCTTAAACCCCATCTCGTACTTTTGGCCTAAGCGCAGATCCATTCTTTTGTATCGACTTAGGCGTTGCAGGAATTCTGATTCGAGGAGTTGCCGAATCTTTGTATCGAGATCAACTTCTCCAAATAGGGGATCGTTGAGCAGGGTTTGTGTCTCTTCTTGAATTTTTAACTCAACCATAGTTTGCCGTCCTCCGCTGTAAACCTAACTCATGCATCAAATCTACGACCATTATACCACAGTTTTCGGACCATCCCGCGCCGGATCCGCAACCACCAGCGCGCTGTGATCCGTGAACGCGCTGGTTCCGATTCAAATTTTATGCGTCGAACATATGCTTGTATCGTGCGAATTAGTACCATTTCGCTAGCCAACAATCAGTTTGATTATGATATACTGTTTACTTGTTCAAGCCAATATGCAAATTTCGCTAAGAGTTCCAAATATTTTACACAGGAATTATCCGGTACAGGTATCAAATTCTAAGACTTATCTCATATACGGATCACTTTCTTCGCTACGATTTTGTGATCCAGCAATAAGACTCTAAAAGCTTAATGCTCATGACCAGCCCTCGCGGATTACGTTCTATCGGTCTAAAAACCATCTATACTACAGGTCGTGAGGATCTCAGCCGTAGTTTTTTTATCCCTTTGCTTACCCACTCTAAAACCTATGACCGCGGCGTAGGGTATTTTACGTCGGGGTGGATCCGTAAGAACGCCGCTGGATTGGCTCATTTTGCCATGAATGGTGGGCGTGCTCGCTGGGTAACCAGCCCCATTCTATCGCCCAATGATTTGATTGCATTAAGCAATGTCAATAGTTTGAGTGATTCGCCAGAGGTTTTAGAGAACCTTTTTGCTACAGTGGATGAATTGCGCGATGCGCTTGAGGCAGATACGCTGAACACCATGGCCTGGATGGTGGCTGATGGCTTGATGGAATTCCGATTTGCAATTCCAACCGCAGAACTTGATGGTGACTTTCACGACAAGTTTGGTATCTTTGGTGATGATGCTGGGCAGCGAGTCAGCTTTCTGGGATCGTATAACGATACGATGAAGGGACATCGAAACTACGAGTCAATCCATGTTTTCTTCTCCTGGGATGAAAACTCGCTTGATTCTGTTAATGAATTTGAGCAACGCTTTGCTCGTATTTGGCTAGACAATGAAGCAAATCTAAAAGTCTTTAGTTTGCCGGAGGCTGTGCGAGCAAGGATACTAAAATATCAAACTGATGAGAGGCCATATCCAGAACCAGACGTGCCAGATATTCAACCGGCTGGCTTGCCTCTAAAAGACGCACCTGAACAACAGAACCGGTGGCGACACCAAGATGAGGCTATTGAACATTTTTTGCGCGCCGAACGAGGTGTGCTTGATATGGCAACAGGAACTGGTAAAACTCGAACTGCACTAGGAATTGTGCGCACACTTATTGAGCAGAATCAAATTGAAACCGTTATCATATCAACTCATGGAACGGATCTACTAAGCCAATGGTATAGCGAAATTTTGAAAGCTCTTCGAGATTTTGATAATCAACTGTTGATCTATCGCCATTATTCAGATTATCGAGAGCGTGAAAAATTTTCTCTTGAGCGACAAGATGCAATTTTGCTTGCATCAAGGGGTGCACTACCGGCGGCGCTTCGAACATTGCCACCTGAAATTGCTCAGCGGACATTGCTGATTCATGATGAGGTGCACGGATTGGGTAGTCCATCTAACCGCAAAGAGTTACAGGGGCTATCGGATTCTATTCGCTTTCGTTTGGGATTAAGTGCAACACCAGATCGCGAATATGATGAAGAGGGTAATGAGTTTATTGAGAACCATATTGGACCAGTCTTGTTCAACTTTGGTCTAGATGAGGCCATTGAGCGCGGTATTTTGGCACCATTTAACTATTATCCACTGTCATACGAAACAACCGATGAAGATCGTGAGAAGATCCGCAGCATCCATGCAACGCAGGCTGCCCGAAAAAAGCATGGTAATCCCATGAGTAATGAAGAAGTATGGACACGGATTTCTCAAGTATACAAATGCTCCCCAGCGAAGCTTCCTGTCTTCAGGCAATTTATTGATTCTCACCAGCACCTTTTGGAACGATGCATTGTATTTGTAGAAACTCAAGAGTATGCAAAAGATGTTCTAGAGATTATCCACCGCTATCGTCCTGATTTTCATACCTATTTTTCGGGCGAGGATTCGCATACCCTAAAGCGCTTTGCTGCTGGAGACTTAGAATGTCTGATTGCGTGTCATCGTCTTTCTGAAGGCATCGACATTCAGTCATTAAATAACGTAATCCTTTTTTCATCTGCACGTGCTCGGTTAGAAACAATTCAACGGATTGGACGCTGCTTGCGAACCAACCCTGCTAATCCAGATAAGGTCGCAAATATCGTCGATTTTATCCGCGATAACGATAACGACACATTGAATGCAGACGAAGAACGTGAAGTTTGGTTAACCCAGCTATCAGCACTTAGAGCATTGGAGTAAATTGATGTCTGTTGATCCGAAAATTATTGAGGCAATTGAATCTGCCGTTGAGCTACATGGTCAAGATAAATCACTCACGTCAAAAATCGTCGCTTGGTTAGAGAATTTAGCTGCCGGAAATGAAGAATTAAGCGACAAAGCATCGGTAGACCGTTATTTGGACGTTTTGTATGGTGCAACCAACGAGAAAAAAAGTAAGGGGACTTTGCTCTAATGGCTGTATCGATGCAGATATTGGGATGGAGTGCGAAGGGATTACGATGCCCCGACCATGACCTAGATTTTTGTGCTAGCGAACAGACGCCATTTCGAGTTACATTAATCCAAATGCCCAATGGTACAGGTAAAACAACTACGCTTGCACTACTGCGTGCTGCACTTTCGGGCGTGGCAGATAGAAATGCATGGTCTACCAGCGCAGTGAGAGAATTCCGCAAACGGACTCCCCAAAGTGATCAAGGTTCATTTGAACTGCGGCTGTCGTTGAATAAGCGGCGAGTCACCATTATCATGAACTTCGACTTTACCCAAGGAGTTATTACCTACAAAACCACACATGCAAGTGGTCAATCAGATCGATTCGATCCGCCAGCAGAAATCAAGCGGTTTATGAACGAAAACTTCGTCAACTTTTATGTCTTTGATGGTGAGTTGGCGCAAAATTTGCTTGATCGTGAACATACGAACGCGGAAGAAGTTGTCGAGCATCTTTTCCAAATTAATCTCCTGCGCGAAATAAGGACAAAGGTCTCTAGCTATTGGACCGAAAAGACAAGCAAGTTGTCCGCCAAAGCCGAAGCAGGGCGTTCTCGACGAAGTAATATCGTCAGTGAACTAACAACCCGGCTCAACGTTCTTCGGCAGCAAAAGAGTACGATTGAGACGGACTTGAAAAATATTGTCGACCAACTGACTCGACAAGAGGCAATGCACGCTCACGCCATCGAGAAGAATAAAGATCTTAGCGATCTGGTTACAAAGTCGCGGGATCGAGTTAACACGCTAAACAACCGGGTCAAGAAACTCTCGGCAGAGTTAATGGAGATGACGACGACGCCACATATGCTTTCAGCGCATTTTGCCACATCTATGATCGATCTAAAGTCTGCGCTGGATCGCGTCAAGCTGCCCGAAAGTGCGGCACGTGAATTTTTTCTAGAGTTGGCAGATGAAGATGAATGTATATGTGGCCGCCACATTAATACCACGATTCGCGAAACAATACGAGATCGTGCTCAGCAATACATGGGTTCGGATAATGTGGCATTTTTGAACCGAATGAAAGGTGATATAGCGGTGATGGTTGGGGAGTCGCCCGCCGAACCCGAATTACTTTTGCAGGCAAAGACCGCCGAACTGGAAGACATCCTCAAACAAGCCAGACGGGCTCAGCAAAACTATGATGGCTTTAATGAAGAAGCGGCAAATGCAGATCCAGAAGTTCGTAAGGCACAAGAGCTAATTAGTGAATTGCAGGGCAAAAAACAAGGGTTAGAGACTCAGCTTCAAAAGTTTGCCGAGACAAAGGATGCTGATGATTCAAACGGCATTGCGGTGATTGAGAAACGAAAACGCAATGCAGAACGTAAATTGGCAGAGATCACTGAGACAATCAATCTTAAAGCCAAGCGAGATATTTTGTTTACCATCCTAGACCAAGCGCATGAAGAGGCCAAGAACACGATGGCTCAAGAGATCTGTATGGATGCTAATCAACGTATTGCCGAATTAATGCCCAATAACAATATACGCATTGAGCAGATTAAAGATTGTTTGGTGCTCGAACAGCAGGCTGGTGGCAGTGTGGGTGAAACGCTTTCGATAGCCTATGCTTTCTTATCGACCATCTTCAATCGGTCGGATCAGCAGCTACCATTTGTGGTGGACAGCCCTGCTGGCCCATTAGATCTACCCAAACGTCGCAAAATTAGCCAAATAATTCCTAAATTAAGCAATCAGTTTATCGCCTTTACCATCTCGTCTGAACGGCAGGACTTTGTGCCAAATCTAAAGGATGCGTGTGATGGTTCGATACAATTTATTACTCTTTTTCGCAAAGGACCACAAGCATTGGAAGCCGAGGCAATGCAACTGGAATCATGCGCGGCGACTGTCGATGGGTTGACCGTTCTAGATGAAGGATTTTTCAATGATTTTGGTCTGGATGAGGAGCCGTTACTATGAGGTTTCAAGTTCAAGAAGACGCACGTACGTGGTTCAAAGATCTGATGGGCAAGGGCTTTGATCTTGATTTTGATATCTACTATTTTTGCTTTATTGCTGGAGTTACCACTGGGCGCAAAGCGGATGCTGCGGGTAAAGAGGTTGCTGAATTTATCGACTATTTTCCCGGTCGCTATCGAGACCGAGGGCGGCTGCTCATCGCACTTTTTTTAAGCAAAGAATTAGCCGCCTATGGTGTAGCAATGAACGAGAAGCAGACGGTTAACAAAATTGTAACAGACTTAACCGATCCAGATGCCCCGAGCGATCTGAGTGCTGAGGGAATGCGTGAGTTTAATCGCTATGCGCATGGTGGGTATGATGTGCTGCTGGAGTGGTTTGAAGAACGCCCGCGCTCGCTGGAAACATTTTTGCGAATGTTTAAGCAGCAAGTGGATGGTTCGTTTATATTAGAGTAAAATTCCACTGGGCCCAATTTTAGGAGCAGGTCGATCATCCTATCCTCAAGGCCATGGCTATTGCCAAAACAGAAGGTATTGAGGTTTTGGTCGATGCCGAACAGATCGTAGAGATTGCTGAAGAATATGCCAATGCTGGGATTCAGGAAATACGAATGGAGTTGGATGATCAAGCAGGTCAGCCGTTGTGGAATCTGGTCGATACGGTGAGACAGTAGTGACATTGTCCGGATTTCAACATTTGGAAAAAATATTCTGGGTGGATTAATAGCGAACTCGAGATCTATGCAGGTCAAATATATATAGGAGAAATAAATTGCAAAAAATCGAGGAATTAACAGGAAAAGCCCTCGAGGAACGTGGATATCGGCTGTTTTGTCAAATGGGTCTCAACTGTGTCTATCCGTTGAAACATGTAAGTTTGCAGGATTTAGATCCTAATGGACCTTTCACATCTGATGAAAATATGGAAATGGATTATTTGATAGTCTATGGTGAGATGTGCATCATAGGCGAAATCACATCACGAGGTAAAGCAGATAGGTTACGAGATAAATATAAAAGATTTCGAACACACTTTAATGTCTTATCAAAGCTGAATTTATGCGATGACCTATGGATGAAACTAGGCGTACCTGAACATAATCTGAGAGATTTTGGAAATGTAAGCCATATATGTGGATTTTTTATGTCAACTAGGCTGGAGAAATACGATGTAAATTTGCAGGAAGTTGCCAATATTGTCAGATTTTACCGATACGATTGGACCCTTCTAAATGAATACGCAGAATGTATAGGTAGCTATGCTAAGCTTCCATTTCTTCAAGCCTTTGGTTCCAAAATATCAAATAGAGAGGATATTCTAGGAATTGATCAGAAAGATCATCGTATGATCTCATCGCGAAGTAAGATTATTGCTAGCAGTGGTGTTGGGGTAGCCAACGTATTCACATTTGAGGTGTCGCCGTATAAGCTTCTTCCACGTGCACAGGTATATAGACGAGATGATATGCCTTCCTTAGCAACATCTAGCACTGGAACAGGTCATGGGAATTATCAGCGGGCTTTGCGTGCTGATAAGATAAAGAAAATGCGCGAAAAGTTGCTGACTGGACCAGACTTTATGTTCCCTAACAGCATTCTTGTCGTTTTGTCTAATGATTGCGAATGTGAAGATGAGAGATTGCTAATCCCAAACACGCATGGGGCAATGTCTGTTATTGACGGGCAACATCGTTTATTCTCATACGCAGATGAAAAAGTTAGAAAGAATGTGACCGATGACTGCAAAATTATGGTTACGGCAATACAATTTATTGGTGCAACATCTGAGCAGGTTAGCAAGTATAGTGCTCGGATTTTTATTGAAATCAATATGACGCAAACACCCATTAAGAATGAGCATTACCATTCAATTGCATATGAAATCTTGGGAGAAAAACATTCTGCGGCATTAGCCGCCCAAGTGATTCTTCGTGCCAACGCAAGAACGGATAAAGTTTTACATGGGATATTCGACACTAACCAGACTGGTCTAGGAATAATTCAAGCGACGACTGTAATGTCCTCTTTAAAGCTAATAACTAAATTCGATGACATTAAGAAACTGAACGTTTCAACTAAAGGAAAAAGATTTACGAGACGTACCGGATATGAAATATTGATGAATTGTGACATTTCTACCTTGTCAGACCCAGAGAAATTTATTGACTTAACAGTTATTTGCTTAGAAAGATTTTTCAGCTATGTTAAGCGCTCCTTTCCACGTGATTGGCCTGAACGTGGTGAAACCAAAAACTCATCTTTGGAATATGCAAAAGTCATTGCTTCGTTTGTTAAGCTACTAAATTTGTTTATTAGTCAAGGTAGTAACTGGAACAAGATTGAAGAGGATTTACAATCTCTTAGAACGAACTTAGTCACGTTACGCAAAAGTACCGAAGAGACCATAGGCGTGGTTTTTGACCCAGCACACCCAGACATCCCAGATGCCACTCAATCAGTTGATAGCAACTTCCGATTTTTAGCCGAAAACATCCAGAACCCAGTATCCATGCTTGATATCATTGCACGAAAAGAAAGAAGAATTTCACAAAAACGTCAATAGAGAGTCAGGGTATTTCCATAGACTAATGTTAAGCGTATGCAACACCATGTCCTATCCAGATATTCCTATAGCTAATCTCACCTAGCGAATATGAGTACACAATCACGCAGCGAGATTGCAGCGGGCATAGGGCGTGCCATAGTCAAACGGTGCCGCCAGTTCTTTGTCTCGCATGTTCGGGTTTTCGAGGGCCAGTTTAAGCAGGGAAGCCATGCGGGGGCGGTTGAGACCAAAGTTGCCGTGGAAGTAGATAGCCATGAGATAGTTTTTTAGTGTGAGAGCTGTAAAATGAATCGATGTTTGCCGATCACAATCTCGTTGCCCTGAATCAGAATATCACCGAGTTCGCGATCGGAGTGAATAATAAGGTCGTCTTCAGTCACATTGATTGAAAGCGTAACCGTTTCTTCAACCTGTTCCTCCATGCGTTCGGCTAAGAGATCAAAATAGACCTTGGCTGGCATTTCGCCGTAGCCGTGGGCTGTGCGTTCAATGTAGCCATCAATTATGGAATCAAACTCCGCCTCTTCCATCTCTGCAAATTGTTTGCTGCTCATTTGATTGTCCCAGTCTGATGCAGAAATTTAGTGAGCTGGATCCCCAGAACGAGTCGACGCATCAAAGATGGTAATCCCGACCAGTTTGTCATCACGGTAGCGCAATAGATAGCCGTCCTCCGTCATTTCAGAGTCGGTTGCCTTTTGCGGGCGCTGAAAACTGATGTAGAGAACATCGGCTTCCTGATCATAGTTGACCCAAAAGCGCTCTGTGGGAAAATCGATTAACATTGGAATCGCTTTTAAGACGGAATCTATGGAAGTCATTCTGTAGGCGCTTGCATCTCAGCGACATAGAGATCCCTCAAATAATTCCAGCGAGCGCGGACAGATTCGATCTGTGAATCATTAGCTTTGGACAGAATACCTAGCCCCGCCGCCATGCGAATTAGTGAGTTCAGCTTCTGCCATCGTTGTGCAAACGACAACTGTCGCTGCTCTTCGGCTTGAACCTTTGCAACAGATCGCCATCTTTCTTGATATGCTTCTAACATTGATTTATTCATAATCAGAACGCTACATCCTTTCAGAACCGCTTAGGCAACGCTAAACCCGCAGCTTCTTTAAGTCTCCCACAGCGGAGACTACCCTGTCAATAGCCATGCCGATTTCGTCCACAGTATTAAATCGACCCACGCTGATCCGAATGGCCGTATGCGCTCGGTCGTCCCCAAAGCCTAATGCCTGAATCACGTGAGAGGGTTCGGTCTTGGCTGAGGTGCAGGCCGATCCAGTGGCGATGGCGACATCCTTCAACTTCACAATCAGCCCGCGACTTTCCACGCCTGCAAAACTCACGTTCAGGTTGTGGGGCAACCGCTGGATTGGGTGTCCGTTGCGCTGTACGTCTCCCAGTTCGTTCTCAAAATAAGCAAACATTTGCTCGGTCCACTCCCAAAAGCGATCATGCTCTTTGGGCATCTCTTTTTTTGCAATGTGCAATGCTTCCCCAAAGCCAACGATGCCCGGCACGTTCAGCGTTCCCGACCGCACACCCTTTTCATGCCCACCGCCATAGATGACAGGTTCAAGTCGTACGCGCGGGCTGCTGCCGCGATAGAGTGCGCCAACGCCTTTGGGTCCATAACATTTGTGGGCTGACATGGAGAGCAGATCGATGTGCATGGCTTTGACATTAATCGGGATATGCCCAACGGCTTGGGTAGCGTCGGTATGGAAGATGATTTCGTGCTCACGTGCAATTTTGCCGATCTCAGCAATGGGCGCAATAGTCCCAATTTCGTTGTTGGCCGCCATGATGGAGATGAGGATGGTCTGCGGCGTAATAGCTTGGCGCACGGCGTCGGGATCGACCATTCCATATTGATCAACGGGCAGATATGTGACGCGTTTACCCATCTTTTCCAACCGCTGGCAGCAATCTAAAACGGCTTTGTGTTCAGTCACGCAGGTGATAATGTGATCACCTTCTTTGGCGTAGCGTTCGGCCACGCCAAAGAGGGCAATATTGTCCGACTCAGTCGCGCCCGAGGTAAAAAGAATCTCGTCGGGTTTGGCATTGATGAGGCTCGCGATTTGGTCTCGGGCTTTGTCAACGGCGCGCTTGGCCGTCACACCCATTTCGTGGTCGTTCGATGCGGCATTGCCATAGACTTCTGTAAAATAGGGCAGCATCACCTCCAGCACGCGTGGATCAACTGGCGTGGTGGCGTTATTGTCTAAATAGATCATAGTGTCGTGTAGATCATAAAATTTTCTCTGCCTGCTGGGCAAAACGTTGATTTGACTCTTGAATCATTCGACCTAGGTCAACCTGATTTTTAGCCCGCTGGTTGATGAGTAGGACGCCACGGTTGATATGGGCGCGGAACTGATCTTCCAAATGTTTTTCCAAATCAAGCTTGTCATAATCGCAGCGTTCTCGCAGCAGCGCTATAAAGTAATCGTCCCATTCCCCCGTTAAGGTGTAGCGATTCAACTCGCGCGAACTATCTTGGGG
>Ga0209303_1001694_pt1 | contig 12925 bp, 12 predicted proteins | sample SidtaG_3_FD_187449 | JGI IMG/M metagenome (GOLD analysis project Ga0209303, IMG submission 187449) | Marine algal microbial communities from Sidmouth, United Kingdom - Sidmouth_Asex1 metaG (SPAdes) (version 2) | ecosystem: Host-associated > Algae > Red algae > Unclassified | place: Sidmouth... | reverse complement strand
CACTTCCACTTCTCTTATAATTTCAACAGGTATTTCTTTTACTACCTCTACTTCTTTAATTACAGGTATTTCTTTTATTAAGGTAATTTCTTTTATCACTTCTACAGGTACTTCTTTAATTACTTCCACCTCTTTAATCTTCTCCACAATTTTCTCTACTAGTATCTCTTTTATTACTTCCACCTCTTTAACTACTTCTACTACTTTTTCAACTGGCACTAATACCTCCTTAATTACTTCCACCTCTTTTATCTTTTCCACTATTTTTTCTACTGGCACTAATACCCGCTTAATTATTTCTACTCTTTTAAGCTTCTCTTTTGTAACGGTAGATTTAATTGGTTTATCCCTTTTAAGTCGTACCTTTTTAATAACCGTTTTTCCAGCTACTTTTACCAACACTTCTTTTTTTGCAGTAACCGTTTTTAAAGTTTGCTTTCTAAAAGAAGGTGTTTCTGCCAGAATACACTCATAAGCAATTAGTGCTTTTTTTTTACTAATGCCTGCCTTTTTTGCAATAGCAGAAACTAACTCGCTTTTGCTAACTAAATCCTTTTTTTTCAATGATCTAAATTTATAATTTATTAAATGTATTATATAATTTTGTGCTTTAACTATTTTAACTCAAACTTGGCTAGTAGTATTGTTTTATCAAAATGATGATAATATGGCGCATCTTACTCCAAGCATTTTGAGCTGCTTATTTTCCATTACTTTTAAATTTTAAGATCATCCATTTGCCAATTTATTAAGTTGCATTTATTTCCTATTAAAATCATAATATTTATTTGTAGATTATTTCGTAATCCTCTAATTCAAAAATTAAATCTGTATTGCTTACGGCATCTGTTGTTATTCTATACAATAAACCTGTTGGTGCATTATAATAAAACTGGCTACTACTAATCAAATCGTTTTGCCAAAAATTTAGGCTACTAATTCTAAATACATTTTGATGTTCTTTAAACATAAAGTTTAAGGAGTCAATAGTAAATATTTGCTTAAATACAGTTGAGGTTTCCACTTCCCAACTTTCAAATAAATTACGATTTAGATCAACTATTGGTACTTCCAAAATACGTGTGCTATCTCCATCAAAAAACCGAGGTTCATAAATGGTGTTCAACACATAACGAAAAATATAAATTGGTATTTTGCTATTATCTTCATTAATTAAGGCATATACTTTGTAAGCATTTCCATTAATTAAACTGTCTTTAGGTAGTTTGTAAATTTTGGTTGGGCTGCTGGTTAAGGTATCGCCATCTTGCGTACTAACATATTGCCAAAACGAGTTGGGTAAACTATGTTCAATAAAATTCAGTTCAAAATCAATATCACTAGGTTGACTAACCTTATTGTTTTTTTTGCAAGCAGTAAAACATATTATTATATAAACTAAAGCTACAATTAAGCATTTCATCTTCACGATTTAAAAGTACACAAAAAATATAGCATCTTTGCAATACACAATTATTTATGAAGTTTACAGGAACAGAAAATTACATTGCCACCAGAGAATTGCAGATAGCAGTTAATGCAGCTATACACTTGCAAAAGCCTTTATTAATAAAAGGAGAACCCGGCACTGGCAAAACACTATTGGCGCACGAAATAGCAAAAGCAATGCAAAAGCCAATTATTACTTGGCATATAAAAAGTACAACAACAGCACAACAAGGCCTGTACGATTATGATGCAGTGGCTCGGCTGCGCGACTCGCAACTTGGCGATCGTGATGTAACCAATATTGGTGAGTACATAAATAAAGGCAAATTGTGGGAGGCCTTTACTGCCCAAGAAAATGTAGTTTTATTGATTGATGAAATTGATAAAGCAGATATTGAATTTCCTAACGATTTGTTATTAGAGTTAGATAAGATGGAGTTTTTTGTGTACGAATTAGGTCGCACTATAAAAGCAAAAAATCGACCAATTGTTATCATCACTTCTAATAATGAAAAAGAATTACCTGATGCTTTTTTAAGAAGATGCTTGTTTCATTATATCCAGTTTCCAGATGCGTTAACCATGCAAGAGATTGTAAATGTGCATTACCCAGCTATACAAGAACAATTAGTAACCGAAAGTTTACGTCTTTTTTATCAGGTACGAAACGTAAATGGTTTGAAAAAGAAACCCAGCACCAGCGAGCTAATTGATTGGATAAAATTACTGCTCTGGGAAAAAGCCAACCCAAAAGAATTAGCGGAAATGGATTTGAAACAAAACATTCCTCCTTTTGTAGAAGCCTTAATTAAAAATGAGCAAGATTTAGAAATGTTAGATGATCATAAAAAATATTATAGTAGCTAACAATAGTAAAACCATAAAGCTGAATGAATATTGCATTCTGAACACTTATTTACTGGGGCAGCTTACCAGTTAAAAACCAACTAAAAAATTAAAACCGCAAGCTTCTAACATTGATAAAAAATGGTTGTTGGAGAAAATGAAGATATTGCAATTTAATGCACGAAAGGTGTAAAGTTGAACGACAATAATTTGCTTTGGCTCTTAATTTTAGTTTTTTTAATACTTCTCTCTTTATTCATAATTAATAATTGTAGCATTTTTTAGTAAATTGTGCCTAACAAATTTTTTTTATGAAAAAGATAAACCGTCGAAATTTTAACAAAATCGCCGTCTTAGGTGCTGGAGGCATAATGGCCTCGCTACCCTATGGTGCTATGGCGGTACCAGTAGAAGCGATGTTGGCCAACCCTTTAGAAGTGGCAGCTAAAAAAGCGCTGGCCGATGCGGGCTTAAATTCGGCCACCAAAGCGGGGGCAACTTATGCCGATATACGCATAGGTCGATATTTAAATCAATATTTATTTAGCCGGGAAGACAAGGTGCAAAATGTGGAAAATACCGAATCGTTTGGTTGTGGTATTCGGGTTATTGCCAATGGCACTTGGGGCTTTGCGGCCACCAACAATGTAACTACCGATGGCATTGCCAAAGCAGCGCAACAAGCAGTAGCCATAGCCAAAGCCAACAGCCGCATACAAGAAGAAGAAGTGCAGTTAGTGCCCGTAAAGTCGTATGGAGAAGTAAGTTGGAAAACACCCATTGAGATTAATGCTTTTGAAATACCTGTTAAAGAAAAAATAGAGTTGATGTTGGAAGCCAATGCCAAAGCGATGGCTGCTGGTGCGAGCTTCATCAACACTAATTTGTTTTTTGTAAACGAGCAGAAATATTTTGCTTCTACGGAGGGTTCATATATTGATCAGGATATTCACCGCACTTGGCCCACCTTTTCGGTTTCGGGTACGGATAAAGAAACGGGGGCATTTAAATCGCGACAAGCTTTGAGCGCACCAGTTGGTATGGGCTACGAATATTTGCAACCCAAAGAGAGTGAAAAAATTGCTGGACCAGATGATGTGATCTTATATCGTCACGCCTACGATTTGGTGGAAGATGCCGAGTTGGCCGCCAAGCAAGTGCAACGTATGTTAACTTGCAAATCGGTAGAAGCAGGTAAGTATGATTTGGTGTTAGAGCCAAATCACTTAGGTTTAACTATTCACGAATCCGTAGGGCATCCATTAGAGTTAGATAGAGTGTTGGGTTACGAAGCCAACTATGCAGGCACCAGTTTTGCCACTATTGATAAATGGAAAAGTGGCACATTTGAGTACGGTAACGATAAAGTTAACTTGTATGCCGATAAAACAATGAAGCACAGTTTGGGCGCTGTTGGCTACGATGATGAAGGCGTAAAAACCAAGCGATGGGATTTAGTGAAAGATGGTATTTTAGTGAATTATCAAGCGATCAGAGATCAAGCGAGTATGATTAACGAAACCGAATCGCACGGTTGCTGTTATGGCGATAGCTGGAGTTCGGTGCAGTTTCAGCGGATGCCTAATGTGAATTTAGCGCCGGGCAAAGAAAAATATTCGGTACAGGATATGATTAAAGATGTGGAGAAAGGGATTTACATTGTGGGGCGTGGTTCTTATTCAATTGATCAGCAACGATACAATTTTCAATTTGGCGGTACTTTATACTATAAGATAGAAAACGGTAAAATTGCGGGTATGTTGAAAGATGTAGCCTACCAAAGCAACACACAAGAGTTTTGGAACAGTTGCGCCGCTATTTGTGATGAAAGCGATCAGCGAACTTGGGGTTCTTTTTTTGATGGCAAAGGGCAGCCCGGACAGGTGAGTGCGGTGTCGCACGCCAGTTCAACTACCCGATTTGATAATGTGAATGTAATTAACACAGCAAGAAAAATTTAAATAAAACCATGGCAATTTTAAATAAAGAAGAGGCAAAAGCCATCTTACAAAAAATAATTAGTTTATCGAAAGCCGAATCGGTTGAAGCCAATTTGGGTGGCTACCAAGGCGGTAACATTCGCTATGCCCGTAACACGGTTACCACGGCTGGTGTAGAAACCAATACCTCGTTGTCGGTTACTTCAAACTTTGGCAAAAAATCGGGGAGTGCCAGTATTAATGAGTTAGATGATGCGGCTTTAGAAAGAGTGGTTCGTAGATCGGAAGAGTTGGCGCAATTTAGCCCAGAAAACCCAGAGTTTATGCCGCCGATGGAAGCGCAGGAATTTAAAGACAGTATTACCTTTAAGCAATCAACGGCCAATATTACGCCCGAAGATAGAACGAAAATAGCCGAGTCGAGTATAGGGCCAGCCAAAGCAAGTGGCGTTATTGCTGCTGGTTTTCAAGAGGATTATAATGGTTTTGATGCTATGATGAACAGCAAAGGCTTGTTTGCTTACAACCGCGGTACTTCTACTGATTTTACCGTAACTATGCGTACTGAAGATGGCACGGGTTCGGGTTATGCTATTCACGATTATAATGATATTAATAACTTAGATACTGCTGCTGCATCTAAAAGAGCGATTAAAAAAGCGGTGGATTCTAAAAATGCAAAAGCAATTGAGCCAGGCAAGTACACGGTTATTTTAGAGCCGGCTGCTTCGGTAGGTTTAATTAGAAATATGATGTGGAATTTAGGCGCACGCCGTGCCGATGAAGGTAGAAGCTTTATGTCGAAGAAAGGTGGCGGCACTAAACTGGGTGAACAAATTATTGATGAACGGGTTAACATTTATCAAGATCCTTTTAATGAAGCTAACCCATCTCGTACTTGGACGGGTAGTGGTTTGCCCGTTAGAAAAACCGATTGGATTAAAGGTGGGGCTGTAGAAAATTTACGCTATGGTCGTTTTTGGGCGCAAGAAAAAGAGGTGGAACCTGTGCCTTTTAGCGGCAGGTTTATAATGGATGGCGCCAATGCGACCACCGAAGAAATGATTAAAGATACGAAGCGTGGAATTTTGGTTACTCGATTGTGGTACATCCGTTCGGTTGATCCGCAGACTTTATTGTATACCGGCTTAACCCGTGATGGTACGTTTTATATTGAGAATGGCGAAATTAAATATCCTGTAAAGAATTTTAGGTTTAATGAAAGCCCAGTAATTATGTTGAACAATTTAGAGACTTTAGGTAAGCAATATAGAATTGATGGTAATATGGTGCCAGTTATGAAGATTAGAGATTTTACGTTTTCGAGTTTGAGTGATGCGGTTTAGGTTTGGGTGTTTAGTTACATTAAATAAAAATATAAAAGGGATTACTTTGGTACTCCCTTTTTTAATACATTAGCACAAAGTAGGTCGATATATTCACCACATAAACTGGTAACTATATTAAATGGTAGCGTAATAGAACTTTCAAACTTACAATAAAAAAAAATAAAGCAAAACGAAAAAACGATAACTCAAACACTAATGCTTTCTTTGATATATATTGCAAAAGAACCTAAGCATTTTGAGTTGATGCAATCTTATAGGAATACTTATCATTGTAAAAGCCATATAAAAAGCTATGATAAAAAGACCTTTGTCAAATATTGTAAAAATAGACATTACACGCATTGCTTTGTATTTCGTAAAGTAAATATTATAAATTGTTATTATGAAGAATTTCTGACCGTTTTGGATTTAATTTGCCCATATAATTAAAGGTTAAAAAACAAAAAACATTTACCAAAAATTACCAAAATTGGCATTTTGATTTAAAATTAAATGACTGGTATAATTTTGAAACCGGAGCGCATTTAACAAACTATGAATACAGCAACGAATTAGATTATTTGCTACAAAATATGGAGTTAAATACTTGCTAAGTAATGCGGAGAAAATAAATCTACTTTCTATGTCAAAACCAATTTTTGATAGACGAGGCGAAAAACGCATTCGTAATTGGGCTAAGAAGAGGCTTTTTAACGAAGTATATCGGAAAATGGTAAAGACAGAAATGAAGATTTATTTTTGTAGCATTACTAACAATCTACCTTACACTTGCTTCTACAATCTTTATTTCTTCATTAGGTAAGCCGTTGAATTAATAAACCAGTTTTGATTAGTTTCGTTGAAAATTTAATAATGGAAGGTTTAAATCAAAATTCAGATTTTTTGTTTTACAAATCTGAAAATGGGGAAATAAGCATACAAGTAATAATAGGAGATGAAACGGTTTGGCTTACTCAAAAATCAATGGCAGAAATTTTTAAAATAGATAAATCTGGTATTTCCAGACATCTAAAAAATATATTCGATTCAGGCGAATTAGATAAAGATTCAGTTGTTGCAATTTTTGCAACAACTGCCAATGATGGTAAAATATATGAAACTGAATTTTATAAACTTGATGCCATTATTTCGGTGGGCTACCGTGTTAACTCTTACGAAGCTACACAATTTAGAAAGTGGGCAACTAAGGTTTTAAGGCAATATTTAATAAAAGGTTTTGCCTTAGATAATGAACGGTTAAAGCAGGGAAACAACTTGTTTGATAAAGATTACTTTGAAGAACTGTTAACCCAAATTAGAGAGATTAGAGCTTCTGAAAGAAGGTTTTACCAAAAAATTACGGACATATATGCAACATCAATTGACTACAATAATAAAGCCGATATTTCAAAAGAGTTTTTTGCAACGGTTCAAAATAAGTTGCATTGGGCAATACATGGAAATACCGCAGCCGAGTTGATTAAATTAAGAGCCGACAAAAATAAACCTAAAATGGGTTTAACTACTTGGAAAAATAAGGATGGAAAGATTTTAAAAACCGATGTTGCTATTGCCAAAAATTACCTGCAAAAAGAAGAAATTGAAGAGCTAAACCGTGTAGTTTCGATGTACTTAGATTTTGCCGAGAATATGGCTAAAAAAGGAAAGCTAATGAAAATGGTAGACTGGGTTAAAAAGTTAGATAATTTTTTGGAAGTTAACGAATACGACATTTTAAAAAATGCAGGTGCGATCTCTAAAAAAATAGCCAAACAATTTGCAGAAGCGGAATACAGCATTTTTAGGGTTCAACAAGACAAAGGTTTTAAATCGGACTTTGATAAATTGGTTGAAAAGACTAAGAAGAAAAAAGGTTAATAATTATTTACACACTTTCCTCCTCAAGCTTAATTTCTTCATCAGTTAAGCCGTAGCGTTGATACACCATTTGGTCAATTTCGGTATCGGTTTAGTTTTTCCTTTCCAAGTGAATCTGTTCACTTGCCGTTTTTTCGGACATCGGAACAGGCTCTGTTGGAACAACACCTTCCAAGTGAACCCGATCACTTGTCGTATTTTCGGACAACGGAATAGGTTCCATTTGAGCAGGGATACCAATCAAACGATTACTGACAGATTTAATACGCTTAACCTGTTTTAATAAATCAATTGCATCACCTACCAATATTAAATGAACATGGTCTTTACAAACATTATAAGCCGAACAATGGTAGCCTTGGTTGTTCTGATGTGGTATCGATATTAATCAAATTGAGTTGTTCAGTATCCTTAGCAGTTTCAACAAAGCGTTCTAACTTGCTGCCAAAAATCAGCTTTCTCATTTGTTCCAACTAAAATTTGAGCTGCACATTTTCTGCTTTTAAAGCTTTATTTTCTGCAAATACGGTTGATAGCATTACAGCTAAAATATAAGAAATTTACAACATATTCTCAAAATTAAATTTTGGGGGAATTGAGCAGTTGGTTAGGTGCTTACCAAAATTCATTGGTTTAGGTTATGAGAAGTTAGTTATAAGAAGTAAAAAAAACAGTACATAGAGAAAGCGCAGCATTTTTATTGGCCTCCTCTTTTAGTTTTAAAATTTCGCACTTTAGTACGACAAACTTATTTCGAGAATTCGGGGTTTTAAATATCGTAACACCAAATTATTATGAAAAAGTGTCTTGCTGCAATTCATTGCGAAGCTTTGAATGTGCAGTATCTCCCAAGGCTAAACAGGAAGATACTGCGCAATCCGTTCCGTTTTACTATACGAATTTGCAGCATAACGGATTTAGTAACAACTTTAAGTCGCAGTATTATAACCCACTTACTTTTTTAGTAGGTGGTTGTTAAGTCAGAAGGAAATGTAGCTCATTTGTGAGGAATAAAAATTGCGAGCCTTGCTTTATTTAGTCAGGTTTTTGGCTTCATAATAGAAAAGCGATGAAATTATTCGGGTTAAGAATAGAGCTATTTTTTTAATTATTAAAAATTAAATTATCTTTTAATTAAACATTGGTTTTTATTTTAGTTACTTTTATATAGTCAATATGTTTTATTTAAATAATTGTTATTATGAAAAAAATATTCCTTGGTATTGCGTTTTTTTATCTATTACCTAATTTTTTAATTGCTCAATGCCCAGAAGAAGGTCTGCACTTACGATGTCAGGAAGATTTGTCGAATTTTATATTGAACTATCCCGATTGTACCGAAATAGAAAGCCTTACATTAGTTTATTGCGATGAAAATGAGTGTAATAATTGTTTAAATAGTTTAGAAGGTTTAGATAAAATTCTTAAAATAAGAGATTATCTATTTTTTATGACCTTATCAAATGATCAATTTACAAATTTGAAAGGCTTAAGCAACTTAACTGAAATTGGAGGAATAATTTCTATGCTTATTGCAAGTCCTATAACTGATTTTACTGGTTTAGAAAGTGTGAAAAAAATTGGTGGAATCGAATGCCCTTATTGCCCTTTAAAAAGTTTGAATGGCTTAAATAATGTTGAAGAAATAACTGGTAACATATATTTTGGAGATGCAGCACGCTTAAAAAATACTAATGGTTTAAGTAGTTTAAAAACTGTTGGCGGAGACATCTCAATTGATACTAATTGGCTAAAATCTTTTAACTTAGATAGTTTAGTAAATGTTGGTGGATATATTGAACTATGTTGCACTTCTATAAAAGAGTTAAATGGCTTAAATCGGCTTAGAGCCACTAACAATATAGATATTACTAATAATAGAAGGTTAATAGAGGTAAATGGTTTTCAAAGTTTAGATTCATTAGGTTCTTTAATTTTTGATTATAATAGAAGCTTAAAATCTGTTACTGGTTTTAGCGAGCTTAAATATGTATATAATTTTTTTTTATGGGGAAACGATAGCTTAACCAATATATCGGGTTTAAATAATGTAGAGGAAATAAACTCTAACTTAACAATAAGAAATAATGCTCAGCTAAGTGATTGCAGTATTGAAAGTATTTGTGACTATCTTCAAAATAATGGCTTATATACAATTGAAAATAACGAGGAAGGTTGCAATTCGACACCGGAAATAATAGAGCGGTGTGTTATTGCTGATAAACCTGCTGCAGGCAGTTTTACTTGTGAGTGATATTGTTAAAATCTATAAATTTCCTTAATTTTGAGGTTTATCCCTTAAATAACTCATTTTTAACTGATTCTTTAAATTTTACATCAGTTTTTAAAAAGAACAAAATTAAACTTTCAATTTCAGAAGAAGCAGAATGGTTGCAATACTTTAATGAGCAAAAAGCCAAAGCCACCGAACTCCAAAACCAAATTAACCAAACCGATACCGAAATTGACCAAATGGTATATCAACTCTACGGCTTAACTGATGAAGAAATTAAGATTGTGGAGGAAAGTTTTTAATTCATAAAAAATGATAATATTGAACTATATTTGAAGGCTAAAACGTTTATAAATAACTTCATCAAGAATTGTAAAAGAAATGGGCAAAGAAAGAGAAATACTTATCATAAACGGTAGAAGAATCATACCAACCCTATTTGATGCACAATTTCTATTAGAGAACCATTTAATTGCAACTAAAGAAATTATAGACAACTCTGTTTATCAAGTCTCTAATTTTGCAACTAATATTGAGTTATTGGATGATTACAATACCAAATTAATAGTTAGACCTAATAGTATTGGAATTTATGGCAATTTTGATAACATTATAAAAATCTACAATATTATTAAGGAACAACAAGGGGAAATTGAATTTTACAATATTGAATATTTTTTATTGTTTCATTTTGAAGAAGCTGGCATATTCAAGAAAACAGTAAGTGAAATTTCAAGTTTTGAATTTTTAAACATTGATTTAATTAAGTTTAGTAAAGAGAATCATTTTATAAAATTAAAAGAGTGTGCAACGGATAAGCTTCATATTGAAATAACAAAAGAACTTGAACCTGAACTGTATCCAATGCCTTTAAATAAAAATCCTTTCGATGTTGAAAAAGAAATTAAAGATACTAACGAATTCGCAAATTTGCTTTTTAGTAAATTCTTAAAATTAAATATATGAATACTTGCTTAACTGATTATAACAAATTAAAACCCGTGATTTGCTTGGTTAATGAAGATCGTGAAAATTCAAAATTTGAAGATTTAAAACATTTTACAGAATTATCATGGAATTTATATTCAAATAGATTAGGTGACAAATCAACCGAGTTTTACCGAGCAGGTAAAAATGAGTTTGATTTAAACAATGATGAGATTATTAGTAAGGTTATAGAAATGGACATGCCCAAAAAAATCAGTTTATCTGTAACCTCTGATAAAAGTTTACATTATACTTTTATGTTTAATGATTTCTCTTTATTTATTGAAACCTATCTAACATTAGAGTCTGAAAATGACACATATATTGAATTTTTTAAGAATGATGAAGTAATACTCGCTGGTCAGTATGACATTGAAAGTGGGCTTGAAAATATCATTAATACTTACAAAAAAAATGGTGGGTATATCAATTTCCCATCAAATAATTATATCCCCAACTTATTGGATGCTTGTGAAACAGAATGAGCCTTATCCACAAAGGTTATTATCAAATACAAAAAAAACAAATGAAGTATCTAAACAAGTTTGTTCTGATTGTACAATGATGCACCGAGCACTAAAAGGTCAAGAGCTTTACACCATAGGCCAAGTTATAGATGCAGAAGCAATTAATTTTGAACGCTTTTGTGGACTTTCTGTAAATGCTTTATTGTGTAAAATTCACCCATTGCATAATGATTGTTCTAAAGATGATACTAAATTAAACATAATTGGAGAAAACAAAAAAGAACTTGTTTATGCAGATTTTGAAACTGATGTACAAATTCCCAACATAAAGGAAATTGAATACTCTTTTGAAAATGATGCGAATGTGATAGGTTTTAAAAAAGGAGCTATTGAAGCTATTTCAGACAATTATCCATTTGCTAATAAAGGTAAATATAATGATAGTGACGAACCATATCAATTCAAAATAACGGTAGAATACAAACCAAATCCTGTAAATATTTTTCATTTTGAAGTCACTTTGTGGGGAGATCATCCCATTGGAAAAGACACATCTGGTATGCTTCATAAGCTAAACGGCAAAACAAGCAAAAAGACTTATTTGAATGCTATTATTAGTAAAATTAAAAACAGGATAATAAAGAACAATTTTTTATTTGAGGTTAAATAGTAATACCAAAGGCAAAACCAAAGGAACGGAATACTTTATTAACCCTGAATTTTTGAAAAAGTTAAACTACAGAGGAAAGATTAATTTAAAGAACATTGAACGGTTAAGGCTTAGAGAATTATTGATAAAGGTTATTAACGATTATGGCCCATGTAAAATGAGTGGTATTAGAGAACGTATTGGTAAAGAAATTCCGGTTAGAAAAATACAGCAACAGTTAGACGAATTAATTAAAGAAGATATAATACAAAAATCCGGTATTAAAAAAGGAACGGAGTATTTTATGTACAAAAACCTGTGATATAAACCCTATTTTGCACATAAATGGGCGAAAAATGTACAAAAACCGAAACAACTAATTGATTATCAGCAAGTTAATTTTGTGAAATAAAACATAAAAACTGATTATGATGTACATAAAGTTTACTAATGTAAACGTTTTGACAGGCTATTTTCTGAACTTTTTCTGAAAATTTGAAAAATCGAAAAACCTCAACAAACAAAAAAACCCTTGCAACTCATTGAATTACAAGGGTTTAAAAAAGTCGGGGTGGCAGGATTCGAACCTGCGACCCCCTGTTCCCAAAACAGATTACTTTTTATTTTAAACCTATGTATATCAATAAGTTAGAGTAATATTTTTATTTGTGTAACACAAAATTTAACACAGCCACAACCTTATGAACTAATGCTTAAAGGTACAAAATACCTAATACTATTGGAAGTATAAGTCTACTTATTTGGTTCAAATAGTGAGCCTCTAATTCTTACAATATAATGATAAGTTAATTAGTATATATTACCACTCCTTAGCCATTTAGGAATCCCAGGAACTGATTGAATTATTTATATTATATGTTCTCCAAACAATTTTACCTGCAATAAAATGTGCTGATTTAATATTTCCTAAACCATCATTTTTTTTAATCCAACTAAACTACATCCCTCGCAAATTTCTTCAATATTAGTTGGTTCAAATAGTCACTCCATTATTTTAACAACATAATGATAATAAAGTAAAACCACCTAACCCAAAACAGGATTAAGTGGCTTGAATCTAACTAAAGATTTATAATCGTATCAATCCAAATACCAGAAGCTACTACTATGCTCCAAACTATGCTGTA
>Ga0209303_1001691_pt1 | contig 12936 bp, 19 predicted proteins | sample SidtaG_3_FD_187449 | JGI IMG/M metagenome (GOLD analysis project Ga0209303, IMG submission 187449) | Marine algal microbial communities from Sidmouth, United Kingdom - Sidmouth_Asex1 metaG (SPAdes) (version 2) | ecosystem: Host-associated > Algae > Red algae > Unclassified | place: Sidmouth... | reverse complement strand
TGACGGGTTCGTCGAGGACGACGACGGACAGTTCGTCACCGACCAGGTCACAGTCGCCGGCGTCGACGCCGACGACAACCGCGTGGTGGGTGTGTTCCCACCGGATGACCTTGTGAGCTTCGACCGTGGGCGTGGCCTGCATCGTGCGCCGACGGTGGAGTCGGAGACGTTGACGACCGTGGCGGAGCTGACCGAGGAGGCCCGCCGGATCTTCCTGAGGGACCGGTTCGGTAACCAGTTCTTGGTGACCTCCGATGGCAGCTTGTCGAAGGACGCGCCGCCGGTCGATCAGCTGCTCCCGGGCCGCCTGTTCGACGTGAGGTTCGGGGACGTGGCCTCGCAGCGCCGTTTGCAGAAACTGGTGGTGGAGTTCGGCCCGGGGTCGGATTGCGACGGGGAGCGGTGCCTGGTGGAGAGCAGGGTGGCTGTCGATCTTCAACCTGCCGGGTCGGATCGTGTCTCCGCCGACCGGGCCTCCATCTGAGTCAGAGGATCGGATCGCGATTCAAGACGAAGACACGCTCCTCGATCCTCCGGAGCCGAGCGGCACCAAGAACGTGGGCGACGATCAACCCGTGGCCCCCCTCGAAGATGACTAGGTCAGCGTTGCGCTCAACGACCAAGATCACCAGCACTTCTTCGACGAAGTCGAAGTTCGCTTCTAGCTCGTTGGAGAGAATGACGACTCTGTCACCGGTGAGGTCGGAGGCCATTGGTGCAAGCAGCTTCCGTGATGCTTCTCGCGAATCCGTGCGCATCGCTGGAACCGCCGCAGTGTTCTCAACGATGAAGTGATCGGATCTCACTAGGTCAGCCTGTCACACCCCACGGGTAGGGTCCGCTGGTAGTGGGACGCTTCCCGCGTAGGCAAATGTGCCCTCGTGGCGACCCAGCACCTTCCCCTCCCGAGCTGCTCGATCCAAGTCGACGACCCCGCGACCACCGACCCAGTCGGCAGGATCCGAACCCACATACGACGCCACCCCGCCAGCGCCATCATCGAAGCGTGCGCCACCGACCCATCCGGCGACACCGGCGTCATGGTCTCCCTCCTCGGCGTCACCCAAATCAACGGCGAAGACTGGCCCCAACCCAACGGTGTCAACGACCAACGGCGCTACCCGAACCCTCTCCGCGTCGAACGGGACAACAGCCGGTCGCACCTCTGGCAGGTCTGGGCGCCACCCCCGCAACTCCTCACAGCACCAGACCAGGCACCCGCCACGATCGTCGTCCCCGCCAACTACACAGGGTTGCGCGACGTCACCGCCTCGGAGAACGACGTCGCCGAACTCGAATGGAAGAACACCACCGCCGAAACCGTGGTCTTCGACCCCAGAGTCACCGTTAAGTCAGCGGCCGCCTCCCACCCCGGCGGCGGGCGGCGAGTGACCCTCATCCTCGACATCGACGGAGTCGACTGGCAACTCGCCAGAGGCGGCAACGATATCGGCCCAACCTGGTCAGGGACCATCAACCCCGGGCCACGCAACGTCGCCCCCGGTGCCACCACCACCGTCACCGCCAAGGTCCAGTCCTTCCATCAAGACACCACCGAACAGGAACCTTCGTTGGTCGTGTGCGACGACGAAGGCGAAGAGATCGCCGACAACCTCCAGGTCTGCTACCCGCTGGAAACCTCCGATCGCCCCCAGGTCGAGGTGACCTCGGGTCGCATCCAGATCGCCGCCACGGTCACCTTCCCTCTGACCGGTGGGCGCACGTTGGACTCCATGCACGACGAGCTCGACGAAGCACGCACCCGGGCGGTCCGGGCCGGAGGGACACCGAGATGACTTGCTGCCGCGACCACTTCTTGTCGATCACCGGAGTCGACGGGCGAACACGACGGATTCCGTTCGCCGAAGACCCGGGCACCGGTGACATGGTCGCCTCGTTGGACTCGCGGATCCTGTTCGGCGAGATCGGCCCGGACCAGATCACAGCGACGAACGAACCTCGTCCCGGTTCGACCCTGGCTGCAGTGCGCGAAGGGCCCGGTTCCGGCCTGTCGTTCGTGTGGGTCCCGGCATGAGAATGGCCATCGATCCGCCATCGATGGACAAACCGTCCGTGCCGTTGGATCAACAGATCTTCGACCTCGAAGCCGAGCAGGCCACCATCACCACCGAGATCGGCGCGCTACTCCACCGACGCTCAGCGCTCGCGGGACTCGAGTGCAGACTCAGGTTCGAGCAGAGGTGGGGTCAGGCCCCGGCCACACCGTTCTGACAGGCGATCACGCTTCCCGTTGGGCGCACAGTGTGGGCATGGATCCGACACAGATCGCAGCTCTCGCGGGTGCTGTTTCCCCGCTCCTCGTCGCTTTGGGGACCCACTCTTCGGCCCAAGCGAAACTCCGGGCTTTGCTCGGCATCATCTTCGCGGCTGTCGTCGGTCTCGGGACGATGGACACCTCCGATGGTTTCCAGATCGATGACCTGACCAACGCGGCCGTGGCGCTCGCCGCCCAACTCGTCGCTTACAAGACGCTGTGGGACCCGTTGGTGAGGGTCAACGAGACCGTGGCGCCCGACTTCGGTTTGGGTGCTGGCACCGACGTGTTCGACACGTTGGATGGCGGCCCCTGAGACCCGGATGGCGGACTTCTTCGAATCGCTCATCGACGTTGTCGGACCGGCGAACGCAACGTGGATTTTCATTCTCATCGCGCTCTTCAAGAGCGCCAACACACGACCGGGCAAGTGGCTCCTCAAGGGCCTCGGTGACATGTTCCAGGAGAAGGTCACGAACGCCACCGAGCCACTTCGCGAAGACCTGAGCGAGCAGAACTCGAAGATCGCAGCGTTGGCGATCGAGATCGAACGCGCCCAGCTGCGCGTCGACAACAACGAACGGCGGATCGACACAGCCGCCCAGAAGATCGGCACCCAGGACCGGACCCTCAGCGGTCTGCTCGACGACACAAGCAGGAGTACACGATGACCGCACCTTTCACCGAGGTAGAAGAACCAGACGACGACATGCTCGACGGTTGCGACCTCGACTTCGAAGCAGGAGCCAGCGACCAAGAACCGACCCTCGTCGCCCAGTTCCCGGAACCCGGTGAACCGTCCGCTGCGCGCGATACCGGTCTCGCTGGGCTGCTGCGAAAACAGGGACTGAAGGTTGTCGAGATCAGCGGTTGGCAGACGAGGGGAAGCAGCAACTTCAACCCTCGGGGTTCGGTCAACCACCACACCGCTGGTGCCCGCTCTCGGAACTCCCCGAGCCTCAACATCTGCATCAACGGGCGCAAAGGCCTTCCGGGTCCGTTGTGCCACGTCCTCCTCGGACGGGACAACACCGCCTACTTGATCGCAGCTGGCCGAGCGAACCACGCCGGGCGAGGTTCGTGGCGGGGCCTGTCGGGCAACAGCAGCGTTTACGGGTTGGAGATCGAGCACATCGGCTACGCAACGGAACCGTTCCCGAAGGCACGCTACGACGCTGCTGTCGGGGTGCACGCGGCGTTCGCCGAGGCAGCAGGTTTCGACCCGGCACGGATGGTCTGCCAGCACCGCGAGTGGACATCCCGAAAGATCGACTTCGTCGCCGAACACATCGACCCCACCCGGTTTCGCCACGACATCGCAGCGAGACTCAAGAGCGGCAGCCAACCGAAACCTGTGGGCACCAAAGACCTCGACGGCGCGACCTACCCGAAGGGTGTCCCCGGACCGGTCCTCGAGAAGGGCGACGAAGGTGTCCGAGTGAAGGAACTCCAGACCTTGCTCGTGTCGTTCGCCAAGGGCGGCAAGTTCCGCTCACCCGGCGCAGTCGATGGCCAGTTCGGGCCGCTCACGGAGACGTCGTTGAGTGGTTTCCAGGCGGTCCTCAAGACCGCTGCGGACGGGGTCTACGGGCCGGACACGGCGCACAAGACAGCCGCGTTCGTCCGGTTCCTCAGCAACGCCAAACCGGCCAAGCCGGCGCCCCGAAACGAACCCGTACTGCCCGTGAAGCCGTCCGCCCCCGCTCGCCCACCGGCACCATCGGGGCCGAGCACCTCGCTCGCGGAACTCATGCAGATCTACCACCAGGCCGGACTAGAAGCACTCGAAGCAGGCAACCGATGAAGGACAGCAACATGCTCGAAGCGTTCGAACCCGACGAAGAAACCGAGGGGGCCGCCCACGTCATCAACGACAACGGCGGTGTCTGCGACACCGGCGGCCCAGGTGAAGCAACACCCGACGGCAGATCACCGTTGGATCTCATGCTCGACGCGACCGACGGGTTCGTGCCCCTCTGGGCGGCCAACACCACCCTCCGGTGGAGGATCAACGAAGCCTCACTCCGACGGTTCAAGCGACCCGACCTCGCCCGCGCCGAGATCCGCAAACTGTTCGGCGAAGGCCTCGCACTCTGGGGGCGCGCCGTCCCCGTCAAGTTCGTTGAGGACGACGACCTGTGGGACTTCGAACTCAACGTCGCCCGATCGAAGCAATGCAACCGGTCCGGTTGTGTTCTGGCCACAGCGTTCTTCCCAGACGGCGGGCAGCACCGGCTCGAGATCTTCCCGTCGCTGTTCGAGGAGTCGCGTCGCGAGCAGGTCGAGACCATGGCCCACGAGGTGGGTCACATCTTCGGTTTGCGGCACTGGTTCGCGAAGATCTCCGAGACCCGTTGGGCGTCCGAAGAGTTCGGATCCCAAGTCGAGTTCAGCATCATGAACTACGGGTCGAAGTCGATGATGACCGAGCATGACCGCAGCGACCTCACAGCCCTCTACGAGAAGGTCTGGTCCGGGCAGCTCGACACGGTGAATGGCACGCCGGTCCGGTTGGTGCGGGCGTTCACAGCGCCAGAGGTTGCCTGCGTCTGAGCTCGCCTTTTCCGGGGGCATGGTTCGTTGCGAGATGGGCAAGGTTCTCGGCGCGTTGCTGTCGCTCGCGATCGCACCACAGCATGTCGAACAGGACCCGGGCCGGGTCGGCGAGACGCCAGAAACCGTCGGGGTCACCGGACGCCTCGGCGGCGCCGGACACGGCAAACACTGCGGTCTCCGCCACCGACTCCCTGCCCTCGAGGATGAGGCGGGCGTACTCGTGTGCTTCTGCTGCGCTGCTCTCCCGGTCGAGTTCACAGGCCAAGAATGCGGCACCGAGACTCCTGTCGCGGAGCATCGCTGCCCAGGCGCGAGTCGAGTCAGACGGGACCCAGGAGGGCACGACATCCCATCCCAAGCATTCCCACATCCAGTGTTCGACGAGAACCCGCCTGGGACCTTCGAGGCGTTCGTCGTGTGAGCCCGGAATGAACGGCGCGATCCTTCGCCAACGCCGACCGTGGGTGTCTTGCGCGCTCAGCATCTCGGCGGGTGCACGGAGGTGGGTGGCGAACGTTCGGATCGTCGGGGACATGTTGCCGCACACGTCGAACGGGTAGTGGTCGCCGCACACGATGCTGTTCGCCAACGAGACGGTGTCGCCGATGTCGGGTTCGGTCGCGAAGGCGTCGAACAGTTCGGTGCGGGTCTCGTGGCTGATCCGGTTCACGCTCATCCGTTCGACTGCTGTTCTGGTTGGACCTGCCGGCTGCTGAGTTCCCTCGAAGTCACCAACGGTGAAGGCGGGAGGACGTTCGCCGAGTCGTCAATGTGGACCATCTCCTCGAGGACCCGTGCCGGGTCGGCGAGACGCCAGAAACCGTCGGGGTCACCGGACGCCTCGGCGGCGAAGCCTGCAGAGAGCGCGGACCATTGGTAGAGCGATGATTCTTCGTCGTCCGCGTACGGCGCAAGCCAGATCTCTTCTTGTTGGAGAATGCGGCTGACTTGCTCGACGGCGGACCTGGCGGGACCGTCTGGCAGGAAGCTGAGCAGCGATTGGACGGCCTCGGGCGACGGGTCGCGGAGCATCGACCCCCACATCCAGTGGGCGTGTTCGGGGACCCAGTGGGGGACTCTCGTTCCGCCGAGGCAACTCCACATGAACCCAAGAGCGATCTTGGCTCTGTCCCTGTCCATTCGCCGGAGACGCGTGCCGGGGAGCTGCTGCGCGGCCCAGCGCGCCCCGTGCTCGTCGTTCACGTCGAGCATCTCGGAAGGAAGCCCCCGTTCGATGCCGGCCGACCAGCGGCGCAGCACAGGTGAGATGTCGTCGTTGCTCATGGGTCCTGCCCGTACGCGACTTGGTCGGCGAGGTGGGTGGCCATCGACTCGCGGTCCTGGGAGAGGTTCAGCAGGTCGGAGAACCGTTCGCGGTCTTCCTCGCTGGCTTCGCGCATCAGCTGTTTCTCTTTGGGGCCCGCAGGGTCGACGATGTCGTTCGCGATGTCGTTGAGCTGGTGAATCAGGGTCCGGAGGTCTTCGGCGTAGTGCGCTTGGAGGCTGGGGGCGGTGAACTTCCCGGTCAGGGTTTCGTCCCCGGAGAAGCTGATCGAGGAGTTCGCTCCGTAGAAAACGTTGGCGAGCACACCGTCACTGTCCTGTCGTTCCTTCCAAATGGCGACGATGAGCAGCCCTTCCTTTTTGGTGACGGTCTGCTCAGGCCGCTTCATCGCTCAGCACCTGCTCGAGGAACGGGAGGACATGGTCGGCGGTGACCTGCTCCTCGGGGTGCAGGAGAGCGGCGTGCCCGGGCCCGTCTTGGCGGACCGTTTCGCACAGGTCGGCGAACACCACGCATGTGCCTTCGGCTTCCTCGAAGCTGTCGAGGGTCGCTGTGTCGGTGTCGTGGTGGAGGATCATCGCCGGTGACTGACCGTCGCCAGCTGCGAACTCGCCGGCTTCGATCCACTGGCCGAGGTGGAGGCCTGTGGCTACAGCTGCGTCGACGGTGAACGACTCGCCGTTGTCGAGGCGGCCTTCGGTGTGGTCGACATCGGTCGCCATCCCCAAGGCAACAACACCGCCGGCTGAGCGGCCGAGCGCTGCGATCCGGTCGGGGTCGATGTCGAACTGGTCGGCGTTGCCACGCAACCACTGGACCGCCAGCTGGCCGTCGCCGATCGCATCCAAGCCACCTTCGGTGCTGAGGTTCTGGGCGTTGCCTTCCGAGGCCAACCGGTACTCGATCGACACACTGACCGCCCCGCGTTCGGCGAACTCGTGGGCTGTGAACGCCAGAGGGAAACGGTCGCCCCCGACGAAACTTCCGCCGTGGACCATGACCACCACCGGCCGCAACTGGCCGTCGTAAGGCGGCGCCCACATGTCGAGCAGCAGTTCGACGTTCTGACCTTGGTCGTCAACACCTTCGCCGAACTTGAGCGCCTCATGGGAAACCAGCTGGCGGGAGGGGTAGAGCTCCTCTTCGAAGCTGATCGTGCGTTCCGTGCCCGACTCGCACGCCCAGCCGACATACATCGCCGCCATGAGACCCAGAACCGCCCGCCAGCGGTTCACGACTCGTACCTGGCAGGTCCGCCACCGGGCTTCTGGGTTGACGAGAGCGACTCGTCTTCCGGGTCCCACAGGTGGACGTCCCAGTGGGTGATCGTGGCCATGTCGGCCGCATCCGCTCTTGGGTGCACGATGTGGAGGGGATCGCAGACCACACACTCCTCCATGCGGACGTTGCGGTTCGGTTGGAACGAACCGATCGACGTGGTGGCACCTTCGATGTGGCACGCCCGGAACGTCACGTCTTCGACGCTTCGCGGGTCACCTTTGGCCCAACGGCCGTAGGGTGCCATCCACACCGCCTGTCCGGACGTGCGGTGCCCGTCCTTCCGGTAGCCGCGGAAGGCGCACTCCTCGAACAGCCAGGGTGCGTCAACATCACCGATCTGCACCCCGTCGTTGTGGGACGTGGCGGTCTGGTTCAGCCAGCAGGTGAACAGCGAGCCGACGTAGCCTCCGCCGCCCTCGATCTTGAGGCTGTCCGCCCAACCCGCCGCGAGGAACCCGGAGACGTCCTGGTTCTTGGCGCAGGTGTCGGAGAACCACAGGGCGTCGAGTGTGCAGTGAGGTCCGATCGCTGCGACGTCGGTGATCTTCACCGATCCGTTCTGGACACGGATGCCCCAGCGGTGACCGGCCGGGGGGGTGACCACGACGTTCGTCAGCTTGGAACGGCCGCCGGCGACGGTGATGCTCCCCTTGACGTGGACGTCGGTGAGGTCAGCGCCTCCTGTGAGAACGACGTCTCCCTCGATGACTCGGAGCCGTTCGGGGTTGAGGTTGGTCCAGTTGTGGAGTGTGTGGGCGGGGGTGAGCCCCGGTGACTTCGGCCCGGAGGGGGTCAGGTCGGGCCACCATTTGAACAGCTCAGCGGCGTCGTCGGATGCCGTCGGCGACGAGGGGGTCGGTGTCGGTTGGGGTGCATCGGCCGGTTCGTCGCGCTTCGGCTTCGGGAGGCGAGCGTCGAGTTCCTCGAGAGCGGCGGCGACCGTGAGTTCGGTTTCGGATGGTTGGTCGTGTGCTCGGAGCAGGCGGATTGCGTCGTCGATGCGGGTCACGTGGGCCTCCAGGGGGTTGCTGGAGACCATCTTCGGGAAGTGTGGATGCGCCGAATTTTGCCTAGCTCACTGCCACAACCCGTCGCCGCCGCCAGATAGCCCAACACCGTTGTGACCGACTTCCACCGGCCGTGCGCCGATTCAGTGACGATCGCCCCCGAGCTCGACTCAGACCTCGTGGTGTCGGTGCGCCCCGATCAGCAACCGGACTTCATCACCGACGGTCTGCTGCGGGTGGCGGTCCGGGACCGGCACGCCGCCACCATCGCCAACCTCGTGGGCCGGAAGGTCGACCGCGAGATGGGCGACTTATCCACCTCAGCTCGGGGAGTCGGTTCGGGCGCGAAGACTTCTGACCGAACCGGGAGGCTCCCCCCTCCCGGTAGGATGGTCGTGACAGCAAGTGGCCCCGGCGCAGCACCAACTGCCCGGGACCGTGGACGACACCCAGGAAGGGGTGCCCTCATGGCGAACGATATCCGCGTGAACTGCAACCGAGGCGGTCAACGATGACGGCCACCGTGACAGACCTGTTCTGCGGGGCCGGTGGGTCCAGCCTCGGAGCCGAAGCCGCCGGGATGCAACTCAAGATGGCCGCCAACCACTGGGCCACAGCTATCGACGTGCACCAGTCGCACTTCCCCGAAGCGGGCCATGACTGCGCCGACATATCCGCAGCCGACCCCAGGCGGTACCCAGCGACCGATGTACTCCTCGCGTCACCCGAGTGCACGAATCACTCTCAGGCCCGTGGCGTGTCCCGTGGGGCGCAGCAGCCCGGCCTGTTCGACGCACCAGACCCCGCAGCGGTGAAGTCACGGGCGACGATGTGGGACGTCCCCCGCTTCGCCGAGCAGCTCCGCTACGACTCGATCGTGGTCGAGAACGTCGTCGAAGCCACCAAGTGGGTCAACTGGGGATCATGGTCGATGGCCATGGAGGAACTCGGCTACGAACGCAAGATCCTGTCGTTCAACTCCCGGCACTTCGGCGTCGCCCAATCCAGGGACAGGATCTACGTCGTGTTCTGGCGCAAGGGCGCACCCGCTCCGGACCTCGAGCTTGAGGTGTCCGGGTTCTGCTCCCGGTGTGACCGTGTCGGGCCGGCGCGTCAGGCGTGGAAGAACGGGCGCACCGTCGGCAAGTTCGGCACCCAATGGGTGTGGGCCTGCACCGACTGCGGCACCGAGGCAACGGTGGCCACACCCGGAGCTGACACCATCCTCGACTTCGACCTCCCATGCCCAAGGATCGGCGACCGCAAACGCCCGCTCGCTGCGAAGACCCGTGCCCGAATCCTGGCCGGTCTGGAACGCCACGGCTGGGTGCCGGTGGTGACCGTCGGTGCGGGCAACGGATTCGAGCGGACACCGGGCAACAGGTCGAAGCCGTTGGGTGAACCGATCCCGGTGCAGACCACAACGGCGTGTCATGCGCTCGCCACGCCACCGGATTCGATCCTGTTCAACACCGCCCACCAAGGTCGCACTAGGGAGATGACCGAGCCCCACCCCACAGTGTGCGCCTCGGATGACCGCTGGTCGCTGCTGAAGCCCGGTGCCCTCCTGATGCGCAACAACAAGGGAGGAGCCGAGATGGTCACCTCGGTCACCGAACCGGCCCGGACCATGACCACCACCCAGAACCAGTCCCTCTTGTTGCCGTACTACGGGAACACCACAGCGCGCTCAGTCGACGCACCGATGCCGACCGTGACCACGAAGGACCGGTGCGCTCTCATCGACCCAGAGCAGGTCGTCGATGACTGCGGGTTCCGGATGCTCGAACCCCAGGAGATCTCGGCGGCGATGGCGTTCCCCGCCGACTACATCCCTGTCGAGTTGTCCAAGACGGACCGGGTGAAGCTCGCGGGCAACGCCGTCACCCCACCGGTGCAGCAGTGGATCTGCGGTCGGGTCCTCCAGGCGTTCGAGTCAGCGTGACCCCTCAACATTAGGAAGACCACCAAAGGTCGGTTCGTTGCGCTTCTCAGACCCCTCCACGACTACCCGCTCAATCTCTCCTTATGCGAGGGTAGTCGTGGGGGGGAATTTGTCAGCCGTAGCCGTCGTCGCCGTAGCCGTCGAGGGCGTGGCTGTGGCCGTCGCCGTAGCGGCCTAAGTCGCCGTAGCGGCCTAATTCGCCGGAGAGGCCATAGTAGCCGTAGCCGTAGGCGTCGAGGTCGTAGCCGTCGAGGGCGTAGCCGCTGTGGCCGTCCCCGTCGAGGACGTTGACGGCTAGCCAGGTCGACTCAGCGGCTCCAGCCGCATCGTTCAGAGCCTCAGACAGGGTCCATTTGATTCGGCCTGAAACCTCAACCGCTGCCAACACTCCCTCCCCACACGCACCTGCCTCCAGCAGCTCAGCGGCGGTGAACGACCGGGCGTCTAGGAACGGGCCGATCATTCGACTGCGTCCCACGCCTCGCGGGCAGCCTCGGTCAGGACAGACACCGACGTCACATCCTGGAGCACCAGCTCCTTGACCTGAGCCGAGATCTTCGACTTTCTGGTAGGCCCGGTGCTGGCCAACTCGAACAAGCCTTCACTGGTTCCCCACCTGATCGCCATGCGGGCATCAGTGAGGGTCATGGTCTCGGACTCAAACTCGGCCCGGTTGCCCAGACCGCAGAACACCCCACGGTGCGAGGTGGTGACCAGGACTGCTTCTCTTGCATCACTCATGTTCGTTTCCTTCTGTTGTTGGTTGGTTGGTTGCTGTCCGCTGCGGAGATGTCGGCGCAGTCGTGGTTTTCTTGACGCCAGATCTAGCGCCCTGAGCCCATCTGGTCGGCCATCTCAAACACCGGGTGATGGGCCAAGTCCACGGCGTTGTGCAAGTAGTTGCGGGTGGTCGTCACGTCGGCGTGGCCGAGCACCTGCTGCACCATGATCAGGTCCTTCGTTTCCTGCCACAGGTGGGAGGCGAACGAGTGCCGCAACACGTGAGGTGTCACCCCGGCCGGATCTTCCAAACCTGCGGCTCGGGCCAGACGTGTCACGAGCTTCGCTGTCTCCCGACGGTCCGACCAGCCGACCACCTTGCCGCCGACAGCGGCCTGCTCGGCGACACGGTTCGCCTGGTCCGGCCACGGCACCTCGCGCCGGCGCCCACCCTTGCCGACCACCACGAGGACACGCCGTTCGCCGCGGCGTTCGATGTCCCGGAGCCGGACCTGGCCGACCTCCGATGCACGCAGGCCGAGCACGAGGAGCCAACCGGCGGCGTTTTCCTGGGCGCCCATCTCGGATGCGGCCGCCAGGAACCGTTCCACTTCCGGCCACGGCAACCAGCGTGTGGTTGACCCGCGCGGTGGGGAAGGGGTGTCGACCAACGTCAACGGGTTCGCGGCGATGACCTGGTGCTGGGCGCAGTGCTTGAAGAACGACGAGATCGCACCCATCTTCGAGCTCACCGTCGACGCTTTGTAGGCGCGCTCGCGGACGAGGAACTCGGCTTGGAACACGGCGAGTTCATCGGCTCGGGCTTCGATGACTTTGCGGCCGGTGTGGTCAACGCTGGCCCACCATTCTTCGAGCTGGTGGAGGTGGAACCGGTAGGCGTGCCGGGTGTTCTCTGACGCCCATTTGCGGAGCCAGCCTTCGCGCATCCGATCGAGGGTGGTGTCGGGTACAGCTAGTCCCTGTGTGACGTGCTGGATGCTCACCCGCCGTAGCCGCCGTCGCCGCCGTAGCCGTCGCCGCCGCCGCCGTAGCCGTCGTAGCCGCCGTAGCCGTAGCCGTAGCCGTCGCCGTAGCCGTAGCCGTCGTCGCCGTAGCCGTCGCCGTAGCCGTCGTAGCCGCCGTAGCCGTCGCCGTAGCCGTCGTAGCCGCCGTAGCCGCCGCCGTAGCCGTCGCCGCCGCAGCCGTCGCCGCCGTAGCCGTCGCCGTAGCCGTCGCCGCCGCCGCCGTAGCCGTCGCCGCCGTAGCCGTCGCCGTAGCCGTCGCCGTCGCCGTAGCCGTCGCCGTGGCCGCCGTCGAGGACGTTGACGGCTAGCCAGGTCGACTCAGCGGCTCCAGCCGCATCGTTCAGAGCCTCAGACAGGGTCCATTTGATGCGACCCGACACTTCGACCGCTTTGATCACGCCGTGGAAACAAGCTCCGGTCTGGAGTAGCTCAGCGGCAGTGAACGACCGGGCGTCGACGAAAGGGCCGATCATGCCAGTGCGTCCCATGCTTTGCGTGCGGACTCGGTCAGGACAGACACCGACGTGACGTCCTGGAGGATCAGTTCGGGGACCTTCGCTGAGATCTTCGAGTTTCTGGTCGGGCCGGTGGCTGCGAGTTCGAACAGGCCTTCGGTGGTTCCCCACCGGATTGCCATGCGGGCCTCGGTAAGGGTCATGGTCGTCGCCTCGAACTCGGACCGTTCTGCGAGACCGCAGAACACTCCTCGGTGGGCGGTGGTGACCAGGACTGATTCTCGCGTGTTGCTCATGTTCGTTTCCTTCTGTTCGGTGTGTGGTTCCTGGTCCCGCATAAGTCTTCTTATGTGACGTGGTTGGTCGGGATGAACGGGCATCGATCGA
>Ga0209303_1001690_pt1 | contig 12945 bp, 6 predicted proteins | sample SidtaG_3_FD_187449 | JGI IMG/M metagenome (GOLD analysis project Ga0209303, IMG submission 187449) | Marine algal microbial communities from Sidmouth, United Kingdom - Sidmouth_Asex1 metaG (SPAdes) (version 2) | ecosystem: Host-associated > Algae > Red algae > Unclassified | place: Sidmouth... | reverse complement strand
GTTCATTTAAAACGAATTTACTCATTGCTGTTCGCTTCTTTAATAGAATAACTATTAGACAAAGCTCACATCGCGATTAAATTCGTTTTAAATTGAATAAAATTTAACCCTGAAAGATCAACAGACGCTAGTAAAGTTGGTGTTAATGGCGGCTACTCATTGCTATTAGTTTCACTCAAGCTTATTACTGCAGTTAATAACTCACATTTTTTCAATATTATGGCATTTTTTATTTCAATAAATACTTTGAAGTGAAGTACACTAATGTGTATTGAATTTAGTTAGGAGGCTGTTGATTTTCTAGCGTGATTTTGTTCAATTCAATTGGTATTAATCGTAAATTAAGGGAAACATGTGAAAATTAAAGCGTGGATAATAACGTTTATTGTTATTTTAGCCGTATTATTTGGTTTGTACTTTTATAAACAACCATCTTTATCAACAAGCACAAAAGGCGGTGGTGGTTTTGAACCTTCGGCAACGGTTGAGGCGATTGAAACCACCCTCAGCCCTTTCCAAAAAACAGTTCAAGTTACCGGAATTATTAAAGCGCCTAAACAGCTCGTATTAAAAAATGAGTTGGCTGGTAAAATTACAGAGCTTTCATTACCTTCTGGTAAAGAGATAAAAAAAGGGCAAATATTATTAACTCTTGATTCTACCAACGAGCAAGCTAGCTTAGTTGCAGCAAAAGCTCGTGTAACGTTAGCTAATCAAACGTTAAAGCGTTATAAAAATCTTGTTGCTCGTAATGAAATTAGTGCTGAATTAGTCGATAAAGCAACATCAGATTTAGCTATTGCAAACTCTGATGTTATTGCTTTAGATACTCGTATAGAGAAAAAAACAATTACTGCTCCGTTTGACGCCATTGTAGGTTTGCATGAGTTAACTGAAGGTCAATATTTAGATAACAGCAGCATAATTGCTAATTTGGTAGGTATTAGCGATGTATTGTGGGTAGAGTTTTCATTACCTCAGTCATATTCTGCACTTGCGCTAAACGAATACGTTAATGTTAATAGTTCGAGTGGCGTGCAATTATCTGCAAACATTATAGCGCTAGAACCCACGCTAACAAGTCAGTCTCGTCAACTAAAATATAGAGCCCAATTTAGTATAAAAAATAATAATATTAAACCTTATTCCTTGGTTAACGTGGTTGCGCCAATAAGTAAAGTCGAAAGTAAAATTAGCATCCCTGATGTAGCACTCACTAATGATCAATTCGGTCATTACGTTTTTACGCTAACTCCAGATGAGGGAGGTAAAGGCGCTTATCGAGCTAAACGTAAACAAGTTTGGATCGTTTTAAAAAACGAAGCTCACGCAGTGATAGAAAAAGGGCTTGAAGCAGGTGAAATGATTGCCACTACTGGCGCATTTAAGCTACGCGATGGTATGAAAGTTTACATTGCACAAATACCAAATACAGCTAAATAATAAGGAATATTATGGCGACTATTGAATACAAAAAAGCCAGTGTAATGGATATGTTTGTTCGCAAACCTGTGCTTTCTATCGTTTTGTCTTTGGCTATTTGTTTATCAGGTATATGGGCAGCGTTTGATATACCGGTTATTCAGTTTCCTCAAATGGAAAGCTCATCGTTAGTAATAACGACATATTACACGGGTGCCTCAGCTAAGGTTGTTAAGGGATTTATTACCGATCCCATTGAGCGAGTATCTTCTACTATCCCCGGGGTCGACTATGTTGACTCTTCTACCACTGCAGGTAGTAGCACCGTCACAGTGCATTTAAATTTAAATGAAGATAGCACTAAAGCACTAGCTGAATTAAATACCAAACTTAGTCAAATTAGGTTTGAATTACCAGAGGGTGCGCAAGACCCCGTAGTTTCTGTAGTACGTGCTGACAGGGCTTTTGCTGCCTTTTATCTAAATGTTAATTCCGATAAAAATAATCCTTCCATGTTAAGTGACTATTTAACTAGGCAAGTGCTTCCTGCTTTAACCAGTATCGAAGGAGTACAGAGAGTTGGCTTAGAAGGTGGCAGAAAACCTGCAATGCGCGTTAACTTAAATCCTGAACTTATAGCCGCTTATAATTTAAGTACCACTGAAATTTTTGCTGCCTTAAGAGCTAATAACACTATAGCCACATTAGGTTATAGTGAAAACGATCGTCAAAAAATTGATATTGTTACTAATTCTCAATTAACAAACGTTAAAGAGTTTGAAGAGCTTGTTGTAACTAAAATTAACGATGAAATTATTTATCTCAAAGATATTGCAAGCATAACATTAGGTGCAGAAGAGCCTAGAGTTACTGCACGGATTGATAATACCGATACTATTTATATTTCAGTATGGCCATTGCCAGGCGCAAATGAAATTTCAATTGGAGACGCGCTTTATCAATCGGTTGATGAAATCAATAAAACACTACCCAAAGGTATAGATATAGAGTTTGCCTACGATGGTACGCTTTATATGCGTGATTCTTTAAAAGAAATTATTATTACTCTATTTGAAACCATCACCATTGTTGGCTTAGTGGTTTTAGCTTTAATGGGATCGTTTAGAAGTGCATTTGTGCCACTTATTACTATTCCAATTTCAATTTTAGGTGCTATTTGGACTATGTCACTGATGGGTTTTTCACTGAACCTGTTAACTGTACTGGCTATTGTGCTTTCAGTGGGCTTGGTGGTGGACGACGCCATTGTAGTGGTTGAAAATGTTGCACGTTACATGCGTGAGGGTAAAAGTCGTTTTGAAGCTGCTTTACAAAGTTCACGACAATTACTTGTGCCTATAATTTCTATGACATTAACCTTAGCTGCGGTTTACGCACCTATTGGTTTTTTGTCGGGTTTAACCGGCATGTTATTTAAAGAATTTGCTTTTACGTTAGCCATTGCCGTTATATTTTCAGGTATTGTTGCCGTGACGTTATCGCCTATCATGAGCGCCTATATATCGCCATCAGACGGTAAAGAAGGCAGTATGACAAAATATGTGAATGCGGTATTTTTTCGTATTCAACGTGCGTATGCAAAGTTATTAAGTTTCGTTTTTACTATTAAAACTCAAATAGCCCTAATTGCTGTTGTAGTAGCAATGCTAGCGATACCTTTTTACTTATACTCGGCAAAGGAGTTAGCTCCCATTGAAGATCAAAGTATGGTCATTGTTATCCTACAATCACCTCCTGAATCATCGATGGTATATAACGTAAAACATACCGCTAAGATGGTAGACAAATTATTAACCATTCCTAACAGTAACGCTATATGGCAAGTGGTTTTTCCTAGTGGCGGGTTTGGTGGCTTAAAATTTGTTAAACCGCATGAACGGGAAGAGGGCATTGAGGAATTAGTACCTAGTGTGTACATGAATTTAGCTGGAAATGCGGGCTTAAATTCATTACCTATTTTACCTCCCTCTTTACCTACTGCAGGACAGTTTGATGTTGAACTTGTGGTTAAATCTCCCGATCCTTATGAAACCATGAAAAGCTATACCGACAAAATAGTAGGTGCAGCATTTGCTAGCGGGCAATTTTTATTCGCCGACTCAGATTTAAAAATAGACTTACCCCAAATTGAACTAAAGATTGATAGGCAAAAAATAGCCGATTTAGGTCTTAGCTTTGCTGAAATTAATCGACAATTAAGCGTGTTTTTATCGAGTAATTATGTCAACCGGTTCGACTCTAATGGTAAAGCCTATCAAGTTATTCCAATGGTTAATAACAAAGTAAGAGCTAACCCAGAAGAAATTTTAGGCTTAACAATTAAAAAACCAGATAATACCTTAGTGACGGTTTCAAGCTTTGCTAGCGTAAAATGGGGTGTTGGGCCAAGAAAACTTACTACTTTTAATCAACAAAACTCAATTAAAATATTTGGTGGTTTGTTACCCGGTGTAAGTAAAGAAGCCGCCTTAGCTACCTTAGAAAGAGCCGCCGCTGATATTTTACCTAAATCTTATGGGTTAGATTACGCTGGAGAGTCTCGTCAAATTCGATCAGAGGGTAGTACCTTAATGAGCGTATTAGCCATCTCCTCTATTATTGTGTTTTTTATTCTGGCGATTCAATTTAATAGCTTTAGAGATCCACTCGTCGTGCTTTTAGGTTGTGTGCCATTAGCATTATCAGGTGCTTTGCTTTTACCTTTTATTGAATTAACCACCATTAACATATATTCACAAATTGGTTTAATTACTCTCGTAGGGTTAATTGCCAAAAATGGTATTTTAATTGTGGAGTTTGCTAATCATGTTCAAGAGCAAGGTAAAACTAAATTAGAGGCCGTAACCGAAGCAGCAATTACAAGGTTAAGACCGATAATGATGACTACAGCGGCAACAGTTTTTGGTCACCTGCCTTTAGTATTTGTAACTGGAGCCGGTGCTGAAGCTCGCAACAGTATAGGTATTATATTAGTGGCAGGCATGCTAATTGGTACGTTATTTACCTTATTTGTTTTACCGGTATTTTATTTATGGTTTGCACAAAAAAGAGAAAAATTTATTGATACGAACTACTGATCAACAAACACTGTTAAAGCTAATTAGCGTACATAGTAACTTTTTAAAAAAAATTATTTAAAAGTTACTATTTGTTAAAAAAGTTATGTATTTCAATGATTAAAAAGTACCATCTGTTAAATGTTATTCCCTGTAAAAAATAAATCAATAAAAGCTTTGATGCTGTACGGTTATACAGTATACTTATTTCATTAAACGAATTAAGCACCTAAATCATTGTGGAGCAACAACGAATGAACGACAATAAAGAAAAAGCACTTTCAGCTGCATTAAGTCAAATAGAACGTCAATTTGGTAAAGGCTCAATAATGAAATTGGGTGATAACCGTAGTATGGATGTTGAAACAATCTCTACTGGTTCTTTAGGGCTAGACATTGCCTTAGGTGCTGGCGGCTTACCTTTAGGGCGTGTAGTAGAAATATACGGACCAGAGTCTAGTGGTAAAACCACCTTAACATTAGAAGTTATTGCCGAAGCACAACGCAATGGAAAAATTTGTGCCTTCGTTGATGCCGAGCACGCCCTTGATCCTATTTATGCTGAAAAACTTGGCGTAAACATTAACGAATTATTAGTATCGCAACCTGATACTGGCGAGCAAGCACTAGAAATTTGCGACATGTTAACTCGTTCAGGTGCTATTGATGTAATCGTAGTCGATTCAGTTGCGGCACTTACTCCAAAAGCTGAAATTGAAGGCGACATGGGCGACTCGCACATGGGGCTGCAAGCGCGTATGTTATCTCAAGCCATGCGTAAGCTTACTGGTAACCTTAAACAATCAAATACCATGATTATATTTATTAACCAAATCAGGATGAAAATCGGTGTAATGTTTGGTTCACCTGAAACCACTACGGGTGGTAATGCGTTAAAGTTTTATGCTTCAGTAAGATTAGATATCCGCCGTATTGGCGCAGTGAAAAGTGGCGACGAAATAATAGGTAATGAAACACGCGTTAAAGTGGTTAAAAATAAAATTGCTCCACCCTTTAAACAAGTTGAATTTCAAATTTTATACGGTGAAGGTATCAATAGTTTAGGCGAATTAATCGACCTTGGTGTTAAACATAATATGGTTGAAAAAGCTGGCGCTTGGTATAGCTACAAAGGTGATAAAATTGGTCAAGGTAAGGCTAACTCAACTAAATATTTGCAAGACAACCCGGCAATTGCCAAAGAGCTCGATTCACGCTTAAGAGCTGAGCTATTAACTAAAAAAACGCTTGAAACTGATAAAGTAGCAGAGCCTGCAGCAGAATAACCTTGCTGTTTACTTATAAAAAAATCTCGGTATCCCCGAGATTTTTTGTATAAATTTTCTTATATAACCTTTATCGCAAATATCAATTACAAAACCGAATTAAAATCAACCCATCAAATTTTTAAGTAAATAACCTAAGTCATAAATAGTAAACTTACAGTAAAGAAAAATTAAACTGTTAAGATTAAATTTGTCTTTTAGACGTCTATACGTTTAGATGTTGACATAGCCATAACGAAAAATGCTATAATCGATGCAGCTAAATTTCAATGGTTAATAGGTTGCGTATTATGCCCATAAAAATTCCTGATAAATTACCTGCCTTATCTGTTTTAAATAATGAAAATATTTTTGTTATGTCCGAGAACAGAGCTGCTCGCCAAGAAATACGACCTATGCAAGTAGCGTTGCTTAATTTAATGCCAAATAAAATTGAAACCGAAATTCAAATTTTAAGAATGCTCTCCAATACACCACTACAAATTAACATTGAATTTGTACGAATTCATGCGAATGAATCTAAAAATACTCCCAAAGAACACCTAGAAAATTTTTATTGCTTGTTTGATGATATAAAACATAAGCAATATGATGGGCTTATTGTTACTGGCGCGCCATTAGCGCTAATGGATTATGACCAAGTAAACTTTTGGGATAAAATTTGTGAAGTGTTTGATTGGGCAGAAGATAATGTAACGTCTACTATGTTTTCTTGTTGGGCTGCACATGCAGCTTTATTTCATCATTACGGGCTACAAAGAAGCTTAAGAAAACAAAAATTATCGGGCGTTTTTATACACAAACCTAATGATGTTAAAGAACCCCTTACTCGTGGTTTTGAAGATACCTTTAAAGTGCCTCATTCTCGATACGGTTATATTGATAAAAAAGATTATTTATCAATACCGGCGTTAAAAATAATTGCAGAGTCAGAGCAAGCGGGTGTTTATGTAGCGGCGAGTAAAAACAAAAAACAGGTATATTTAACGGGGCACCCCGAATACGATGCTGAAACATTACATGAAGAATACTTACGTGATGTAAAATCTGGCGGTAATCCTCAAATACCCGAAAGTTATTATCCAGATAATAATCCCGTAAATGAAATAAGTAGTGATTGGCGCAGCCATGGCAGTTTATTGTTTACCAATTGGCTTAACTATTATGTGTATCAAATAACGCCATATAAGTTAGACGCTAACAACATGAAATCGATTAATCCCAATGATTAAATAAGCGATTACTTTTATTTAATTTTAAATAATATTTAAAGCCCTTTTATCGGAAAATATGATGCAAAAGTCAGCTAATTTTGAAATATTTGAGCAACAACTTCGTAAAAACATTTTAATACTCGATGGTGCAATGGGCACCATGATTCAAGCTTACAAGTTTGAAGAGCAAGATTATCGAGGTGAGCGTTTTGCCGATTGGCACTCAGATGTAAAAGGCAATAATGATATGTTGGTGCTTACACAGCCCGATATAATTAAAGCAATACACACCGAATACTTAGCTGCCGGTGCAGATATTCTTGAAACGAATACCTTTAATGCTACCACTATCGCAATGGCTGATTACGATATGGAAGCGTACAGTGCTGAAATTAATTTAGTTGCAGCGCAAATAGCTCGCCAAGCAGCGGATGAATTTACGGCAAAAAATCCAGATAAACCACGTTTTGTTGCTGGTGTATTAGGGCCAACAAACAGAACGTGTTCAATATCTCCAGACGTAAACGATCCTGCTTTTCGTAATGTAACCTTTGATGAACTAAAAGATGCTTACATTGAATCAACTAAAGCATTAATCGAAGGTGGTTCTGATCTTATATTGATTGAAACCATTTTCGATACCCTAAATGCTAAAGCCGCTATATTTGCGGTTGAATGTGTGTTTGAAGAATTAGATGTACGTTTACCCGTAATGATTTCAGGCACAATTACTGATGCATCAGGACGCACATTATCAGGTCAAACAACCGAAGCCTTTTATAATTCATTACGTCACGCTAAACCTATTTCTTTTGGCTTAAACTGTGCGTTAGGTCCTGTTGAGTTACGTGAATATGTACAAGAATTAAGTCGTATATCAGATACGGCTATTTCAGCACATCCAAATGCGGGTTTACCTAACGCGTTTGGTGAATACGATTTCACCGTAGAAGACATGAATACTCATGTGAGTGAGTGGGCAGAAGCTGGCTTTTTAAATATTATTGGTGGTTGTTGTGGAACAACGCCTGATCATATCAAAGGCATGGCAGAATCAGTTGCAAGTAAAGCGCCACGCGAAATAAAACCGCGTGAGGTAGCTTGTCGTTTATCCGGTTTAGAAGCGCTAACTATTAATGGTGATAGTTTATTTGTAAACGTGGGTGAGCGAACAAATGTTACCGGTTCTGCTGTATTTAAGCGTTTGATCACGGAAGAAAAGTTTGATGAAGCCATCGCGGTAGCTTTACAACAAGTAGAAAACGGCGCGCAAATCATCGATATTAACATGGATGAAGGTATGTTGGACTCGAAAGCAGCTATGGTTCGCTTTTTGAATTTGATTGCGGGCGAACCTGATATCGCTAAAGTGCCGATTATGATCGATTCGTCTAAATGGGATATTTTAGAAGAAGGCTTAAAGTGTATTCAGGGTAAAGGCATTGTTAACTCTATCAGCATGAAAGAGGGTGAGGATATTTTCCGCCATCAAGCTGAATTGTTACGCCGCTACGGTGCGGCTGTTATTGTTATGGCATTTGATGAAGTAGGGCAAGCAGATACCCGCGAGCGCAAATACGAAATTTGTCATCGTGCATACCATATTTTAGTTGATGAAATTGGCTTCCCACCAGAAGATATTATTTTTGATCCCAATATTTTTGCAGTGGCTACCGGTATTGATGAGCATAATAACTACGCCGTCGATTTTATTGAAGCGGTAAAAGATATTAAAGATAACTTACCATACGCCATGATTTCAGGTGGTGTATCTAACGTTTCTTTCTCATTTCGAGGTAATAACGCGGTACGTGAAGCGATCCATGCAGTATTTTTATATCACGCGATAAAAAATGGTATGGATATGGGGATTGTTAATGCGGGTCAACTCGCTATTTATTCAGATATCCCCAAAGACTTATTAAAAGCTGTTGAAGATGTTATTCAAAATACCGACGATGGCGCTACCGAGCGTTTACTTGATGTTGCTGAGGAATATCGAGGTGAAGGCAGCAAAGCTAATAACAAAACCGATTTAACATGGCGTACATTATCTGTTAATAAGCGTTTAGAGCATTCATTAGTCAAAGGTATTAACGAATTTATTATTGAGGATACCGAAGCAGCTCGTTTAATTGCTGTACGTCCGCTTGATGTTATTGAAGGTCCATTAATGGACGGCATGAATGTAGTAGGTGACTTATTTGGTGCTGGCGAAATGTTTTTACCTCAAGTGGTTAAATCTGCACGAGTAATGAAACAAGCTGTTGCTCATTTAAACCCGTTTATTGAAGATGAAAAAACGGAAGTTAAATCAAATGGTAAAATTTTATTAGCAACTGTAAAAGGCGATGTACACGATATAGGTAAAAATATTGTAGGGGTTGTTTTACAGTGTAATAACTACGACATTATCGACTTAGGCGTGATGGTTTCAAGTGAAAAAATACTACAAGTAGCCAAAGAAGAAAAGTGCGATATTATTGGTTTGTCGGGCTTAATAACGCCATCACTTGATGAAATGGTACATGTTGCCAAAGAAATGAAGCGACTTGATTACAACTTACCTTTATTAATTGGCGGAGCGACAACTTCTAAAGCGCACACTGCGGTTAAAATTGAACCTCAATATGACAATCCGGTTGTTTATGTGTCTAACGCATCGCGCTCTGTATCGGTAGTAAGCGCATTATTATCTGATGAACTTCGCTCAGCCTTCATGGAACGTCAAGATGAAGAATATGCAAGAGTAAGAGAGCGCCATTATAAAAAAGGACCTCGTTCTACTTTAGTGTCTTTAGAAGCTGCGCGTAAAAATGCCGTACCTATTAGTTTTGAAGATTACACACCTACCATTCCTGAAAAACTTGGTGTTACAGTTCTTGATAATATTGATTTATCAGAAGTAAGAAAATACATCGACTGGACGCCATTTTTTATGACATGGCAGTTATCAGGAAAATATCCGCTTATATTGCGCCACGAAGTTGTTGGTGAAGAAGCAACTAACTTGTTTAACGACGCTAACGCGATGCTTGATGATGTGATTAACAAGGGTAAATTAACAGGAAAAGCTGTATTTGGTTTATTTCCAGCGCATCGTGAAAATGATGACTTAATTTTATTTACGGATGATAGCAGAACAACAAAATTAGAGCGTTTTCATCAACTTCGCCAACAAAGCAAAAAGCCAGCAGGGCAGTTTAACCGCTGTTTATCTGATTATGTAGCGGATGAAGCGTCAGGTATTAAAGACTATGTTGGAGCTTTTGCAGTGTCAGCAGGTTTTGGAATTGAAGAAATAGTAAAAGCGTTTGATGCAAATCATGACGATTACAATAGTATAATGGCTAAAGCTGTAGCAGATCGGTTAGCCGAAGCAACCGCTGAATATTTACATGAAAAAGTTCGTAAAGATTACTGGGGCTATGCTAAAGACGAAAACTTAGAAAACGATGATTTAATTCGTGAAAAATACCAAGGTATTCGTCCTGCTCCTGGTTACCCTGCCTGCCCTGAACATACAGAGAAAGGTTTAATATGGAAGATACTTGATGTTGAAAATAACATTGGTATGGAACTAACCTCAAGTTACGCTATGTGGCCAGGTGCAGCAGTAAGTGGATTTTATTTCGCTCACCCTGAAGCGAAATATTTTGCTGTAGCTAAATTAGCAAAAGATCAAATTGAAGATTACTCGATTAGAAAAGGCATGACTATGCCGCAAGCTGAACGTTGGTTATCTGCTAACTTAGATTACGAGCCCGAGTAAATTCAATCGGTATTACTCAATGTGTTTTTATTTATTTTTTAATACTGAACTTAATTAATATTGAGCTTAGATAATATGAGCTTAGTTAATAATGCTGAGTAACTCATGAATAGTTTTAACGGGAGAAATAGTCGCTCCTAATCCCTCCATTGATTTATGATAATTTCTAAACGGTATGATTATTTGAGAAAAACCATGTTGAGCGGCTTCTTTAACCCGTGGCACGCCACTATCAATAGGTCTTACATCGCCATTTAAACTTAATTCTCCCATAATGCAGGTCGTACGAGGGATAATAAAATCATTTAAACTACTTAATAATGCAGTAACTAAAGCCAAATCAATACATGTTTCAGACTCATCAATTTTTAATCCACCAACAATATTAAAAAACGTATCATGAAAAATTTTAGTTTTTGTATGTTTACGTAAAATACCAGTTAGCATTTTAATGCGGTTCATATTTAAACCTACACACACTCTTTGCGGAAATTCTGCTTCAGTTTCGGTTGTTAAACATTGAATTTCTAATAAAATATTCCGGTTACCTTTTCTAATACAGGTAATAGCAGAACCCGGTGACTCGGTAGTTGAACCTGATAAAAAAATCTCACTGGGGTTATCAACACTTAACATGCCTTTTTCGCACATTCTAAAAATACCCACGGTATCAATATCACCAAAACGGTTTTTATTTGCTCGTAACGTCCGTATTTGACCGTCGTTTGTGTCTATGTGCAATAAGGCATCAACAATATGAACCAGTGTTTGAGGACCTGCAATTTCATTGTTTTTATTCACATGAGCAATAAGAAACATCGTTACATTATTTTGTTTGCAGTATTGCGTTAGCAGCTGAGCAGCCCCTTTTACTTGTGAAGGTGAGCCGGGACTACCATTGGCATTATCAGTAACCACCGCTTGAATAGAATCAATAACAGCAAATTTTATTTTGTTAGTTTCAAGTTCGGCGATAATCGCTTCAACACTGGTTTCAGATAGTAAATAAAGTGATTCTTCGTTATAGCTTAATTTTAACCGATGGACTCTATTTTTAAATTGGGATAACGATTCCTCAGCTGTACAATAGAGTGAGGCTCTAGTTTTAGACATACGAGCAACAAGATCAGAAAGCAATGTAGTTTTTCCAGCCCCTGGGTCGCCCGAAATAATATTAACTGAGCCCGTAGTCACACCACCACAAAGTACGCGATCGAGTTCACCAATGCCGGTTAATTGTTTTTCTGCTTCAATTGATTCAATTTCATTTATTTTTTTAGAACCACCACCAACACCTCCAGCATAACCGCCACTATTACCAGTAGATTTTTTACTATTAGCTGATGGGTGTTTCATTTCCGTGAGCGTATTCCATGCACCGCAACGACACTGACCTTGCCAGCGAGAATAATTCATTCCGCAATCTGTACAAACAAACTCTACTTTTGCTGGCTTTGCCATTTAATTACCTGTTTTATAGTTTATTCGTCATGTGAATCTACGTTTGAAATTTAATACCAATTGAATTAATGAATTGATCACTTAGCGATAATTTAAAGGCTTATAAGCACAGATTTTACGTTCCAAACAAAATCTAAGTACATACATCCATGTATGCAAGGCATTGATTAAGAGAATAGATAATTATTTTGTTTGTTCTAAGTTGTCTAATGCAGCTCTAAGTGACTAATTCATTATTTTAATTGGTATAAGCTATGAATTTAACATAAATGAATATAACTAAAATTCAATGTAAACGTTAACCGCATATTTAAGTCAAAATTATGGCATGTTACATCATCATCATAAATAATAACTTCATAAATTTTATCAAAAAAGTGGTTTTATAAACTCGGGTGATCTGTGAAATATGACACATTTGACCTATAGTCAAGTAACGTATTAAAAATACTACACTTTTTATTAAGTCAGTATTCTTTACTTTTTAACGATTAATGCTGTAGAGGCATGAAAATTGCTGTTAATAATTGTTTAAGGGTGGCTAGTAATAATTGCCATCATGTAGTTAGTTTTTAAATATTAAAGACTAGGGTCTGTTGATTTTTCAGGGTTAAATTTTATTCAATTTAAAACGAATTTAATCGCGATGTGAGCTTTGTCTAATAGTTATTCTATTAAAGAAGCGAACAGCAATGAGTAAATTCGTTTTAAAT
>Ga0209303_1001680_pt1 | contig 13003 bp, 9 predicted proteins | sample SidtaG_3_FD_187449 | JGI IMG/M metagenome (GOLD analysis project Ga0209303, IMG submission 187449) | Marine algal microbial communities from Sidmouth, United Kingdom - Sidmouth_Asex1 metaG (SPAdes) (version 2) | ecosystem: Host-associated > Algae > Red algae > Unclassified | place: Sidmouth... | reverse complement strand
TTTCTTTTAAAATGACTCTTCACCAAAAAATCCTTAAATACAGTGAGTATTCGCGTCATTTTTGATTCGATTCATTTCAAAATAAACGTCAAAAAATGTAAATAAATTTATAAAACAGTGTACTGAGGGATGAAACATTCGATGTCAGAGCCTTTTTTAAATGAGACTGTAAAGCAGTAAATAAAGTAAAATTTAAGTAAATACGAATGTTGGATGTCTTATTAACTGTCAGGTGAAGTAGTAATGCCCAAAAATGGTGTAAATGAACTGTTGTTTTACGTTTATGGAAAGTGTTTTGAATATCCTTTTTTCATAAAAAAAAATATATAATTTGTATGGACGAACGATGGCATTATATTGTTTATTAATGTGTTAAAGGAAGAGGAAAATAAAAAATATATTTGTATTTAGTGAAAGACGCTCGTTCCTAATATAGGGCGAAATTCATTTTCGTAAAACACGGCTGACATTTTACAGATGGCAGACGAGTTTTAGTTCAAATTGATATATATTAGGTAAGGGAAGACGAAAAAAATAATCTACCCGTCTGAATTGTTCTTTTTCTTATATGTTTCACTAAATCTTCCTTAGTAGTAAGTCAATCTAATTATGATATGTTGCTTTGAGTGAAATTTTTTCGAGTACGAGGCGGAGGTTATTCAGCATAGCCGTAGCTACGCTGGATGTTCTCCAACAAAGTAATCGGACAAATTTCGCCAAATGAACTTATCATAATTAGTTTGACTTACTACTTAGTGAAAGAAAATAAATAACTTGCCCCATTATGCTTGTTCTTTTCCCTTCTAAAAAACACAAAAAATAGTTCCGTAGCTATGGCTATGCAACGATTTTTTGAATTCTTTAGAAGGTCGCATTGAAATATAGCCATTTTTTAATTAATTAAAATTATTTTGCAATTTATTTATTATTAAAAATGAATTATTTATAAATATTTTTTATTATAAAATAATTTAAAAATATCCTTATTTCAGCAGAACCTTAGAAGAAAAAATTACGGCGCATTATGGAACAATTTATTTAATTTCTTTCACTTAGCCAAACATATAAAAAAATAACTTCTTCATTTGGGGTAGATTATTTTCTTCCTCTTCCCTAAAATGAGCATGTAATGTCGTCAAGTTAAGTTTTGGATGCATTACACGCTTGAGGTCATGGGCAATGATAGGGCAGAGTGAATGAGTTGCGAGTTATTTTTTTCGCTGCGCGAAAACAACTCATAATTTATAAATTTAAGGCATAAATATTGCCTTTAAAGGTAGTGACGGGGCATGCCCTGTTTGTATTTTTTATTATTTATACTAATTTAAATTTAGCATGAAAAATTACTTATTTGTTATCGTAATTCTTTGTTTTTCAATGAGTATTAATGCTCAGAAGCGCGTTCATTTTTCTAAGATAGAAATTCAGAAAAATGGTTTGTATTATCAGATTAATACGGTTGATCCGTTTACGGGTACGGCTTATGAGGTGCATCCGCCAAAGAATGAGAAGGAAAAAGAGAAGGCAAAGAATGAGTATGAGGCTTTTTTGAAAACGGCTCGCAAGCGGGAGGAGGTGGATTTTGTGGATGGTAAAACGCATGGTAAGGCGCGGGGTTGGGATGAGTATGGAAAGAAAACTTATGAGGCGGAGTTTGTGGAAGGTATGCAAGAGGGCGTGGAGCGGCAGTGGTTTGCAACGGGGCAGCAAAAAGTAGAGGCAAATTATGTGCATAGTGTGCCGCATGGTATGGCAACGGAATGGTATAGAGATGGTGAGAAAAAATCGCAAGGCGAGTATGTGACTGGGCGCGAAAATGGCATGCATACTTGGTGGTATCGCACAGGTGTGAAAGACCAACAAATCACTTATATCAATGGCTTGGAAGAAGGCATGGTGCGCAAATGGTATGAGAATGGTGAGCGCATGTTGGAGGCGCAGTTTGTGGACGGAAAGCGTAGTGGTATGCACAGCGAATGGCATAAAAATGGTCAGAAAAAAGCCGAAGGTATGTATGTTGATGATAAGGAAGATGGTCGGTTTTCATCGTGGAGTAGCAAGGGTAAGTTGCTGGATGTCAAGGTTTATACAAATGGCGAATTAATACAATCTATGGATTATAGAAGCGGCGGTATTCGCACTCAAGCGGGTTTTGTGCAGGTGTTTAATGAGATGACTTCGTATTTTACGGTAGATGTGAAGGGGAGTAAAGTAGAGACTATCAATACGGGTAATATTGGCTTTATCGTGGATGGAAAAATATTGCAAATGCTGGCGATTCCTACTGCCAAATTTGACCGTGGAATGATGCCTTTGCAGGGTGAAGGGCTGCTGCTCGAACAGATGCGCGACGAGATGAATAGTATCAGAAATACAATGAGTGATGAAGTGGCAGCAGAGCTATTTCCCGAGCACGAAATGACGAATATTGACGGGCGCGAAGCATTGCATTGGTACTTCAAAGCTCCCGTAAAAGTAGGCAACGAAAATAAAGCTCGCACGGTGTTGGAAGAGCATTATCTTTCTATGGTTTGCGGTGATTATGTGTTAGTTTTGAGTAGTATTTATACTAATTCGGACGATAGGAATGGCATCATCAAACTCCTAAAGGATACAGCAAAAACTGTTGATATAAAGAAAGTGCGCGTTGATATGAACGCATTGAGAAAGGAGATAATCGGTGAGTGAGGTTTATTTTTCTGTTAAAATAGTTGCAGCCTGTCAGACCGCAGTCAGGCGCGAAATATACTCGCGCATGGCTATTGACCTGTAAATCCATGTCAGTTAAGTAATACTTATGCCAAAAGAAGATTTAATAAGTAATTTATCTTCAAGGAATATAAAAAAACAATATAATTATAAAACAATAAAGCAATAAATCCGTATAATATATAAAAAAACCCGTTCCGGAGGGTCCCAGTTCCTCCGGACGGGTGTTCACAGTGAGAAATACAAAGGTCTTTTAATCGCTTGCTATTTTTATTAACTTTGCTGAGTTTCGAGCTGATTTCAGTGTTCGTACTGCTCTGAACAAATAGCTAACCTCTTCTCATATACAGTAGCCTTACTTGTATATATCTTTAAGCCATCTCTGGCATTAATTTTAAAATAAAGGCACCACCGGTCGTACCGGTAGCACCTTCCCCTAACCTAAAATGTGACAAGAATCATGATAATCGAAGTGATTTTTTTAATTCCTTTGAATCAAAATGTTGTTTTAATCGTTCACTTCGCTTCACTATCTGTTCTTTTAATACTACAATTTTACAGCTATTTTTTGGGTTTAAGAATTTCAATTAAAGTAAACTATAGCATTTTTTATCTTTTTTTTCATCTAAAAAAATTATATAACTTTTTGATAGTCAATATTTTAATTACGCAATTTTTATAGTTATTTTTTAGTATAAAACAATACACTCTGTAAAATTGCTTAAACTGTATTTTTTCCTTTAACTTGCGCTTGCTTTTGCAATCCTTGTGACTGACTTTATATATGCAAAAGTACAGAAAATAATTATGCGAGTAAATTACAAAAGTTGATTGTTGTAGTGTTTTTAACTCTAAAAACCTTACGTACATTTCACGAATAAAATCATACAAATCACTGTAAATCAAATTCTTACGTCGCAAATTTACAAATCAACATTGTAGTCTACTTTAATTCACTCAGTATGAAAAACACAAAAACTTTACAACTATTTAAGGCTATAAAGGAGGCAGAGTTGCGAGAATTCACTCAATTTCTGAAAAGTCCCTTCTATAATAGAAATCGAAGAGTTATAGCCTTGTATGAGTATTTAAAAAAACATAAAAATAATCTGGACGACACTAAATTCGAAAAAGAATACGCCTTTAAAAGATTATTTCCAAAAGGAGAAAAATATGCAGACTGGAAGATGCGCGAGCTAATGTCAGACCTTTCCAAACTAATTGAAGAGTATTTTATTGTCAAAGAAGCACAAAACAACCAACTCGAACGGGAAATGTTACTCATCAAGTCTTTTGAAAAGAGGCAGATCGATGATTATTTTTTCAAAAATGCTGAACGATTTAATGAAAAAATTGACGACTTAAAAGTAAAAAATATGGCACATTATCTATCTAAGTTAGAACTCCAACACATGCTATATTATCATCGTGCTACTTCTAAATTTACGGATAAAGGCAGTAGAGAGCTACTAACTGACATAATGTATAATACTGATATGTTTTATAGCCTCGCAAAGTTGCGTTATAGTCAGGAGATCTCGGCTTGGGAACGTATACGTGGAGAACATATAGAGGGTTTTATTAGTAAAGATGTTATAGAGAATATTCCGGAAAATATCCTGTCAGACAACTTATTAATTTATATTTATCAGTTGTCTAATAAACTTTTTAAACTTAAAAAACCCGTTTTTTATCATGAAATGAAAAGCGTTATCCTTAAAAATGTAACATTATTTAGCAAAAAAGAAGCAACTGACTTATTTACACTACTAATTAATTCTTTGCGGACGATTCTCTCCGATGAAGAAATATTCAAAGAAGGCTTTAATCTATACAAAACCGGACTACACCACGAACTTTTTATGGATGGTGATTATTTTATGATAGAACATTTCAACAATATTGTCAGCATAGCAAGTGGCATTGGTGAATATAAATGGACTCAGGACTTCATCAATCAATACTACACCTTTTTACCTCTACAAAAAGACGGTAAAGATAATATCGCAAAACTATACACCGCCCACCTAAATTTTTTAAGAAAAAGATATGATGACGTCGAGGGGCTATTATATACAATGGAATTTGAAGATGTCTCTTATGGAATAAGGCATTATACTCTACTAATCAGGTCTTTGTACGAACTCAAAAAAAGTCAGGTCGAAGATAAATGTAGAGCCTTTAAGGTATATCTGCATCGAAAAAATAAAGCCCGATTCATTAGTGCTGATAGACATGAAGGTTATAACAATTTTATCAAAATTGTAGAACTGCTATTCAACACATGGGGAAAGTTCAAAGTCGATAGCGGAGATATTAAAGCAAAAATGGAAACAATGAATAAGATTGAATTAAAAAATTGGTTGGATGAAAAAATAGGTGAAATATAAAAAAAGCGTCACCATCTTTAAGATGGTGACGCTATGTCGAATGACGGAACAGTGTCTAAAAATCTTCTTTATATTGACCTCCCAAAAACGCTCCATTCATCCAAACCTTTACATAGTATTTTCCATCCAGTGCATTATTGATATCTTCTGGCAGCTGGATACCGCTGTCATTATTAACAGTATTGTAAATAAGTTCATATTCCGCTAATACGTCACTCTCTTTGTCTTCACTAATTTCTACCCTTATCTTACTGTAAGTAAGATTGCTAATCCCAACTATCCCCGTTTCTACTGCTGTTTCCGCATTATAAACGAGTCCAAAAATATCTACAATACCTCCTCTCTGCGAAAAAGCATCTGTTGAAGAACAAATAATAAGGGCCAAAATAAAAGTTAAGTTAATAAGTAAATGTCTCATGATTATTTTATTTGTTTTTGTGATTATTAAAAAAATTGCCATTTAAAATTAAAAATCATTGCCTGCCTTCTGCCGTGAAGGCACTGTAATTGTTGGATCATTAATTGACTGTGTAATATCGAGCAAAACATCAAACCATGGATACTTTCCGTAGCTCCGGAACTACAGATATTGACCTGATATTTCACCACTTTACGCTATTTTTCTCTCGACAAAATGCCGAACGTAAATTAGAGGGATATAATTATGATAAAAAGTGCTTTAAAATAAAAAATTGGATTTATATAAAAAATCGACGCTTAAAACTGATAATCAAAAAAATAAACTTGCTTTAGAATAAATATTCATTTTTTCAAAATTCAGTTTTTTATTCATCAAAAGATATTCCTATTGACTTAATGAATAAAAGTTGATATATTGTACATTGAATGAGTCGATAAAATCATTTTCCTAAAGCACCGATTTTATTTAACTCTTTCAAACTCTCCACATCCACTCGTTTGTCGATTCGCTATATAGACAAACGCTTCTTTTCGTTTTGGACAATTTTTAAGAAAAAAAATAAAAAAAATATTTTTTCATAAAAAATGTCCGAAGCCATACCTCTCTATAGTCTATATGTTCGTAAGTCCCTGATATCTGCAAGTTGTTAGGATGTCAATAATTGTCCTGTCGTTTTTACTTTACTACTAAAAATGGGCACTTAATTTATTCGATGACAAAACAGGGAACGCAACATGGACCACTACGAAGACAGAGCAATTGATCTTCATTTGTTGAGCAACAACCCCAAACGGTTTTTTAGCACGTACAAAGGGAACATTGAAGCTCAAATCAAATGCCGCTTATTGAATATCAGTCTAATCCAACATACAGACGATACAATGGCGCAAGTGATAAAAAGCTTAAAAGGTACACTCAAAACGTACCTTAAAAAAGAATGTTCGCCAAGTACACATGAAATCGTACAAAGGGAATTTGAAAAGTTGCTAAACAACGATGCGTTTTTGCTCAAAAACAGCATACCGCTACTTATGGCTAAGTACGAAGCGGATATTCTGAAATTGACAGAACGCTACTGCCGCGCCAAATTCATTACGTCAAGTGACAATTTGCGCCAACGTGTCTACGATGCACTGCATACAGAATTGATGGCATTACGCCACCAAAAAGAACCTCTGTATGCCTCCATCGGACTGACACTCAAAGCCACTGTTTCGCCCAATATGCTCAGAAGACTGAGCAATGAGGAAGACATTGAGCTACTACAAAGCTGCGACAACAGGCTCGCAGAAAAGTACCGACCTGTCATTCATATCAAAACCCAACGTATGATAGACGGCACAACAACATTAAAAGAAGATATCGAAAGCGGTACTACTTTAATGTTGTTAGAAAAAATACGGAAAAGTAGTTTGAAAAAAAACTACAAAAACGACGGAATGGTCTATCCCTACCTCAATACCATTATCCAACGGGATATACTGACAGTATTGAAGCAGCATCACTCTAAAATAGACACTATATCCGTTTCCAACTCATATCATCCGGCATCCACCGATAGCGGGATTAGTCGCTTTGAAGGCGACGACGAGTTGAGTTACTACCTTCACATGCACGCACAAACGCTAGACGCAGCCCTCACTATCGTTTGCAAAAATGAAGAAACCGCCCGACAATTCAAACTCATTCTGGCAATGATGTACAACGCTGAAGGAATCAATCCCCGGCATATCAAATCACTATATTCCGACTGCAAGCGGGAAACCATTGACGAGATTATACAATTTGCCGGGCAAGAGCAGAACCGTCAAGATTTCTTCGAGTTTATGAACGGTATTTTATCGCGTATAGAGCATACACAAACACAAAAAAGTGATTCTTTTAGAAAGAATTACGAAAGAAAAGAAGACAAAATATGGGATGTCCTCCTCACGAGGCATAACATCAATTTTAGCAGACGCGGCAACCAAAACATTGCCTACTTTACAGAGCTTGTCCAACACTATTTTGAAGATTACTCAAATAAAGCACAAGCCATCGCTAAATGTAATTTTAAATAATATGAGACTATGTAAAATGTAGAACAGGCAATCACCAGCCGATATTCTACATTTCAAGTAAGTGGATGTACTCGTACATCCACTTACATACATACTCCATTCTACTTTCACAAAAATCAATATATGGAATAATAAATCAAAAAAAATTACTCTACCAACTACTCTCTTAAGCTAGGATATGAAGCAAAGACCCTCTAAAATCGTCCGTTTATTTTTGTTGTTAAACTTCGTAAACTACGAGCTTTAGTATGAATAAAAGCTATACTGATTTTCACCACTCCCTAAAATTAGTACTTTTATTCAATTACACTAACACTCAAAACTTACACTTAAAGCCCTCTTAGATGGTAAACCGAACAATGCTTAATTCGTGGGGTGAACTCACCTCACAAGGAGTAGCTGTTTGCGTGGAGAAAATGTTGGATAGAAAAATAAATGAACTTCCTCAATGGATGATCAATCATTTAGAACAATCCTCCAGTTGTCGTTCCAGAGTCTCTTTTCTATTAGAACATGAAAAAGAGCAACTCACGAATAAAGCTATTCGCGCCGGTATCGACGCAAACACCTCTATACTGCGTACCAAACAGGCTACGACATGCAACCACTCATTGCAGCTCATCACCCCCCTTGAAAACGACGTGTGTATCGGGACAATTCTGTTCCAATTCAATATTCCCCTCAAAAAACGCACAAAATTACATATACATAACCATACTGACAAGCGAATCCTCGATGTAGAAATTCCGCCCGGTAACACTACTTATCAGTTTACCCCCAAAAACTTAGAGACTGGTATTTATTATTATGTTATCGAAGTGAAAACTACAATAATCTTTAATTATTTTTATTACTGTACCCGTGAAGATAAAAAAAGCATGATGATAGGAGTAAATACATCCTACTCATTATAAATTCAATCGCTTGTTACACACCTGCTTTGGTATCCCTATATCCGAGGTAGGTGTTCTATTTTTTCAATTCTCAACTTCAACTTGGGTTCGCCCCTCCTTCAGTCGAGGGGCGAGCTATCTAACGATACCTCACATCATTTCGAGAAGCCTGCTCAATGGACATTTTTAAAATCTATTGATACCCCACACCTCTAAGTATCTCGTTTGCTAAGGGAACACGAAGTGAATAATAATTTGGGCGTATCCCCCTCCTTATCAGTCGGGGGTCGGGCTATCCGGCACTCTCTCCATTCCGCTATCGCTACATTACGTTCAAACAACACCTACTATCCCTTACGCAAGGGACGAACAATCACGGAACTTGTCAAAGAACCATTTATCATAATAAATAAAATCTGTAATTGTCAATAAAATACAAAATGCTGTTGTCTGCCATTTGCAAAATGCCAGACAACTTGCGCAACCGAAAAAGAGATCGGGTATCAATAGATTTTTAAAATGTCAGACGAGAAGTATTTTATTTTTATTTGAAAAAGCAGTCAACAATAAAAAATATTTTAATTTGTAATAACTTATTATTCAAGACACTGTCGTCTGACATTTTAAAAATGTCCAACGACTCAGGTTTATCCTTCAATTTAAAAATCATATTACATAAATGACTCTTCGTTCCCCCTAATGCTTAAATTTTTTCAAACTGATAATCAATCCTGATAACTATCGGGATGGTTTTGGCGAGGCATCAAAGAAGGCGTTTACCGGGATAAACAACTGATTTGATGTAAAGTCAAGTTTATAAGATATTGGTTTTCAGGCAGGAAAAATTCAACCATGTTCTTATAAAATCCCCTCCAAACCTCCACCTTTAGCAAACAAGGCATCCACTCTGCTACTCACCTCCGGGTCAGTCACCAGCGGCGGCGCATGATGCGGCTTTATTCGAGCATCAATAATCAACGAACCCTCACACCCCCAATGTTTGAATGTCGTCGAACTTTTCACCCCATAAATATCATGCGAAGGATTGGCGCGCGTGAACGTCACCCACACAAAATTATTCAACGTAGCCGCAGCAAATTTCGCATCATCACACAATACGATAAGCGGAATATTCCCCATATCTGTACGAGTTGCAAGCTGGGCGGTGAGGTCAGCGAGTTCCTTCTGTGCCGTATCATAACTCATAAATTTTGGTGCTTCGAGGGCAAGAATCCCCGGCATGCAAAACGCAGTTTTATTATAGCCATTCGGCAAATGAAAATCATGCGGCAAATCTGCCGTCAATTTCCGTTTTTTATCTCCACAACAGGCAATGACCACCTTCGAGCCGGCATTCCAGCCATCGCCCGAATAATCAAGCGTATCTATCGTCGTATTTGTCTGAAAATGAAGGTCTCTACGCCAATCTACACGCTCCAAAAAATGTTGAAAAAAGTGCGGAATATCGTGCGTATCTATAGACCCGTCGCCTGCCGCTGCTATAAACAAAAACTTCGCCAGCGAAGTCTGCCCCGACCCTAAAATCCGGTTGGCAATCGTCAAAATTTCCTCCGGCTTGCGCTCCCGAAAAGGCATATAACGCTCCTGCCCTACCGCGAGAAGTAGCGGATGCACACCCGCTGCATCTACGGCATTGATGCCCACCAATCCGGGAAATTCTTGTGGCGCGAGCGGCTTCACAAGTTGGTGTATCATCCAACCAAAACTCGAATCTTCCTGCGGCGGTCTACCTACTACCGTAAAATGCCAAATCGCATCTTTTCTATGATAAACTTTATCGACTTTCATCACCGGAAAATCATGTGCGAGGCTGTAATATCCCAAATGGTCGCCAAACGGTCCTTCAAGTTTTTTCTTATCTTTTATAATTTCTCCCGTAATACAAAAATCAGCATCCGCAGACAGCACATGACCATCCCGGCGAGCATATCCAAAACGTTTCCCTGCCAACATTCCAGCGAAAGTCAACTCCGTCAAGCCCTCCGGCAAAGGCATTATCGCAGAAAAGGCATGAGAAGGTAATCCACCTACAAACACACTGGCTTTGAAAGGTTTATCCATACGATTATACTTTTCGTGGTGTACGCCGATGCCTCTGTGAATTTGATAATGCAAACCAATTTCTTCATTTTGTATATAGTCATTACCGGAAAGTTGGATGCGGTACATACCGAGGTTAGATGCCCCCATGACACCCGATTTTTCGGGGTCTTCGGTATACACTTGGGGCAAAGTCACAAAAGCTCCGCCGTCCATGGGCCAAGATTTAATCTGTGGCAATTGGTCGATAGTCGTCTCGCCATAAGCGACAGGCACACGCATACGTCTTCGCATAGGCAGTGCCTTCAATGCCGTGAATGGCGCACCCAAATACCTCGTCGGTTTTTTAAAAAAATTGGTGGGGTCGGCTTTCAATTCGATAACTTTCTGCACCCGTTTTATCGTATCGCGAAAGATGTATTCTGTGCGTTCAATCGTGCCGTAAAGGTTCGATACCGCCTGAAACGGACTTCCCTTGACACGCTCAAATAGCAGCGCAGGTCCGCCCGCATCATATACGCGACGGTGTACTTCGGCAATTTCCAAATTGGGGTCAAGTTCAGCTTTGATACGTACCAATTGTCCGGTACGTTCTAAGTCATTGACGCAATGGCGTAGGCTTTTATATGGCATATTTTAGTCGTGATTCGTGTGTCCGTTATTCGTTGTTTGCATACATCTTTTTATATAAAGAAGAATCAACTACTCAGTAATTTTACTGTACAACAACGAAATACGGAGAGTGTTTTTGTTCCAAAGTAGTAAAAAAAACTATATATTTTATGCGATTATTAGGTACAAACAACAAATAGTAAAATTTTATTACAAAATATTTTGTTTAAATTTTATTTTGTTTTAAATTTATCACTATATACGAAATATAACACTTCATTCTACGAGTTTATAAATCACAACAGCCCCTTCACTTCTAATATTTTCTATTATGCTGATAACATTTGAAGAACTAAGAAAAATCAAGCACAATCTACCTACCGGGAGCGTTTCTAAAATTGCCGATGAACTCAATATGCCCGAACAAACCGTTCGTAATTATTTTGGAGCTAAGAAATATGCAGAAGGAGGTAAGGTAGTTGATTTGCACGTACAACCGGGACCGAATGGCGGTATTATCGAAATTGATAATCCTCAAATTATTGAACTCGCCAGGCAGATGATTTCACAGGAAAATAGTTCTAATTAACGATTTTTAATCACGTCAAATTAAAGAGAAACGGAGCTATCAGTCCGCAGTTGGACAGTCGGCAGTCCGCAGTTCTTACAATCGCTTGAATTTCAATACCTTTATAACTCGCTGACTGTCAAAGCGTCCAACGTTAGACGGGTAGCCAGAAACGGAAGATAAACAATAGTTTATCTTCCGTTTTTTTTGCGAATTTATAATATGAATTGAAAGCACCATACTACGACAAGAGGTAGCACCATAAATGTAATGCTCAGACTTGCCTTGCACCTTGAAAATGTAAGGCAAGTCCTCTGACTTTCAGCCTTACATCAAAGGACTACCCAACAAGAAAGCCCTCTCATTCTTGCGAATGAGAGGGCTTTTATCGTCTATAAACTTCGTTTATTAGTTTGCGTAATATTCGTCTTCACGTCTTTGTCTGATGCCTACTATGGCAACAATCGACATCATCAATCCAAGTATAATCAATCCCCATTCTCCGACTGTTGGTACTTCGTCAGGATTACCACAGCGCGGAATTTCGAGTGTATAAATCATCGTACCGCATGGCGTATTCGCACTAGTGATTTCTAAGTCTATCGAACCTGCAAAATCACCTTCAAATGCAGTGTAAACGCCTGTATTCGGATCCCAATTCGCAAGGCTTGCACCGCCTGTAGCGTTGGATGCTATACCGATGATGTCACCCGGACAAGCCGGCGTCACTACCAGCATACAGCCAGGTCCGGCAGGTGCGAGATTTGGTGCAAACGGATAGACCGTAATATTGACTATTCCCGCAAAGAAACGCTCTCCATCGTCGCAAATCACTTGTGCGTATAAAGTAACGATACCCGCTTCGCAAGTACCTGCTGCGGTACTGTCATCGTGGTCAATAGCTTCGCCGTTGTATTGCATTGTAAGCCCTGTATCTGTGTACCAAATCACATCGCCTGTAATCAGTGAAACATCGCCAATACCTGCCAAAATGGTCGATTCGGCACTACTCAAATCCGGTACTAAACCACCGCAAACTTCAAGTGTCGCAGTTGGTTCAGTCGTACTTGTACAGGCATCTCCGCCACCGCCATCGTTAGTACAAGCCGGAATTGCAACCGTAATCGTTCCGGCATCACATGGAGCTGTACCGCCTGTGACCGCTACGTCAATCGTACCTGCTGCATCGCCGAGTACACCTGTATAGGTATTCGTTGCCGCATTCCAATTGGCAAGGCTTGCGCCACCTGTCGGGTTGGATGCTGCGCCTATCATTAAATTGGGACAGC
>Ga0209303_1001675_pt1 | contig 13018 bp, 12 predicted proteins | sample SidtaG_3_FD_187449 | JGI IMG/M metagenome (GOLD analysis project Ga0209303, IMG submission 187449) | Marine algal microbial communities from Sidmouth, United Kingdom - Sidmouth_Asex1 metaG (SPAdes) (version 2) | ecosystem: Host-associated > Algae > Red algae > Unclassified | place: Sidmouth... | reverse complement strand
GCTCCTCGAGACTGATGTAGCTGAACATCGACGCCTGAGGATTGCCATGACCGCGCATCGTCGACCCACCTGTTCGAATCCGTGTGCGATTGTCGCAGGTAATCGGACTAATTCAACAGCCTGCTAGTGTCTGACGCCGGGTCCATTTGAACCGCTCGACATGCATCGCAACCGTACACGCTATTCCGGCAAGCCCTGCCTTTGCGTCGATCGTGCCGCTCGAGCGGTACGGACCGATCCCGCAGGCCGTATCGCTGGACGAATGATGGGGGCGCTCGCTGCAGCGTTCCTGTGCGTCGCACCCCAGGCGCGCGCATCCCTGGTCGAGCTGTCGACCAGTCTGCACGGATCGCAGGTGACGCCCGATGCGGCCTCGCCTCTGGAGATGCAGGCCGGTCCCCTGCGACTGGTGGTGCGCAGCGACGAACCGGTCGCACGGTTTCGGTTGATCGGCTCGGGCGACACTTGCCCGATCGGGCGCGAGCCGGACGTCGACAATGGCGACGACCCGTCCACCGCGGACGATGATGCGCTGTACGAGCGCATCCGCCAGGCCACATTCGACCTGAACTTGCCGGCGGATTCGAGCTGCACGCTGACGGTAAACGCTTGGCACGAGAACTTTCGTTGGGCAGGCAGGACCACGCTCGAACTGAGCGCCGTCGCGAACGACGACGACCCACCCTCGAGCGACCCCTCGAGGCGTCAGGACATCACGCGCGGCACCGAGGGCACCGCCGCGATGGTGGTGCAGAACGCCACCGTGGATCCGAGCGGCCACGGTGTGCGCGTGTATTGCAGCGCCTCCCACCTGTCCTACGACGATCCGATCGTGCACCCGGACTTGCCCGGGGCGGCCCACCTGCACCTGTTCTGGGGCAATACCGGGGCGGATGCGTTCAGCGACGTGACATCGCTTGCCACGAGCGGGCGTGCCAGTTGCGAGGGCGGGCGCAACAACCGCTCGTCCTACTGGGCGCCGGTGCTGTTCGACGCGGCAGGGCAAGCCACCTTGCCCGAGTCGATCTTCGTCTACTACAAGAGCCACCCCGTCAGTGCGATAGGTTTCGATCGGAACACCATCCGGGCAATTCCCGAAGGCCTGCAGATGCTTGCCACGCGAGGCGTCATGGGTGGGCCCGGCGTGAAGAACGTGACCGATGGATCGTTCCGCATCGCCTCCGACGGCTCGGGTGGCCTGCACATGAGCGTGCTCTTCCCGCAGTGCGTGGCCGAGGACGCCCAAGGCCGACCGGTCCTGTCGAGCGAGGACGACGTGGCACACCTGGCCTACCAGTCCCGGCAGGACGGCCGCGCCAACCAGTGCCCTGCCAGTCACCCGTACCGCATTCCGCAGGTGAGCTACATCCTGCGCTACGCCGTGCCGCACTTGAGCGACTGGCGCCTCGCCTCGGATCACGACGGCATGCCGCAGGGGGCGAGCCTGCACGCGGACTACTTCGCCTCCTGGGACACCGGCACCATGGAGGCGATCGTGAGCTGCAACCGGCGGATGCATCGCTCCTGCCGATTCCAGGAACGCCTGCCCGACGGCACGGTGCGCGTCGATACCCAGTTGCCCGAACGCCTGCGGGCGCCGGATGGCTCACCGGTCTATCGCTACAGCACCGTGCTGGTGAACGAGGTGGATCGGACGCCCTACGGGACATCATTGACGCCGATGCGGCCCTGAGCGGGCGACGCAGCGGCAGGGGGCATGCCTTGTCGGGCCGGACCACGCGATCGGCCCACGCCTCGCCCACTCGGCCCCCGCGCGCTCGTTGCTCGCGCCGAGGCAGGCTCGCAGCCGTGCTGTGCGTGCTGACGCTGTCTGCGGCCTCGGCCGACGAGGCCGCGCTCGCCTCCCTCGACGGACGGTCGTATCGGGCCTTTCCCGACGCCTTCGGCGCGCTCGCCGCGTCCCGGCTTTCGCGCGACGAGTCGGGGCTGATCGGTCGCAACCGGGCCTGGGGCGAGCTCTTCTCGCCGCGCTTCCAGCTCGGGGCCGGGTCGGCCCTGCGCACCGCGCTCGCCGCCGAGCGGCCGCGCGACGCCGCAAGCGCGTTCCGCGCGATCGAGGTCGGAGCGCTGTCGGCACGCCCGGATGGCCTCCTTCCGTCACGGCTGCCACCGTCGGTGGGCGGTCCGCCGTCGGCGGCCGACTCGGCCAGCGTCGCGGCGTTCTTCCTCGGCGATGCCTGCCTGGGCGTGCGCGCGTTCGACGCGCTGGCCGTCGCCGCGCCGTGGCTTGCGGCCCGGATCGATGACGCGGGCAGGATCGACTCCTCGGGCAACACGCGCACGTGCTGGAGTGGCGAGACGGTGTTCGGGACGCGCAAGCGCGTCGCCGTGCCGGAGGTCTTCGTCGGCCTGGCGTACGCGGCGGCGCGCACCGGGGAGCCGGCGGTGAGCGAGGCGGCGCAGCGGCTGCGGCAATGGGCCGAACGGAATCCTGACGCTGATCCTTGTTATCGGGGTTGACGCAGAGCGCCCACCCCGACCGCACTTGTCCTACGGCGCCGCTTCGATCATCACCAGCTGCCCGATTGGGCCGCGTTCCCGGTGCGCGCGCTGCACGGCGCCGAGGCGGCTGCAGCCGCAGATCTCGGCTCGGCTCGCAGGCGGGGTCGCCGCTTGGGTCGCGATGGGACGCCGACGGCATCGTCCGCCCTGCCCTTCGAGCAGATCCTCGCACCGCTTGCCTGCTGTGCTGCCGCCCAGCTCGCCTGCGAGCGGATCACGGACGAGGCGCGACAGGACCTGATGCGCAACTGCCTGATCGAGCTGCGCGCCTTCGCAGCCCCGGCCCTGTACCGGGAATTCGACGACTTCCGCCCATTCAGCTTCTCGACAATGGCCCGCCTCGACGCGCAGGCCCCGGTCTCGATCGCTGCCTACGAGGCGTTCTGCCACGAGATCGGCGCTGCCAGGCTGCTCGACTTCTTCGCCCGCTGGCCGGTGGTGGCGCGACGGGTCGCGGTACGCATCGAGCAGTGGATAGATGGTTCGCAAGCGATGCTGACCAGGACCCGGCAGCTCGAGGCGGAACTGGCGAGACACTCGGGCGACCCGGCGCGCTGGCCGACGCCGACGAGTCAGCCTGACGGTCGCTCGACATCGCGATAGCCACCGTCGACCGACAAGTGGTTCAGCTCGTCGACCGACCCATGGAACGTCGGCAGATCCCAGTTTTCCTCGCGCGCGAGTCTCAAGCTCCGCTGCCGTTCCGCCTGCATGGGCTCGAGCCCAACCGTCGCTCGTCTGTGGTCCACGCGATCCGGGTGCTCGACCGCGTCCGGCACGAACCCGATCTCGCCATCCGCGCTTCGAAACATGCCGAAGGTCGAGCCGTACCGGGTCGGTCGCTTCGCCAAAGCCAGATTTCGATCCACCAGCACGGCATGACGCGCAGCGATGAAGCCGCCCTGCTGCAGGGCCTCGCCCATCAACCGCACGGACCGATGCTGGAACTCGGCGTCGTACACGGCATTGGCCGCGAGAAACACCGCGGCTTCCAGTCCCTCGGTGCCGACGACGTTCGGCCCGGGCCATCCGTGCACCTCATAGACGTGGTCCATCACGCCGACCGATTCCAGAGCGGCACGCCGATAGTGCGCGTAGGCATCCTTCCGGTGTGCCGCCTTGTCCTTGCGCGCCTCGGACTGAAGTTCGAGAAGTCTCGCGTGTCGGTCGAGCAAGAGCGCTCGCAGCGTCGGGTCGGACGGGCATTCGCCCGCCCGCGCTCGCTGCACGAAGCGCTTCAGGCGGGGCCAGCTGGAGAAACCGTACCGCCTCGCGGTCACGCGCTGTGCGTCGAGGATCGAGAAGCGCGTCTCGAACAATGCATCGTTGCCGAGTCGCTGCAGCCTGGTATCGAAGTGACCGATCACCTCGCGGACGCTCGTGTCACGAGCGCGGTGCCGGCTCTTGAGCGCCTTCGCTTCGCGCAGGAGGAACGACAGGTTCGGACGGTCGGGTAGCGTATTCATCGCGAGCTCTCCGTGAAAACGCCCTACTCGCGGAGGCGCAGAAAGCGGGATGACGTGCGCAGACGTGATGCCTGCAGGTGGAGTTCACTCCTTTCCGCGAGCCGGACGCGCCCTGCAGCGCTGCGTGAAACGTAACACGGGCGACTCGTGTGCGGCGGGCAGCCCATCCGTGACGCCTCTCGGTGACGGCCTACCCGCACGCGCGCGCGTTCCAGGCACGCAGGCGCCAGCGGCAATCCGGTTCGCGATCGAAGCGGCAGACGCCGGCCGGATCGATGCGGTGCTCCATCGCGCGATCCGTCCGCGACACAACTCCTGCTCGAAGGGGTCGCCGTTTCGGGTCACCGTGCGCGTCTCGACATCGTAGCAACCGGGAGACGCTGCGCGACTGGTTGCTGCAGGAATCCGAAGTGGGGACCGGTTCGGGCGCAGCGCAGGCCGGCAGCGAGATCGCCGCCTTGTCGGCGCTGTTCTCGATCGATTCGGATGCCGTGCTGCCGTACTGCGGAGGCCTCGGCCGTGCCGACCGAGGTCGTCCCGGTGCCGCCCTGGACGATGTGGTCGCCTGGCTAACGGGTGCACGGCTGGCGCGCGTGGTAGGGCGTCGGGTTCCGGCCGGGGCGCGGTCGTGGTGGGGTATCGCGGCATCGGCCACGCGACGGCGCGGATGTCGGACGCCTTACAGGACATCATTGACGCCGATTCGATGAAGGCCTTGGCGGGTCATCCCGACATGCCGGCCACAGAATGCTGGGCGTCCACCGCAACCGCACTCGTCCCATCGGCACGAAAGCTCAGCGCCTCGGCTATATCGGCGCCGGTGAGGACCTCGCGTGCGTCCAGATCCGCCACCGTGCGGGCCACTGCCAGGATCCGGTCCACGCTGCGGCGTGACAGCGGCAAGCGCTCGCACGCCGTCGATAGCAGGCGCTGCACGGCGCTGCCCGGCGGCGCCAGCGCGCGCAGGGCGCGCGGCGGCAGGCGCGCATTGCCGATCCCCTGGCGCCGCTGCTGGACCGCGACGGCCGCACGCACGCGCACCGCGATGGTGTCACTGCTCTCCACCGGATCGTGCGAGAGCGCGCGCTCTCGGCGCAGCGCCACCACCAGGTCGATGCGATCCAGCAGCGGCCCGGACACGCGCGACTGGTAGCGACGGATCTCCTCCTCGCCGCAGCGACAGCGACCCGGCTCGCCGTGGTAGCCGCAGGGACAGGGATTCATTGCCGCGACCAATTGAAAGCTTGCCGGATACTCGGCGCGCCGCGCGGCCCGCGACACGCAGACCGTGCCGGTCTCCAGCGGCTCGCGCAGGGCATCGAGCACACGCCTCGGAAATTCGGCCAGTTCGTCCAGGAACAGCACACCGTGATGCGCCAGCGAAATTTCGCCCGGCGCGCAGCGGGCGCCACTGTGGGTTTGCACATTTACTGAGACCCACTGTACACTGAATCAGTGCTTTAGCGCCCGTTCGCATGGAAATAAGTGCGAGCAACAGGCGAAATAGGCGAGACTGGATCAAAATGAACGGAAATAGCTGCGACTACGTTCCACCTCACCAGGTCCGGGAGATTCGTCCGACCCGTCGCAGCGTCTCCGGCCGGTTCGCGTTCCGCGGCCGAGTCATGGTCCCCTTCGAGTCGACCCTCGAGCGCGACTTCCTGCTCCGCGCCGAGTTCTTCGCGAACGTCACGAACGTGATCGCGCAGCCCATCGAGGTGCCGTTCACGAACCCGGACGGACGCTCGTACACCTACACTCCCGACTACCTCGTCTACCGCCGCGACGCGTGCCCCGAGCTCGTCGAGGTGAAGCCCGCCGCCCAGTGGCGGGAGCACGCGCGCGTCTGGTTCCCGAAGTGGAAGGCGGCACGCCGCCACGCGAAGGCCCACGGCTGGACGTTCCGCCTCCATGACGAGTCGCGTATCCGCGACCGCGTGCTCGAGAACATCCGTTTCCTCCAGCGCTACGGCCGGATTCACTTCCCCGAGGACGTCCTCGCCCGACTCGTCGCCGCCGTCGCGTCCGCGGACGCGTGCCGCCTCGACGACGTGCTTGTCGCCGAGACCGACATCGACGAGCGTCGCCGGATGACCGCACGTCTCTGGCATCTCGTCGCCGCCCGGCGTCTCGACTGCGACATCACGCGCGTGCTCGACGGCGCCACCGAACTGAGGGTCATCGACAATGGATGAGGGCAGCGAGAACGCGGCCTCCGACGACGGGATCTCCCCTCAGCGCGGACGCGTCGATCTCTCGGTCGGCGCGCTCGTGCAGCACGATGGCGCGATCTACCGGATCGCCGAGACGCTCGATTTCCAGTCACTCGTCGGCATCGAGGTCGAGTCGGGACGAGCGACACCGCTACAGATCGCGGATCTTTCCCCTGTCGCGCTCGACAGCGACGAGGCGCACGAAGCCTCGCGCGGGGATCTTGCCGGCATCGCCGACAAGAACTGGCAGAAGGCGATGGAGCGTTACCGCGCGATCGAGCCCTTCGCCGGTGACGCTCTTGCTCGGCGCGAGGATGTCGCCGCCCGGGCCACCGAGATCGGCGTCAGTACCGCGACGCTGTACCGGTGGATCAAGCGCTACCGCAGCCGCCGGCTCGTCACGGACCTGATCAACGAGCGCCGTGGCTGGAAGACGGGGGTCAGCCGCCTCGCGCCCGAGGCTGATGCCGTGATCGAGGAGGTGATCGAGACGTTCTACCTGAAGGATCAGCGATCGACGCTGCAGAAGGCGGCGACCGAGGTGCAGCGGCTCTGCCACGCGCGCGGCGTCGAGGCGCCGAGCGCGGACACGGTGCGCCGCCGCATCAAGCGCATCGACGAGAAGCGGCGACTACGGGGGCGCGGGCAGAAGGAGCTCGCGAAGAACCGCTTCCGTCCCGCCGCCGGTCACTTCCCGAACGCGGACTTCCCGCTCGCCGTCATCCAGATCGATCACACGCCGGCGGACATCATCCTCGTCGACGACACGCACCGAAAGCCCATCGGTCGGCCGTGGATCACGCTCGCGATGGACATCTACTCGCGCATGGTCACCGGCTACTACCTCTCGTTCGACGCGCCGTCGGCGACCTCGGTCGGGCTCTGCGTCGCGCACTCGGTCCTTCCGAAGGAGGAGTGGATGACGCTGCACGGGGTCGATTCCGACTGGCCCGTCTGGGGCTTTCCGAAGACCATCCACGTGGACAACGGAGCGGACTTCCGCTCGGGCACCTTCGAGCGCTCGTGCCTCCAGTACGGGATCAACCTCGAGTTCCGCCCGGTCAGAGACCCTCGCTACGGCGGGCACATCGAACGCATCCTCGGCACGTTCCTGAAAGAGATCCACGACCTGCCCGGCACCACGTTCTCCTCGGTCGCCGAGAAGGGCGAGTACGACGCGGAGAAGCACGCCGCGCTCACGCTCGCCGAGTTCGAAAAATGGTTCGTCGCGCAGATCACGACGGTCTATCACCGGAAGAAGCACCGCAAGCTCGGCATGACGCCGGCTCGCCAGTGGGAGATCGGGGTCTTCGGCAACACCGAGGTCGACGGTATCGGCATGGCCCCGAAGCCGGCCGACCGTCAGAGCGTCCTGCTCGACTTCCTGCCGTTCTTCGAGCGGACGGTGCAGCAGAACGGCGTCACGATCGATGATCGCCCGTACTACGACGCGCCTCTCCAGCACTGGATCGGCGCGACCGATCCGGAGTCGGGGGAGAAGCGCAAGTTCATCTTCCGCCGCGACCCGCGCGACATCAGCAGCGTCTGGTTCTTCGATCCGGACCTCGAGCAATACTTCAAGATCCCCTTCGCCGAGCGGGAGCTGCCGGCGATCAGCCTCTGGGAGTACCGCCAGGTCAGGGAGCGACTCGCCGCCGAGGGGCGGAAGAGCGTCAACGAGATCGAGCTTCTGCACGCGATCACCGAGCAGCGCACCCGGGTCGACGAGTCGAAGGCGAAGACCAAGCGTGCCCGGCGCCAGGCCCAGCGCCGTGTCGAGCACGAGAAGAAGGCACCGCACCTCCAGGTCGTGCCCGAGCCGGAAAGGACACCCGCGGCGGCCGCGCCGCTCGACGATCTACTCGACGAGGACGTCGAGGACTTTGGAGACTTCGCATGAGCCATTTCCAGCACGTCCACGAGAGCTACCGCCACGTCATGGCGCTCGGCGAGCGCGAGCGCGTCGACTTCCTCGAGACCCAGCGCTGGATCGGCTACCCGGTCGCGGCCCGTATCCTCGAACGCCTCGAACGTCTTCTCCGTCAACCCAAACGGACCCGGATGCAGAGTCTTCTGGTCGTCGGCGAGTCCAACAACGGCAAGACCACTCTCATCGAACGCTTTCTCGAGACCGCGGGCCAGCCTTCAGTCGACGACAACAACGATCCGGTGAAGCCCGTTCTGCTCGTCGAGTCGCCACCGAGCGCCGACGAGAAGGGTTTGTACCTCTCGATCCTCGACCGTTTTCACGCCCCGCACCGCGCGAGCGATCCGGTCTCGAAGCTCCGCTACCAGGTCCTCCATCTCTGCCGTGCCTGCCACGTCCGGATGCTGGTCGTCGACGAGTTCCATTCCCTCGTCTCCGGCACCGGCAGCAAGCAGCGCGAGGTGATGAACGTGATCAAGTTCCTCTGCAACGAGCTGGCGGTCCCGATCGTCGGCGCCGGCACGCGCGAGGCCGTGCGCGCACTTCATCACGATCCCCAGCACGCGAGCCGCTTCGACGTCATGGAGCTTCCACTCTGGACGCTCGACAAGGACTTCCAGCGCATGCTCGCGAGCATCGAGAAAACGTTGCCGCTGAAGAACCCCTCGAAGCTCTCCCAGCCCGCCCTTGCACGCCCCCTACACTACATCTCGCAGGGCAACCTCGGGAACCTTCTGCGCCTCCTCAACGAGTGCTCGACCGAGGCGATCGAGAGCGGCACGGAGGCCATCGACCAGAAGATCATCGAGAACAACAAATGGGTACGCCCCACCGCTGGCATCCGGGAACGGATCGGCTGAGAGGGCGCTGGACGCTCTCGACCCCGCTCCTTCCCGACGAGATCGCCTCGTCCTGGCTCGTGCGCCTCGCGTTCGTGCAGGGCGTGGACGTGCTGTCGCTGACCGGCGATCTCTGGCCGGGGTGGCGCTGCTGGACGCAGGATCTCGATCGCGGGGCGAGCGAGGAACATCGCCGCACGCTCGAATCGGCGAGCGGCCTCCCCGCGGACGCCTTCCGGGCCGCGACGATCGGCTCGGTCATCGGGTGCGTCGCCGATCTCGACGGGCGCCCACGTGGCCGCTGGCCCTGGACGACGACGGTCGGCAGTCGGAACACGCGCCGCCACGGCGGGTTGCAGTTCTGCCCGGCCTGTCTCGCGGAGGACGCCGTGCCGTACTACCGCCTCCACTGGGGTCTCGCGTGGCACGCCGTCTGCGAGGACCACGCCGCCGTGCTCCTCGACCGCTGCCCTGCCTGCCAGGCGCCGCTCGAACCGCACCGGCTCGAAGTTCGCGACGGCTCGCCCGTGCTCTGCGCCACCTGCAAGCGGGATCTTCGGGCGGCAAGAGGTGACCTCGTCGCCACGGCCGATCCCGCCGTGATCGCCTTCCAGCGTGCCGCCGATGCCGTCATGCGCGAGGGCAGCGCGCACGTGCTCGGCCAGTCGGTGACGGCGCGGCAGTGGTTCGCGCTCGCTGCCTTCTTCGCGACGTTTCTGCGCCGATCGGACTACCACGGGGGCGGGCCGGTGCGTCGTGTTCTGGAGGCACTCGACGTCTCTCCCCCAGAGCTCGATCGGATGAGCCGCAGCGTCGAGCTCGAATCGCTCAGAAGTGGCGATCGTCACGCGCTCTTCGCGAGGCTCGGACCGATGCTCTCGTTCGATCGCGACACGCTCGCGTCCGCGCTCGCCGCCGCGGCGATCACGCGCCAGGCGCTCTGTCCGAAGGGGACGGTGCTGCCCGACGCGCTCGAGGACGTCGTCCGAACGCTCCCGGAGCGTGTCGTGCTGCAGCGCAAGCGTACGGTGCCTCGCGCGAACGGCGGCCCGCGCTCCCGACGCGCGGTCGAGACGATGATGGCCGCGCTCGAACGGCGGCTCGCCAGGCGCGCCCGTTGATGGCCGGCGTCACGAAACGGGAGCCGTCGCCGGAGCGGTGTGACGAATGCGGTAAGGGACCGCGACGGATCTGGCGCGTCCGCCTCGGGCACCGCTACTGCGGGACGTGCTACGCCCGGGTGTTCAAGCACGGGACATGTCCGCGCTGCGAGGCCCGTGCGCGGCTCCCGAGGAACGTCCCCGGTGCGCTCTGCATCCGCTGCGAGCGTGACGGTCCGTGCCACCGCTGCGGACGCGACATCGACCGGATCGGACGGCACACGCCCTACGGGCCGGTCTGCAACAAATGCGTTCGGTACTACGACCCGCCTCGAAGCTGCGAGCGCTGCGAGAAGACCAGCGCGCAGATCGGCTCCTACCGGCGCGAGGGGCGGAGCACGCTCCTCTGCATCAGCTGCGCCTACCCGGAGCGGCATACGTGCGCGGCGTGCCGACGACACCGCGATGTTCGCCTCGTCGACGACGGACGCCTGCTCTGCCTGCGGTGCGAGAAGATCGGCCTGATCGACTGCCCCGACTGCGGTGACTCGATGCCTGCGGGTCGGATCAACCGCTGTTGGAACTGCGACTGGCGAGCGCGGCTCGAGAAGCGCGTCCGTATCAACCGCCGTGCGTTCGCCGTTCCGGCGATGAGCGCGCACTTCGAGGCGTTCGGACGGTGGCTTGGCGAGGAAGTCGGGGTGAACAGGGCGGCACTGAAGATTAACGGCTACCTGCCGTTCTTCATGGAGATCGAGAAGCGCTGGGGGCACGTGCCCGACTACGGCGCGCTCGTCGGGCACTTCGGCACGGCCGGTCTTCGCAGGGTGTTGCTGCCGGTGCGCTGGCTCACGACCGCGAGCTTGGTCGTCGTCGACGAGAAGGCGAAACAGGACGATTCGCTCAGTCGACAGATCGGCGCGACGCTTTCCCGATTTCCCGACGATTCGCGAGAGCGTGCTCTTCTGGCAGGCTACCACCGCATCCTCGAGAGGCGGCGCGCGAAGGGACGAACCTCGCTTCGCTCGATCAAGGGCGCAATGACTCCAGCCGCCGCACTGGTCGCCAAGGCGGCTTCTCACGGCGCGATCGTGCCCGATCAAGCTACGCTCGACGCCTACCTCGTCGATGCGCCGGGTCAACGTGCAGCGGTCAGCGGATTCGTGTGCTACCTCCGAGACCACCACAACGTCGAGATCGCCATGCCGGCACGCGATCACCGTCGGGACGAGAGGGTTCGACGCGACCGGCTCGATGAGGAAATTGCTCGACTCGCGGACCAGGGCGCGTCCGGCGCAGATGTCGAGCCGCGTTGGCTGGTACTCGCGCTTCGACGATTTCACGATCTCACAAAGACTCGTGCCGCTGAGATCGCGCGTACCGCGACGATGACGCGGCTCGCGGACGGCTACAACCTCACGCTAAACAACGATGTCTACTACCTGCCCAAGCTGCCCGTCGCCCACATCTCTTCTGCGGTATAGACTGAAAAGAACGCCCCTCTCTGCACAGAGCACGGACCCAAAGGACAACCCTATTAAACAAGCTGAGTTGGCTGCACAATAGAGGAAGAGGCTGCGGGCCACCTCAAGCTCTCCTCTGCCATACCAGACCGCGAACCCCTTCGTATTTCCCTATCATCACCATCCCAAAATTACCAATTCACAGACCGTAGGCCGTGAAGGCCAAAGGATCACGCATGACCGAACTGACCTTCAAGGGCAAAGAATTCGTTTACAACCACCACTTGTCGGTGCCCTTCCGTCCACTCACGCCAAAAAAGAGCAAAGGTATTGGACCTGTTGCCCTAGACGGAAACTTGATCGTACATGGCGACAATCTCCATGCGCTCAAAGCGCTCTTGCCACTCTATGCGGGCAGGATTGACTGCGTTTACATTGACCCTCCTTACAATACCGGAAAGAGCGATTGGTCATACAACGACCAAGTTAACTCACCGATGATTCAAGAATGGCTTAATAGCAATCCGATCACGGTCGAGGACACGCTTCGTCACGACAAGTGGGCGTGCATGATGTGGCCACGCTTGCAATTGCTGCGCGACCTGATGAAACCAGGAGCGATAATTTTCGCTAGCATCGACGATAACGAAGTTGCTCTGTTTAAGCACCTCCTACATGCAACTTTTGGCGACAACAGAAACAAGCAAAGCAATCCTCATCTTGGAACAATAATTTGGAATAACGCAACAGACAACAACCCGACAAACATCGCAATAGAGCATGAATACATTCATGCGTTTTGCTTGGACAAAGATGGGGTCGCGCCTGTATGGAACTCTCCGTGGTCGGATATGAGAGACCAGCTTCTTGCTAAGGAAAAGGAACTTTTAGGCGCTGATTTGAACGATGACGACCTTTCGTCCCAGTACGCAAAATGGTTCCAACTACACAAGCCGCAACTCGGCCCCTTGCAAGAGTACAATCAAATAGGTCGAGGCGGAATTTTTACCGCCTCTCGAAGCGTACACAACCCCGGGCGTGAAGGCTACCGATGGGATCTTATGAATCCTAAGACCAAAGAGCTTGTTCCGCAACCACTTATGGGATACCGCTTCCCGGAAGAAACACGCGACGAGCTTCTTTCTGAAGGCCGGATAATTTTCAGCGATGAGCCTGATCAGCTTATTCGACTCAAGCTCCTTCTCCGCGATTACAAAGAGAAGATGCCAGGGATTATCGAAATAAACGGCCGACGAGGAGCAAACGAGCTCAAGAAAATTTTTCCAGAGAAGAAGCAAGCCTTCAAGAACCCTAAGACCTACACTCTGATAGAGTAGACCTCTTGCAAAAGCTAATCCGAGCGCAGCGTCAGCCCATGGTTGTACAGCCCGGCGATCAGGTTGAAACGCAATCCGAAGCGACGGCGTCGACCCCGGTAGCGCTCGGCGACGAGCCGGAACCGCTTGAGCGCCCCGATCACGTGCTCC
>Ga0209303_1001674_pt1 | contig 13034 bp, 18 predicted proteins | sample SidtaG_3_FD_187449 | JGI IMG/M metagenome (GOLD analysis project Ga0209303, IMG submission 187449) | Marine algal microbial communities from Sidmouth, United Kingdom - Sidmouth_Asex1 metaG (SPAdes) (version 2) | ecosystem: Host-associated > Algae > Red algae > Unclassified | place: Sidmouth... | reverse complement strand
GGGCGGCGCCGCCAACGGCGACGCGGGCCCCGACGGCGTTGCCCTTGACGGCGCCGAAATCAGAGCCTGAATCACTGCCGAACGTTGAATAGAGATGCTCTCAGACGGCCTCGAAGGCTTTTTTTCTGAGGCTAGCGCACAGCCCAAGTCATGCGGGAGTGTCTTGGCCGTGAGACCTTTGTTAGTATCGACATGTTTTCGTTGACACTGTACTGCATTGGATGACATTGGATGACGTCTCACTTGTCAGACCTCGGCCACGAGTGGAAGCTCTTCGGGTCCTCGCCACACCAAAGTCCTGAATCACTGCCAAGCGTGTGTGGTGGAAATTCCCTCAGACGGCCTCAAAGGCCCTTTTCTCTGAGGCTCGCGCACAGGCTAAGTCATTCACGAGTGTCTTGGCCGTGAGAGCTGTTCAACCCAGAATCGTGGTCGCATTAGAGACGCCCGTCCTTGCTGTGGGTCTTTCGATGGCCGGCTGATTTCCACATTACAGCACCAGCTTCATGCTCGATTGCTGTGTCGAAGAAACAGCGACTGTCAGTCACCGGCAAGCGTCCTGAGCGGGGGCTCAGACCACTAGGGTTACGCGACGACAGTTCTCGGCTGACTTTGACAGAGCTTACAGGGCGGCACGCCTGAGCTCCAACCATTGAGAGTTTGGCATAAGCGGTCACTTGAGGGCTGACCGCCATGGTCTTTTCGGGGTGACTGCCATGGTTCTCGCATTGTTCGTGGAGGGGCGTATGAGCCTTGATGGTTGAGCTCTGGGCGTGAACCTCGACGCTACCTGATGGTCCGTACAACGATGGCTGTATGATAGGTGACTCGCGAAAAATACGCACTTATGCGGCATAGAACAATTGTACGAATCTTGTTGCCTGCAGCCCTTCCATCAATGCAGACGACGTTGGCCGTCACCCATTCTGGTGACGACTTGCGCCGCGAAACAGGCGTAATGGCTTGCGATGAACGCCTTCTGTCGCCCTCGCGTACCCTCAACGATATGGCTCACGCCCGGTTTACGTGCGAGAGCGCTCTGCCCGATGTTGCCACCATTGACGCCGAGCTTGCCCGCAAAGTGAATCGCGCCCTCCGTCTTCCTCGTTTTCCGGCTTCTTCGGCGTTCGACACTTGCCGTGGACGGCACGGAGGTCCTCTTTCTCGATACGTTTCCTCTCGCTGTTTATCTGGCGCCCCTGGTTGATGTCTCTTCGCGACGCCACTTTTCTTGCATTGGTGTCGCCCTATCCTCGAACTTTTCCGAGTGCCGCACACCTACTTTGACTATGCAGTGCTCTGGCTGCGTACATTCGACTCCTCCCGTGTCACGGCCGGCCGGTTTCGACCTCCTGGGATGCGGCGTGCGCAAATAAGAGGCAGCGGTGGATGTTTTCGTCGGCATGATGCGCGCGGTGCCGCGAGGCGAGAGAGTGTCGCATGATTGAGTAGCAACAACGGCCTTGGGAGTGTTTGCTTGGAGCAATACCCAACTGGGCAGAGGCTCGCACGTGTCGTCAAGCAGCACAGGAGAAGGTGCACGTACGGACGAGGGCATGATCTTCCTTTCTCTTCTAGTAGCCGGAGGGTGCTCGACGAGCGCGGCTGCTGGTGACGAGAGGCACGGCAACGCCTCATCCGACAAATTCGCGGACGTCGTTCCGCAGGTAACAACAGCTTTGGATGCTGCACCTGTTCTATCAGGCTTGCTTTTCCCCGCTCTTCTGCAGAAATAATTATATTCGCAATGGCGGCGCAGATTAAGCGAGGCACATCCATTTGTCAGTCCTCGATTCACGCCGCACTGTGGCGGGAGCTGATGACTTCGACAACAGTCGAGCCCATGCGCCTTAGCAGGATTCATTGCGGTTCCTGACAGAGCGATTGCGCCGGGCGGAGCGGTGCCTCGTAGACATGTTCGCCATCACCCTATCTCGAAATCCAGGTGCTCATGACAAGGGGTCATCTTTGTGGCGCTACCAGGAGCTTTCCGCGGAAAAGTGGAATCTCGCAGTCCTCTCTGGGGTGCCCGTCGCAGAGTTTTCATCAGCGCACGTCGATGCCTTTCCCGGTCTGATGAGTGGGCGTCTTTCAGAGAGTGGGTCATTCTGTCGCAAGCCCACGGCGAGAGAAGTGGCGTTTAGGTTTTCGCAGTGTCGCGTGCAGGCCCTGTTGATAGATGTCTCAACACCCGCGGCGACAGATTGTCGCAGCAGACCCGTCGGCCATCAGTGCGCTCGACACCGCTAGAGGAGCGCTTGTCCGGAAATCATACGACAGACTTGCTACAGGTTGTGCCTAGCTTTGTGCATGATCTATTTCTCCCTCTTTAGAAGCCGTCTTAGACCTGACTTGTGACGCCGCGGCCGGTTTACCAGGGTCGTAGAAGTAATTGCATCTGTGAGTATTACCGGCGCACTCGATGCATTATGTGGCACGACGAGAAAGCGATTATGGAAGAATAGATCCAGAAATGGCCGCAGCGCAGCCCTGCGAACTAAAGCTTTTTTGTGGTGTACACTGCAGCGTGGGCTGCGTCATTGAACACTGATGTGGAGGCCACGTGCCGAGAATGTATTTGCAGAAGAGATCATGACAGTCCAAAGAAAACCAGCGAAAACCTGGCTCTTGATTTCGTCGGTTCACGAGTTGCATGCTCGGATATCAGACATTACAAGACAGTGCGAATTGAAAAGCGCTGTTTTCTCGCAGCCACGCTCTAACGTGTGCGTGCGGCATGCCACGTCGCTTAAGCAGCCACTGTCTGTGACCTGCCGCTGGCCTGGCGCCAACGCCACCTCCGTGCTCTTTGCTGCTCATGTCAATGACAGTTTGCAGCCTTGGCTGTTGCTGACTCACATCTGGTCGCATGGAGACATAGACAAAAAGTTGTTTGGTTGCAAGGTCAATGCCACTCGCTGAATCTTTGTCGAGTCATGTTCACATGCCGCTGGCGTGCAGATTTCTGTCCCATTTTCTTTATCGGAGCGTGCTTTGCAAGTGACGATCTCACGGCGGAGCGTCGTGCTTTAGTTTTCGAAAGTGTTCAGCGTGGCAAACTTCATCACCCTGCTCGGCACTATTGCAAACTTTATCGGTCCCGAGTGCTTTACTTCATGCTTTACCGCTCGCGAATCCTTATCTGCGGCGCACTCGTTGCAGCTCGCGGTACCTAATGCCCCCGGCAGCGGTGAGACTAGTGGCGGTGCTCACCTCTCTGTACTACCAACGCCGTTTTCATCGCCACGTCCCATGGCCTTCCCCTCCGCTGGTCGAAAGTGGCAAGTAGGAAACCTTTGGCAACATCCCCGGCAGCTAGGCGTTGCCAACGGTGCGCACTCAAGAGGTGCGTCCTTCACGACAACAGATCATCAGCGCACGCCGGCAAGTCAATCTCGCGGGAGGCAGGTGAGAGGTGCGATGACGGCTGCCGCTGTCCCACAAGCGGCGAGCGAGTCCGCGGCCTCCGTCGCATTGCAGTTTTGCAGGAGCAGAAGCGTCTTCTTGAAATGGGCTTCAGGAACTGAAAAGCCCGAAGTACTCAAAGAGGAAGTTCCACAAAATTGAGTATTACACCGCAGCCTGAGCGTGTGATCCACTATGGGCCTGGCGCCTTCTTTGATGGGAGTTGCGACGAAGCACTTTTGAGCCGGCTTGCGCCCTGCTTCTTCGGCCTTACTGGTGGGTAGTACAATTGCATCCATGAAGGTAAGCCTGTTGCCCCCACGTGCTCAGGCGCGATTTTCGTCTGCCCGCTTCTTCGTCCTCCATGATATCATCATGTTAAATGTCGAGTTACTAGACGGCTTCGAATGCATCTGTTAAATGCTTTGACACCAGCCCAACGCACCTATGCGAGGGTTGGTTGTGCTCTTCCGGGTGCTGTTGAACAGCTCCCTCCTGAGTCCGGCCAAGGCATGTTCTCGGACACCTCCGTACTTTGTGTGCGGTCTGGTCTGCAGTGCTTGCGAACCACGTTGCGTCTCCTCGAGTCACTTTTGGACAAGGAGCCGACTCTCGCTTCTTAGACCTTCAGAACCGGATGCAACAGGCAAAGCTATGACAAGACGACGTTCCAATACTGAAAGTAACGGTCCGTCATTCAACTCCTGCCCACGTCGTGACACTCTTTTCCACGAACGAGCTGGCGCGCGAGCACAATACTGAGCAACCTGACCAGCTCAAGACTCCCGTGGTCGATTATCACGCTGTTGAAGAGTACAAGCAGCTCGGCGAGGGGCAGGCCGTCGCACTGGTGGCAACTATGACGGCGGCAAAAAATTGTGGTAACCCTACGTGTCGGAGCAGTCGTGAAGCTGCCTTCCAGCCAGTTTTTTCAGTTGTAGAAGCTGTACGCAGGCTCCTGCGGTGTCGTCATTGGCTTGATAATTGCATACGACGCGACTCTTTTTCGCAAGGAGCGTCTGCCTGTCCTCCAGTTCGCGCGAAGAGGCGCAAGTGGCTGAGCGCGCGTCAACGTTCTTCACCAAAAGATTCAACCCGGTTCTCCCAAATAAAAATGGCGTGATGGCAGATGCCGTATGGCGTCAAGTACCTCTGCCGATCGGCTTGGGACTTGTCAATTCACGAGGCTCAAAACCTGCCTCTAGACCGCGTCGCGTCGTCATTGTGCTCGGTCTTCACCTTCGCTATGGTGCACGTCGCGCTCTCGCGCGATGGGTACCTCTAGTGTCCATTCTACTGACCGCCTCATTTGAGCCTCTCATGCTCATTTGAGCCTATTTTTGATGCCTCTCTGTGCCCAGGTTCCGGCCTCTGCTGCTCTTTCTGTGAATAGATCCGGACTCAGCGCAGTCCCCTTACCTCTGGGCCATCTCGGCGTCTGTGTACGATGAAAACTCGAAAGGGGTGCGACAGACACGCCAAAAAGGCCGCGCTTCCGGGCCATATGAGAGGGAGCCTCATTTGAGCCTCATCTGAGGCTCATTTGAGCCTCGGGAGCAGTAGAATGGACACTCGGATATTGCTTCGTTGTCATTCGAAGCTTCACCAGTGCGTATTTGTCTAAAAGCGCTAGCGTTTCAGGACTCGTTGCGTCCGCTGATCTTGTAAAAGATGTGAATCGATCAAATCGCGTCCGTTCAGTGTCCTATCCATTGGCTTCTGCATCCTGCATACGGACGAGTACAGTTGCGTCGAGTCGTGGGCAGTAATGTACGGTACGCGCGTGTTGTTCTGCATGTACTTCTCATGTGCACGTCTGTTCTTACAGATATAGATATTTTACGGCCTGCCCGGACCGACACCTCAACAGCACTCGTTGGAAGCCTTACGAACAGGAGTGCTTGTTGCAGTGAAGCAGCTGATGCATGAGCGGATGACGCCTGAACACTGCATGTCGAGCGTTTCCTTATTCCCCAGCGAATACGCAACGGCCAGCCGTGCCCCCTGGCAAGGCTTTGGCGCATGCACCGTCCATGAATACGTGACGGCTTCATTTCTGAAACTGCCGATTGTAGGAACCTGTCGGAAGCGGGCGGAAACGACCGTTAGTTTTCGCTCTGCAGAAGGCTTCGCAAGAGGGTTCCGCTGGGGACGTGTCCCAGTTTTTACATAAGCAAGTCTGCTGTCGGCCATAATCTGGCTGTTGATTCTCTTTATGTATTTGATCACCTGTTAAGGCAGCGCTCTATCGCCCGTGCATGCTTTTGCATCTGGCAATGTTCTGCACGATCCTCGTCTTCGTTGTCCTCCTCTGTGACCACCTTTACTACAGTCGTGATCGCCCCCTTTCTTTCTGGAGCCCGTGCGAAGGGGCTCCCCGTGCCGGCGCATCGATCGTTGACGATCAGAAGAGGAGCTCCTCGGTCATGGACGCCCCTGTCGTGCGACAAACCGTCGCACCGGTTGATCTTGACCGAAAAAACAACGAAGAAGACGACGGGAAGGAGCATCGCTCGGACGTCCATCAAGTCACTGCGAGCAGAGTGTGGGTGGAAACCGCTGCGCACGCAATCAAGAGCATTCCGGATGCAGACGAGCGCAGCGAGGTGAATCGGGAATGGAGGAGCTCTCAGATGAAGGAGGTCGTTTCGGCGCTTCCCGTTCGTGTGGGGGAAACCCCCTCTCCTCTGATGACGCGGTTTCTTCGGTATCAGCCGGGGGAGGGGCCGCGAGCACACACGCAATGCCCCTCGAGGGAGCGGTGTGCGGCGCCCCTTCAGGGCGCATGCCAGGTGGAATTTGGCACCGCCCCCGAGGCTTACCTCCCCGTCCCCCAGAGGCCGAGTGCGGCAGGGCCTGACGCGGATGAGGGGCCACGTGACCCCTCGATTCGGGCCCCCTGAAGGGGCCTGAAAGCTTGTGGAAGCTTCTTTGACGGGGAAAGGGCCCTGGGCCAAGATTAAATCTCGTCCACTGTCGATATCCCACAAGAACTTCTATCAGAGACTTGAGAATCCGGGGATAAGTCCCTAGTGACTTATTGGGCAACTTTAGTCCGAGCTGGCTTAAATCCAGGAACGATATCTCTCCTTCAGTGGAAGAGGATCCCTTGATCCGTGGAAGGGGCCACCAAGACCTCACATCAGGGACCGTGGCCCGCCGGGCCCCGGCCCCCCTACGACCGTCTCTTCCTGGGTCGGGATTGTGCACGTCCTACGTCTTGTTTCTGAGGGTTTATAAGTGTATGCTTTGGGGGCATCGTGCGTACTCGAATAAATCAGCGTCGCGTTTGCGTCAGTTCCGGCGTTCTAGTGCGCTCCGCGCCCTGTGATCCAGGGGTTTGTGTTCCCTCTCCTTTGTGTCGCTCCGCATCCTGTGCTGGAATTTCTGACGGGGCGGTGCCCCATCGGCTTTTCGGGCAGAAACCAGTACATTTGGTGGATCAGCGGGGGATACGGGGTTTGGCTCTTTCTGATCAGTCGGGTCGACCCTGTGTCAGTTCTCTCGGTGGTCTTTCTGCTGTGCTTTGTCATACCCTTGGGCGTGACTGTTCTGTTGCGATTGTCTTTGAGGATTGATTGTTTCCGCAGGAGGACGGTGTCTTCCCGCCATGAACACCACTGAAGTGACGGAGACCGGTGCCCCGGACGCCGGCAACCCGTCACGGGGCTACCGTGACAGAGCCAGCAAGGGCTCGGGGTCTCAAAACCCCGGAGGGATCCCTCCTCGGCGGGAGCGTCACGCCGGCAGCGCCACGCCAGAGCGTGGCGCGCCGAGCGACGGTGGTGGAGACGAAAGGGTATTACCGTCTCTTCCCCCCCATGGTGCGCGGGGCACAGGCGGAGGAGTATTCCCGTTTCTCCCGCCCCAAGGAGCCGGAGGTGTAGACGGAGGGATATCACTGTCTCTTCCCCCCGAAGGTGCGGAAGGCGTAGATGGAGGTGATTTCCCACCTTCTCCCCTCCAAAATGTGGAGGGTGGAGCCGGAGGGGCATTCCCGCCTCCCTTTTCTCTACCCCCGGGTAGGCGGGACCAAGCGGTCCCCCGTGTTCCATGAGGACCAAATGACGGGCGGGCGAGAGCCGCCGGCCCACCCCGAACACATCCTCGTGGAGGTGGTGACCGGGCCCCAACGGGGGTCCAAAACGCGGCTGCCATATCGGCAGCCCTACAGGATTCGTTGGACGCTTTGTCAAGCCCCTTACACGATCGACTGTCTCTTATAGAGACAGCCCTCGGGACCACTAGACGGTCCCGGCGCCAGCGTCGGCGCATGAGTTCCTCCTCCTCGGACGGAGAGTACTGCGGGGGAGATGGGGGCCGCCATGAGCCCCGTCGATCGATCACTCGTGCCCTAGGGCAAGAGCTGGGCGGGGTAATCCACCGTCGGATTCCCCCCAAGATCGTCCCCGCGGACGATCGCTATGCAGCAGTCTTAGATTGCGCAGCTTATGCGTTGGCGAATACCGACATCCGGTACGACCGGACCATGGCGCACGGCCTAGGCCGTCTGCGTAAGGGTGTATCGGCCAATTTTAGCCGTGACGCAGAGTGGGATGGGATGCCCGCCTTAGTCGTCTTCGAATTCTTCAGCCGCTTCGTAAAAGCGGGTGATGACAACGATGTCTCGGAGGGCCGGGCTCTGTATCTCCTTCCCGAGTTCAGTAAGGGTACCCTCAAGCGGGAGTTGTATACGATCATGCCGTCCCTCCAAGGAGGGCGGAGTGCAGAGGTCAGCTCCTACGTGGAATTGATCAACTGGCTCCTCCGCAAATACGCGGATGAGCAGTCGCTAAGCGACCAAGATGCCCTGTTCCATGGGGCCGCCCAAGGGGCGGATGAAACAGAGAATGATCACTACGTACACCTTCGGGGTTTACGTCGCCTTTGTATTTTTATTCACTTGGAAGGACAAATGGATAGTCGCTATATGCACGGGCTTGGTTGGGAGACTTGCGCCGATGTGCGCGAAAATAATACCGATAACATGCCAATGGACCTGCTGGTACAAGATGCCCAGCGAAAGGGGGACTTCTGTCGTAGACGCCTCGAGGAAGAAAAGAATGAAGAGGACCGACGGGCCGAGGCCCGTCGGGTACGTCGCGCTGCCCGGCCAGCGCCGCGGAAATGCGCAACCGCGGCAGTAACAGCCCCACCTCAGGTGGAAAAAGTTCCTTAAGGTCCTTCCCGATGGGGCCCGCCCGAGGTGGGGGAGGCTGATCCCTCCCGAAGGGACCCCCCGAAAGTTGGTGAAGCAGGTCCATCCCGATAGGGCCCCCCTCAGGTGAATGAGGTCCTTCACGGCCAGACCCAATGGGCTTCCGCTAAGGTGGGGGAAGGGCCTCGAGGGTCTTCCCCGCGAACCTCCACCAAAGTGAGGGAAGCGCCACCTGGTCCTCCCCGGGGAGAAGCGGGTCGTCCCGGGCGACCCGGGACGAATAACTGTCTCGCATTTAACATGCGGGGGCATTTCTTTAGTGAGTGTCCCCGCCTTGACGCGATGACAAAGGCTCTGTTGACCAAAGACTTTCTGGAGCGGTGCCAGCAGCGCCGCAAGACGGCGGTGGAGATCCGTAAAGGACAACCGGTCGCGGCGGTGAGGGAACATTATGGTCCCTCGTGGTCTTCTTCGGATGACTCACCCTCCCCAGGGACGGATGCGGCCGAGCAATACGAGGAGGACAACTCCCCCTCGGGAAACGAGTAGCGGGTGGGTTTGTCCCACCCGCCCGGGAGGTGAGTGGGGTCGACCGGAGATCCAAGTCATCTCGGGGGGCCGGGAGGAATCGGCCTAGTCGAGTAGGGCGGGCCTCGCAAGGGGGACCCCCAAAGGGCACGCCTTGCGCTTTCATGCCCTCGTCTAGTTACCAACTAGCCGTTCGGGTATTCCTGTCGGCAGGATTTGATCTCACTACCCGGGTTATATTGGATTCGGGCAGGGGCCCAACACTTATAGACCGGCGGCTATTGCCGGTCGACACCCCGCTACAACCGCTGGGTGATCTCGCGAAGATGTTCCATGACGTCAATGGGGGCTGGCTTCCCATTGTTGGAGCTGTCTGTCTTGGTGTGACCCTTGGGGGTCAGACCTCCTATATCTCCTTTGGAGTTGTGAACAATATGAGTGTCCCAGCTATTCTGGGCGCCTCCTTTATCGATGTCGCGACGAAAAATATTGCGACAAAGGAGCAACATGTGGAACTCCTCCACGGCACTTAGGTGCCGATGAAAAGAAGAAAAGCCCCTAGGGGATGTCCCGATCCCTCTATCTCGGCGGTCTGTGCTTGCCCCGAGGGGCTAACGGCTCAACTGAAGCCAACCCGGAAGACCTGAGTCAAACCCCGGACAATAGCCCATGTCCCCGTAAGGAGTACGTACACGGGGCATGGCCTCGTGAAAGGGCGACCGCCGTTGTACCACAAGCATGGTCTACAGGTCCCCCAAGGCTCTGCCATAATAATGGCAAACGAGCCCATAACCATCCAGGTGAAGTTCCTGGGCGTTACGCCGTTGCGGCTAACAACCGATATGACAATCGGGTACATCGACGCCCATGAGGGGCCGACGTACGAGGTCTGAAGAGCGACCTCAAGGAGCTCGCTACGACCCCGAAGGGGGCAGAGAATTCACGTCTGCCGAAGGTGGATGTTTCGTCGGTGCCGGCAGAGTGGTCGGGGCACGTAAAGGCCCTCCTCCAAAAGCATTCCTCTCTTTGGGAGGGAAAGCTCGGTTTAATCCGAAGTGTGGAACACCGCATCGGACTGAAGCCTGGGGCTGTCCTTGTGAAACAGCACCCATACAAGGCCGGGGCAAAGGTCCGGGAGAGAGTGAAAGGGGAAATCGAGCGTGTGCGCTCGATCGACGACATCGAGCCCGCGAGCGAGGAATGGTCTAGCCCCGTGGTGCTGGTACCGAAGCCTGATGGTTCGGAACGCTTCTGTATCGATTAAATAAAGCTCAACTTGATGACTATCAAGGATGCGTACCCCATCCCACGGATGGATGAGTGCATTGACTCCTTAGGGAATACCAGGGTGTTCTCCACCCTAGATCGTAATTCGGAATTCTGGCAAATACCAGTAGCCGAGGAGGACAAACACCTCACGGCTTTTACGTGCCACTCGGGCGCGTGGCAGTGCGTGCGCCTTCCCTTTGTGTTGTGCAACGCTTCTGCGACTTATTGACGCGCCATGGATATGATCCTGGCCGGTGTGAAGTGGCAGATATGTTTGGTATATCTGGATGATGTGATTGTTTTCTCGGGTTCCCCCGAGGAACACTTACAGCACCTTGAGGAGGTTTTGACCCTGCTCAGAAACGCAGGGGTCACCCTTAAGGCGTCTAAGTGCCACTTCTTCCCGGAGGAAGTGGAATACCTTGGTCATGTGATCCGACCAGGACGGGTACATGTCCTGGAGAAGAACTTCCGGGCGCTTCGGGGTCTCCGTTATCCGGAAACCCAGACACAAATGAAGAGCTTTCTTGGTATTTGCGGTGTGTACCGCCGCTTTGTAGCAGACTTCGCTAAGATAGCGAAGCCACTAACGGCGCTTACAAGCACAAAGCTTCCTTAGAAGCTTCCTCCACCCTCAGGGAAGGAGACGGAAGCCTTTGAGATACTCCGAGGACGTCTTTTAGACGCCCCTATCGTATCTCTGCCCAAGAGGCACGTGCATTTTATCGTCGACGTCGACGCCAGCTATGAACAGCTGGGTTGTTGCCTCCAGCAACAACAGTCCGAAGGGGAATACCACCCCATAGGCTACCATAGCCGTGCGCTTCTCCCTGCGGAGAAGAACTATTTCGCCACGGAAATCGAGGCGCTAGGCGTCGTCTGGGTCGTGATCTATTTACGGTCCTACCTAGAAGGTGCGGAATTTATGGTGCGGTGTGACCACCGCGCCCTGATATCGGTTCTCACTAGTATGAGTCCAAATGCTCAGATTAACCGATGGCGACTCCGACTATCGGAGTACAATTATGAGTTACGGCATAAGCCACGTAAGGATCACAAGGTGGCAGACGCGCTATCGCGTCTCCCCACCGAGGGTTTGGTCACCTCGCCCCTGGACGAGGATATCCCCGTCCTGGCGGTCGAGACCCGGGCCAATGACGCCTTACAAGAAGCGTCACCGGAGGAGGCCCCTATGGGGGCCATGACGGCCCAAGGGATCATCCTGGGCCAGGCTGAGGACGCTTTTTGCCAGGCCAGACTTCAAGAGCTCGATGCTCTTTCGCCTCCCGACCCCGCGTTGAGTCGTCAAGCGTTCTTCTTCCGAGAGAAGAACGGGCTACTCTGCCGTCGCTAGAAGTACCGACGGGAAACCCAAGTGGTTATCCCCGAGGCGCTAAAGAAGCGCCTGCCGATTCACCAACACCATTCGGTGCTATCCGGGCATCCCGGCTCGAGACGGATGTATGACACCCTACGTAGGTACGTGTACTGGCCTACGATGGTCGTCCACGTATACAAGCACGTGGAGCAATGCCCCACGTGCGCCAAGAACCGTCTCTCAGAGAGAAAACATACGACGGTGATGAAACTTTTCACCGCCGACGAGCCCTTCTCGGGGCTCGCCAAGAACCATCGAGGCCCACTGCCCACCTCTGAAGGGGGGCACAAGCACGTCCTGGTCTTCTGTGACCGGTTAACTATGGTGACAAGAGCCATCCCTATGAGGGAGGCCACGGCACTGACCGTGGCATCGGCCTTTTTGGATACATGGGTAGCCGCATATGGCATCCCCGACGCGATCCTTACGGACAACGGACCGCAGTTTGCCTCGGTATACTACCAGGGCATCCTGGGTTTACTCGGTATAGCTTCGAACTACACCTCGCCTTATCACCCGCAGACGAACGGGCAGGTGGATCGATACAACCGCACCCTTGCTCGACAGCTCCATTTCTATGTGGCGGAGCACCAAGCCGAGTGGGACAGCCATCTGTCCCTTTTGACAACCGCGTACAATGCGCAGGTCCATTCTAGCACTGGGGAAATCACCTCTGCTTTCGTAGGCCCGAGGCGGCTCCAACTCATTGGGATTGAGAGAATGCGTCGGCTGAGACGAGCCGAGGAACGGCCCGTCGACGCCAGCTCGGCGGCGGAACAATATGTTGAGGACCTGAAGGCCCTCACTCCCAAGGTCCGGGAGCATCAGGGGAAAGCCCAGGCAGCGTACAAGCGCGCCTTCGATGCGCGCGCTCGAGAAAAGAATAACCAGCTAACAGCTGGGGACTGGATCTATCTGAATGCCCACTCCCGCTCGCCAAACAAGCTTAAGTGCAAGACCCAAGGGCCTTCCATGGTATTACAGACCGATGAATACCGATTCCTGATAAAGAGCACCAGGGGCATCAGGACGGTGAGCAGTGACCATGTCACTGGAGCTCCCACATCCCCGGCGCGGGATGCCAAGTGGACCCATGCCCGTAGGGCACAAGCCCTCTTTGAGGAGGGGACCCACCTTAAGGATGGTCCCGAATACGTGTTTGAAAATTGTATCAAACATGGTTGGAATGATGACGGGCAATTGAAGCTCTTAGTCAAATGGTTTGGGTTTCCCGAAGGGGAAGCCACGTGGCAATTTGCCTCTTCTCTTCCGAGAGAAGCCCTCCGGAAATACTGT
>Ga0209303_1001657_pt1 | contig 13113 bp, 14 predicted proteins | sample SidtaG_3_FD_187449 | JGI IMG/M metagenome (GOLD analysis project Ga0209303, IMG submission 187449) | Marine algal microbial communities from Sidmouth, United Kingdom - Sidmouth_Asex1 metaG (SPAdes) (version 2) | ecosystem: Host-associated > Algae > Red algae > Unclassified | place: Sidmouth... | reverse complement strand
AGCATGTATAGCTACCCAGAAAAGGTTTGTCCCAATCTCAGCTTTTAAAGATATGGGACAAACCTTTTCTGGGTAAGTATAATAATGACGTTTAAGATAATTAATGCTCGTTAATTAACCGATGGGGTGGTTCTATTTTTGCTCCAGATTCTACTCTCCAGTAGAATCACCCCATCGACCTGCCCCACTTTTCCACTAATTTATTCCCTCCTGTCCATCACCGTCGATAACCGATTTATTGTTCAGAAATCTTTCTACAATATCCGTATCCAAAGAGATTGTTCCAAGTTTTGTTAATGACGTCTATATATTTTGGAAATGACGTTCTCTACATGCTTTGCGCAACATTCCTTACCACAACAAATAAATATTACAACGAGTTAATATGAGCCAACCGACCCTAAAAAACGATGCGGCTGCTTTAGATGCTGCGTTCCGCACGACAACTAGCGGACAACGCTGGCTCTTTGGCCTTTCGATGCTGGGGATTCAGATTCCGGGGCAGATGGTGAGCGTGTACTTGCTCTTTTTCTATACGGATGTGATGCGCCTAAAACCTATTTGGGCTGCGACTGCGCTCACTTGCTATGCGTTTTATAATGCCATCAATAATCCACTAATCGGGTACCTTTCTGATCGTACCGACACGCGTTGGGGGCGGCGATTGCCCTACCTGCGCTTTGGGACATTGCCGTGGCTATTTATTTTTGGCGCGCTCTGGCTTGTTCCCTTTAACGGCAACGAGCAGCCTATTGCGCTGCTGCTGTACATGGTGGTTGGCATTGTGCTTTATGATGGTATCGGGACCGCGGTGACGACTTCGTACTATTCGCTCATGCCAGAGATGTTTCCCACACATGAAGAGCGGACCGATGTTGCGGTCCGCATGAATACCTTTTTGATTGTGGCGCTGCTGGTTGGGGTTGCGGCTCCACCAATTATTGCAGATATCCTCGGCTGGCCTATGATGGGGCTTATTTTTACGGGGTTGGCGCTGGTGGCAGCATATAGTGGCTATACTGCGATGTTCGAACGTGGCGGGCCGTCCGTCTCTGAAGATTTTTCTTTCTTTCAGGCATTTAAGGCAACCTTTGCAAATCGCAGTTTCTTGCCGATGACTGTAGCTCAAACTATGCGCTTTGTGACGACAAATGCGCTGGCAACGGGCATGACGTTTTATGTGAAATATACGCTCGGCGCAAACGAGGGGCAGACGTCAATTGTCTTAGCGGTAACGTTTATTGTGACTGCGTTGGCCCTTTATCCATGGAAAGTGTTGATTGCCAATCGCTTTGAGCCACGTACGACCGCGCTGCTGGGCTATAGCGCAACCGCGTTGGCGATGATTCCACTTTGGTTTGTGACAACGTTGACGGGTGCGATCATTGGCAGTGTCTTTATAGGGATTGCGTTTGCCGGCATTTTCTTGATGGATAATATCTTGATTGCTGACGTGATCGATGAGGATGAGGTGAAAACTGGGCAGCGGCGCGAAGGAATGTATTTTGGCCTAAACGGGCTGGTTGTTACGCTCAGCACGGCGATTGCGGCGATTGCTTTTGGCATTGTCGCTCCGGCTTATGGGTATGATACTGCGCTTGCCGTACAGCCGGACACGGTCTCTATGGGGTTCCGCATTTACATGGTCGGGTTGGCCGTTGGTGGGTGTACGCTGGCATTTCTTGCGCTTCTAACGTATCCGCTGCATGGGGATCGTTTACGCGCGGTCAAAGAGGAATTGGTGCGACGGCGCGCGCTAGAGTCGGAACCAGAGATCGATGAAAAGCCGATGGTTTTATAAAGACACGGATTTTATAAAAATACGGAGGCGTAGTGATAAGCAAAGTTGTAACAACTCGATACGTAACGCCGCTGCGTGAAGGGGGTTCGCTGCCTGCAATTGTCGATGCGGATGACGGCAACCAATATGTGATGAAGTTTGTTGGGGCGGGTCAAGGACCGAAAGCGCTGATTGCAGAGTTGATCGCGGGTGAAATTGCGCGTGCGCTTAAAATAAATATGCCCGAACTTGCCATCATCGAACTCGGTCCAATGATTGGACGATCTGAACCCGATCCAGAAATTCAGGATCTGCTGCAAGCCAGTGTTGGCTCAAACTTGGGGTTACGCTACTTGCCTAATTCGCTCAATTTTGATCCAACGGTAGACATCATCGATCCACTTTTAGCGTCCACTATTGTTTGGCTCGATGCGTTCATTACTAATGTCGATCGCACCGTGCGCAACGTGAATATGCTCATGCATCAAGCCGAATTATGGGTAATCGATCATGGTGCATCGCTCTATTTTCATTACGGGTGGGGCGACTATATGACGCGCAGCCAATCGCCTTTTAGCATGATAAAAGATCATGTGCTGCTAGGTACTGCTATCGAATTAGCCGCAGCAGATGAAATCGCAAAAGCAAAATTATCACCAACGCTCTTTACAGAAATTGTCAATCAAGTTCCAGAGGTTTGGCTTGGGGGCGAATCTCACTTTAAAGATATCGCCAGCCACCGACAAGCCTATGTAGAATACCTAACTGCTAGATTGGACGCATCATCTATTTTTGTGACAGAGGCACAAAAGGAGCACGCAAGCCTTGAGTAATGAGTTACGCAAACCATTTGTTTCGTACGACTATGGCACTATTCGGGTAATGCCAAGAGTCGAGCGGGGCGAGTTTATTAACGTCGGGGTGATTCTTTATTGCCGCACACAAAAATTCCTCGATGCAAAAACCCATTTTGATTTTGACAAGTTGGGTATGCTCGATCCGAACATCGACATTGACGCAGTGGGACGGATTGCGCAACGTATTGCGTTGTTTTCCGATATATGCGGGGGCCACGGTGCGATTGGCGCAATGGAGCAGGCCGAGCGCTTTCACTGGCTTGTCGCCTATCGCAGCGGCATGATTCAAGCATCGTCCATTCATAGCGGCATCTGTTCTGATCCCGCCGTGGAGTTGGCGCTTTTATTTGACCAATTAGTCTGAAAGGAATCATCATATGGATCTATCCCGTCTCTCCACTTGCACCTTCCCCCTCAAAGATCGCTCGCTCGCCGAAGCGCTGCCAGTGATTGCCGCGGCGGGCTACAAGCAGATCGATCTGCTCGGTCGCATGCCCCATTTTTCTTTAGATAAAAGTGAGTGCGATCTGGCCGAAGTGCAACAACTCGTTTCCGATAATGGGCTACATATAGCCAACTTAAGCACCTACGCTGGGGTTGGGCTAGCCAGCACAAACTCGGTAGACCAAGAGGAAGCGAGCCGCGAATTGCAATTAGCCATCGACGTAGCGCACACGGTCGGGGCGCGCTCGATCCGCGTCTTTAAGCCCAAAAGCGAAATTGACGATCCAGCCAAGATCGATCACATTGTGCCACCGCTAAAAGAAGCCGCCGCCTATGCCGCCACTAAGCAAATCTACATGGGCTTCGAAAACCATGGTGGTCCACTCTGTGGCGACCCCATCCACTGTCGCGACCTCAGCGCCAAAGTCGATTCACCCTACTTCGGCGTGCTCTACGATCCCTGCAACCTACTCGGCGCAGGCACAGACTATCAAGCCGCGCTCGACATCATGCAGGATCACATCACGCACATTCACTTCAAAGATGGCACCGTTCACCCTGACGGCACCTTCGAACGGACCATGCTTGGCGCAGGCGATATCGACTTCGATTGGGTCATGCAACGACTAGATCAGATCGGCTACGACGGCCACATCGCGCTGGAATATGAGTTAAAAGATCCCGTCCCCGAAGAGGGTCTTCGAATCTGGTACGAAACGTATTGCAATATGTGATTCGTAATTTGTGATTCGTGGCACGCTGTCAGGTTTTAGGGATAGAGAAGACACGAAGTTGGAACAACGACCTATATATAACGGAGGATCAAATGCCCAAATGGATAATCTTAATTGGCGTCAGCATCGTGCTCATCGGCGTGATTCTACAATACGCGCCCTGGTTGCTTAATTGGTTTGGTAAACTGCCGGGCGATATTCGGATCCAAAACGAAAACAGCTTTGTCTTTATTCCGATTACATCGATGATTATTATTAGCGTGCTGCTGACGTTGATCAGCAATTTGTTTAACCGATAGAATCATTACCGAAAAGCTAATTTATTGACTTAGCCTCGCATTGATCACCTGCGCCCAGTCCTCAAACGGAACCGATCCACCGTAAAGATCGCCCACCACGTCGAACGACGGCTGCGAGAAAACGCCGCGCTGCTTGCGCAGATCATCTTGCAGCGTTAAGCGTGTCAAGTGTCGCTGTTCATCCATACACGCGTTGAAATCAACCGTTTCTAACCCAAACTCGGCGGCTAGCTCCTTAACGGTCTGGCGCGTATCGCCACGCCACAAACGGCTCTGCTCTTCGAAAAGATATTTGCGGAACGGCCAAAACTGTCCCTGATCGCCCGCACACTCGGACGCCATGTGCGACTGCACCGAGCGATCCCCGTGATTGAGTACTGGATTAAAGATAAAACGAACCCGACCATCTGCAACGTACGCTGCTTTCAGCTCTTCTTCAACTCCCAACACGTGGGAGCGGCAGCCTGGTCACATAAAATCCGAAAACTCGATAATGGTCAGTTCGGCGTATGGATTGCCAAGTGCGTGCCGTTCAAAGTCGACAACTTCGGCAAAGGTTGACCAATCCCCATTGGCGGGTGCTGCGGGTACCACAATCGGCGCGACGGTCGGTAGGACATCGGTCGGTGGTATAGCAGTCGGTGGTACGGCGGTTGGTGGTACGGCGGTTGGTGGCACGGCAGTCGGCGGTATAGCAGTCGGCTCGACGATGGCTACCTCTTCCACATTCGATTCATTGTTTGGCAAAGCAACCTGCGTACAGCCTGCAACGCCAAAAAGCAAAATTATCATCGCCTGCAAAAACAAGGGGCGAGTAATTCGTTGGCCAAACATGGTAGATTCTCCTTGTAAATCTATGATTTGATTAGATCAATATTGTCGCTCATATGAGTGTCATTTTGCAATGTATCGAATCATGTTCGTTATCTTCAGTAAGCCTACTAACTTTCCCCACTGTACATATATCGCATCAACGTGCAGAGAAAGCCAAGTTTGTTACTTCGTTGTCATCCCTGAATCTAAAGTTCCAACAGATACGAGTACCCAGAGATGAAACCCCATAAATATCTTAGTTTCGTGGAGAAAGCATCGAAAGGTACACGCAGTTGGGCAAGTACTGGGGCATAACTCGTGTGCAACGCTCTGGCTTGCAATTTTAGGGGCGCTCATTCTTACGGGGACCGCCCCTTCGACCCTGCTCAGGAGAACTGCGACGCACACTTTGATACGGGACAGACGGGACTCACGTGCGCGCAGGTGAGACTAGCGTGCGTCGCATTGACCAAAGCTAGAATCGAATGCCCAAGATCGTTTGGTCAAAGCGTCGCACGCGGGTTGTACCGAATTGCGTGTACCTTCAGATGCTCGACCATCCTGTTTGAGACTTACCGCTAATCATCAAGAAAACGAGTCTTGACTTTCCACAACGCCTTTGCTATAGTTGGTATCAATCAGATAAGTTCAGTAAAAATTACGCCATTTTTAACAGATACCCTTCAGTTAATTACCTGTTATAGAAATATCGGGCAAAGGGAGAACGGCTTCATGAATAATCCACGAATGATTCCAGTCAAATTTTACGATAAGTTTGACAATGCGATTCCTAGTGATTCTACATGCCGCACTCCTCTTCTTGTTGAAAAGCGTAAACGTTAACAGTTACACGATTTAGTTCAATAAAAGTAGAGACCACGGCGCACAAATGCCCGTGGTTTTTTGATCTCTGTAACGACAGCAATTTTTCAAGCCGCGGGCAGCCCCTGCGGCTTTTTCTATTGGCGCAACAATACTTTTAATCCTATCAGGCGCAAAGACGCGAAAGGCCTAGAAGAAAAGCAACAACAGTTTTTGAAATCTGCGAAAATCTGCGAAATCTGTGGTTATATATTTCTTGGATTTATCGATATCCTTTTAAACACGATCGTATCTAAACACGATCCTATCTAAACACGATCCTATCTAGACACGGAGAACTAACCATGTCAGTTGCATCAATTAACCCACAATTAACCAACAACCAACCCACAAAATGGCAAGCACCAGATCCACGCGCCAGCGAGTACGATCTGCGCCATGTTGTCAGCGCCAAAAGCAAAGCCGCTGGACTATGGCGTATGCTCACCGGCTATCGCTGGCTCTACCTCATCGCCCTCATCAGTCTTGCGCTCGCCGCGCTCGCTCGCGTCGGCACCTTCTACCTCATCCAATATCTAGTAGACAGCGCTTTTATCTCGCCCAACCTCATGCAGATCCTGCCGCTGCTGGCTGCGGGCTTCATCGGGCTGGCGCTACTGCAAGGTGGCTTCACCTTTCTCAGCGGCAAACTCGCCGCGCAAACAGCCGAGGGCGTCACCCTGCGTCTGCGCGACTACCTATATGATCATTTGCAGCGGCTCACCTTTTCGTACCATGACACCATGCAAACCGGCGAACTCGTTCAGCGCAGCTCATCCGACGTGGACGCATTGCGCCGTCTCTTCGCCGAACAGCTCATCGGTATTGGCCGCATCGTCACGCTCTTCACCGTCACCTTTACCGCGCTGGTACTGCTCAACGCGCGCCTTGCCTTCATCTCAATCATTGCCGTGCCGATTGTCGTTGCCGTCTCGATCTACCTTTTTCAGAAGCTCGAAATGCGCTTCAACGCCTATCAAGAACAAGACGCAATCGTCTCTAGCCACCTGCAAGAAAATCTAAGCGGCGTGCGCGTTGTTAAAGCCTTTGCCCGCCAACAATTCGAAATGGATCGCTTCGAAGTCAGCAATCAAACGTGGTACAAAAGCGGCATCGATGTCCTCAACCTGCACGCCATTTTTTGGCCCTCCACCGACATGATCTGCTCGCTGCAAATGCTTGTTGGTTACTACGTCGGCGCAACCATGGCCATCAACGGCACCATCACCCCCGGCGAATATCTCGCCTACGCCGGGCTTGTTGTGCAGATCATCTGGCCCATTCGCAACCTAGGGCGCATCATCGCGCAAATGTCTACCGGCTTCGTCGCCTTCGAGCGCGTCTCCGAAATCCTGCGCCAAGATCGCGAGCAGCTAACCAGCGGCAGCCACACGCCAACCCAGCCCGTCGACGGTGCGATCCGCTTCAAAAATGTCAGCTTTACCTATAAGCGTGATCAAAAAAATACTAAAATGGAAAAGAGTAGCGAATCCAACGGTTCAGTCAATCCGAACTCCGCCCCGGCAGCGACCGTACAGCCAACCTCTGGGGATCCAATCGTTTTGGCCGATCTCAGCTTCGACGTAGCCCCCGGCGAGGTGATTGCGCTCATGGGGCCAGCCGGATCGGGCAAGTCCTCGCTGATCAATCTGCTGCCGCGCTTCTACGATTACACGTCTGGCTCCATCACGCTCGACGGGGTCGAGCTGCGCAACTATTCCCGTGCATATCTGCGTAGCCAAATCGGCATTGTGCAGCAGGAACCATTTCTCTTCTCGCGCACGCTACGCGAAAACATTTCGTATGGGGTAGGCCGCCATGTGACAGACGAAGAGATTGAAATCGCAGCCCGATCCGCCTCGATCCACGACGTGATTCTCACCTTTCCTAAAGGCTACGACACCATCGTTGGCGAGCGCGGCGTGACGTTATCTGGCGGGCAAAAGCAGCGTATCACCATTGCCCGCACGCTGCTCAAAAATCCGCGTATCCTGATTATGGATGACGCAACATCGGCGGTGGATACCGAAACCGAAGCCGCCATCCGTGCCGCACAGCGCACGCTCATGGCAGACCGCACCACTTTTATCATCGCGCATCGTGTACAGTCGGTCATGCACGCCGACCGTATCATCGTGCTCGACGCCGGTCGTATTGTGCAGCACGGCACGCACGGCGAATTGCTTGCAATGGATGGTGTTTATAAGCAGGTTTACGATCTGCAAGGGCGGGTGGAGGATGAGTTGCAGCAAGAGATTGAAGGGCTGACTGGGTGAAGCGGTGACTAGAATATCCACGTAGCGCTGGCCCTCTGTATGAACTACGATGCCAGCGAGATCGAACGGAGAGATTGGTTTGTTTGCGGGTCGCAAGATGGGCTGTACAACAGCCGACACAGAGCCACACAGGTAGGGCAGCACCGAAAGCAGACTCTCTTGATCGAAAAAGTCAGGGCTGCACTCGCGCATCTTGTCGTCGTATTATTCGCGCATCTTGTCGTCTTATCAGAACAGAGGCTGTAGATAAGTTTTAGAAGAACACACAATAGCGACAGACGAAAAAACTGGGAATATAAAAAATGTCTGAACAATATTTTGAGGAAGAAGATTTTACAACCGAATTCAATGGACAAACCATCCTGCGGATCATCAAACTGGGGCTGGTCCATTGGCAATTGATGTTGGGCTTTTTGGGTTCGATTGGCGCGGTGGCCGTTTTGGAAGCGTACTTTACGTACCTGAGCAAACGCATTATCGACGAGGGAATTGTGCCCCGAGATATGGAGGTGCTGCGCTCAATTTTGATCCAATATGGGCTCGTTGCGATTGTCTTTTCGGGCTTTGTCTTTGGCTTTATTTACTGTGCGGGGCGGCTGGGTGAATTGGTGCGCTACGATCTGCGGAAGGCTATGTTCCAAAAGCTGCAAACGCTCTCGCTTTCGTACTTCGACAAGACGCCCGTGGGCTGGCTGATGTCGCGGCTTACATCGGACACGCAACGCATCGGCGAGCTGATATCATGGGGCTTTCTCGATGTTTTTTGGGGGCTCACAAACATCACAACGGCCATGGCGTTTATGTTTTACATCAACTGGCGGCTGGCGCTCATCGTGCTGCTGATCATTCCAATGTTGATTTGGGTGGCGGTTGTTTTTAAGCATCATATTCTGGTCGAATACCGTGAAGTGCGCAAGCTCAATTCGAAGATTACGGGTGCTTACAACGAAAATGTGACGGGCGTGCGCGTGGTCAAATCGTTGGGGCGCGAGGCGGGTAACTTGGACGAGTTTGGTCAGTTGACTCGCGGCATGTATGGCGCATCGTATCGCGCGGCGTGGCTGTCTGCGTTGTTTCTCCCTGCGATCCAGTTGATTAGCGCGGCCGCGATTGCCGCCATTATTTGGTACGGCGGCTGGCAGTTCTCGTTTGGCGGCATGACGATTGGCGGTATTCAGGCCTTTATTTCGTACGTTACCTTCATGCTCTGGCCGATTCAGGAACTGGCCCGCGTTTATGCGGAGATGCAGCGTGCGGTTGCCTCGGGCGAGCGGATCTTCTCGCTGCTCGATTCGGTGCCCGAAATTCAGGATCAATCTGGGTCGAGCAACCCGGGTTCGATTTTGGGCGACATCGTCTTTGAGAATGTTGACTTTGCGTACGATCATGAGAACCCTGTTTTCACGAAGCTAAATCTACATATCAAGCAGGGCGAAACCATTGCCTTGGTTGGGCCAACTGGCGCGGGCAAGTCGACGCTGGTCAACTTGATCTGCCGCTTCTACGAGCCACAGGCGGGCACGATCCGCATTGCTGGTCACGACATTGTGCGGGATCTGACGCAGCACGCGGTGCAGTCGCGCATTGGCATGGTGCTGCAAACGCCCCATCTCTTTTCAGGCACGATTCGCGACAATCTGCGCTACGGTCGGCTGGACGCTAGCGAAGCCAAGATCGAAGCGGCAGCGGATCTGGCGGGCGCGCATCAATTTATTAGCGAGCTAGAGAAGGGATACGAAACCGAAGTGGGCGAAGGGGGTGTGCTGCTCTCGACTGGCCAGAAGCAGCTGATCAGCTTGGCGCGAGCGGTCCTTGCGCAGCCCGACATTTTTATTATGGACGAGGCCACAAGTTCGGTCGACACGCTAACTGAGGCGCTGATCCAAAAGGGGATGGAGGCGCTTTTGGCTGACAGCACCAGCTTTGTGATTGCGCATCGTTTGTCCACAATCAAACGCGCGGATCGGATTCTGGTTATCGAGAATGGCGGCATCTCGGAGATGGGCACACACGCCGAGTTGATCCGCGCGCGGGGGCACTATTACAATCTGTACACGCGTCAATTCCGCGAGGAGAAGGAGCAGGCGTTGGGCGCGGCCGGGGTTCCGGTCTTTGCGTGATGTAGAAAAAGCTCAAATTCAGGGTAGACAAAAGTAATCCATTGGCTTACAATATTATCATGATAACCATCGTCGAACTGCGTGAATACATTCGCAATGCCGAGAAATTGCTAACACAAGATGAACGTACAGAGTTGATCAATCATATAGCACAACACCCAACGGCTGGCGTACTACTGAGCGGAACAAATGGCGTACGCAAATTACGATGGAAGCGAAAAGGGATAGGAAAAAGCGGTGGGGTACGCGTCGTTTACTATTATTATAGTGACAAGGTACCGCTTTTTTTGCTGACTGTATTTGGCAAATCGGGCAAGGAAAATTTAACTAAAGCAGAGCGCAATGAGTTAGCCAAACTCACAAAGTTATTAATAGATTACTATGGAAAAAATGTATGACAAATGAATTCGAAAGCATTAAGCAAGGACTAACGGAGGCAATTGCTTTTGCCCGTGGAGATCGGCAAGAGGCAGTTGTACATGAATTATCTCCGCTTGATGTGAAGGCAATTCGTTCTATGGTGGGTATGACTCAACAAGAGTTTGCCTCAGCCTTTGGAATCAGCGTAGGCACATTACGTCACTGGGAACGTGGTGACCGCAAGCCACAAGGGCCAGCACGCGTCTTGTTGAATGTGGTAGCAAAGGAACCACAAGCTGTGTTGCGCGCTTTGTCTGGTTAGATGGAAAATTAAAAACTCGTTAGCATCGATAAAAACGTCTAGCCATAAGGCTGGGCGTTTTTTTGTCAGAACGTCGAAATATCCAATTAATATTGCATGTGTTATGCTGATATCAAATGAGACGGAAGGACTATAGCTCCCTGTTTCATTATATTGTAAAGTAGACAGTATATTTTAGATATATCATATTGAATTCGTTTATGGCTAATCCAGAAAAATTAAGTATACATATTCAGTCGATTTTCTGGAATAGCTTGCGGCCATACTGTATATTTTATTTTTTGGAATGGTCAATACACAAGATTCAATACAAACGCTACTCTGCCGAGCATAGCTGTAAACTTAAGCTGTCCAGTCATCTCACAGCCCAGTGCGGATTCGTTTCCGACAATTTTGGCTACGAACCCGCTATGCTCAATCGATATTTTGCGTGGTTTCTCCATATATTAAGACTGCTAGTCAATCTAAATTTGAATAAGGTTTTTGATGTCCGATAAGCTAACGCTCTCGCAGTTAGAACAGTACCTCTCCAAAGCGGCCTGGATTCTCAAAGGCCCCGTCGATGCCTCGGATTTTAAAGTATATATCTTTCCACTTCTCTTTTTTAAACGCATTTCCGACGTCTACGATGAAGAATACCGCACTGCGCTCGAAGAGTCTGGTGGCGATACGAAGTACGCGTCGTTGCCCGAGATGCACCGCTTCGAGATCCCAGAAGGTTGCCACTGGCGCAGCGTGCGCGAGACCACAACCAACGTAGGACAGGCCATAGAACGGGCGCTGCGCGGCATTGAACAGGCCAACCAAACCTATCTCTACGGCATTTTTGGCGATGCGCAGTGGAGTAACAAAAACAAGCTCTCCGACAAACTCCTCATTGATCTGATCGAGCACTTCTCCCAATACATCTTATCGAATGAGCGTGTTGAGCCAGATATGCTGGGCAACGCTTATGAATATTTGATCAAACATTTTGCCGATTTGACCAACAAAAAGGCGGGTGAATTTTATACGCCCCGGTCGGTGGTCTATCTGTTGGGTCTTATACTCGCTCCGCACGAAGGTGAGACGATTTACGACCCCGCCTGTGGCACGGGCGGCATGTTGTTGCAGTGTGTGGATCACCTCAAGCAGAACAACGAAGATTACCGTACGCTCAAACTCTACGGCCAAGAGAAAAACCTGACTTCTAGCTCGATCGCGCGCATGAATATGTTTCTGCACGGCATCGAGGACTTTGAAATTGCGCGCGGCGACACGTTGCGCAACCCAGCCTTCTTTGAGGCCGATGGTCTGCAAACCTTTGATTGCGTGATTGCCAATCCGCCCTTTTCGCTCAAAGAATGGGGGGCCGAAAATTGGACCAACGATCCCTATGGCCGCAACATTGCTGGCGTGCCGCCCAAGGGGAATGGAGACATGGCTTGGGTGCAGCACATGATCAAATCCATGAACGGCACGGGCCGCATGACGGTGGTACTGCCCCACGGCGCGCTCTTCCGCAAAGGTGCGGAAGGCAAAATCCGCAAAGCATTGCTGGAGCAAGATCTGTTGGAAGCGGTGATTGGCTTAGGGCCCAATGTCTTCTATGGCACTCAACTTGCGGCCTGTGTGATGGTCTTTCAACAAAAGAAAGCGCCCGACAAGCAGGGCAAGATTTTGTTTATTGATGCATCGGATCAGATCCGCGTGGGGCGGGCGCAGAATTTTTTGGAGCCAAATCACGTGCAGCAAATCTTTGCCTGGTATCAAGGCTATGCGGATGTGGAGAACTACGTCAAAGTTGCATCGATGGATGAGTTGCAAGAGAACGATTTTAACCTCAATATTCCGCTCTACGTCGAGAAAATTATCGAAGACAATCTGCCTAGCGTTGAAGAGGCGATGGCAGATTTGAAAGAGGCGTGGCAGGCCAGTTTGGATGCCGAAGAGAAGTTCAAAAAACAATTAGCCAAATTCATAGGATAGGCCAGTTATGGAAAAGATTACAGACTTATTGACATCTATCGACCGCGGCGATTATCTCATTCCTGAATTTCAACGTGGGTATGTTTGGAATGCGAATCAGGTTAAGGGCTTTATGAATTCGCTCTACCATGGTTATCCTTCCGGCACATTTCTAATCTGGAAAACGGAGAAGCCCTCAGAAATTAGAGGAGAAGGTGCTGGTTGACTGACAAAACTCATTAAACAGGGTCTTGACAAGGAATATCGGCTGAGAAATCGAAAAATGTGACAGTAAAGCGC
>Ga0209303_1001653_pt1 | contig 13149 bp, 13 predicted proteins | sample SidtaG_3_FD_187449 | JGI IMG/M metagenome (GOLD analysis project Ga0209303, IMG submission 187449) | Marine algal microbial communities from Sidmouth, United Kingdom - Sidmouth_Asex1 metaG (SPAdes) (version 2) | ecosystem: Host-associated > Algae > Red algae > Unclassified | place: Sidmouth... | reverse complement strand
GAGTATGTGAAGTGTAGCTAGCTACTCGAACATACGATAACGACGTATAAATTTCAAACAGGTACTGCCCTCTGGGTTCATTTAAAACGAATTTACTCATTGCTGTTCGCTTTTTTAATAGAATAACGATTAGACAAAGCTCACATCGCGATTAAATTCGTTTTAAATTGAATAAAATTTAACCGTGAAAGATCAACAGACCCTAACGTTATACCTAAAATTCATAACTAAAGTTAACACCTAATGTGAATGCCGAAAGTTAAGACCTTAATAATAGCGTAACTAATACAATAGCGTGATCGGTACTTTCTCCATCTCGATCAAATATTGGATTAATTAAATGGCGATCATAAGTATGATAATCACTCACATGGTAAAGACTATCGTGATAGTTAGCATCAAATTCACACGACAATAAAATATAATCAAGTACCGAACTACTCGCGCCAAAGTAGTGAGTTGGTTTACGTTTTGTAATTTTTCGCGTTGTAGGTGTAGGCTCTTGCAATGTGGGTAAGAGTGGTGAATTAACGGGTTGCTCAAGAGCAGCATTGAGTGTTTCTACCTTTTCACTTTCACTCATATTTACAGCTTTACTTTCGCTAACATCAGTCGTTCGAATCCCTTGAGTTTCATTAACTAATACTGCCTCAAATAAATCCCATGAATCTTGTAAGCAATATTTTTCTAGGTAAGCATCGCGATCTATTGCGGAAACAAATCGCAGTGTATTTGTTAGTAACTGATTTAAAACACCATCAGTTAAATTATTATTAAAATCCCCCATTAATATTATTGGGTAGTGAGTGGTTTCGCGTCTTTTGATCATTTCAATCATTAACAAAGTCGCTTCACTACCTCGTTGAATGGTTGATCCCCAACTCCCTGCAACATTGGCTTTTAACTGTTCAATAATGGTTTTTTCGGGTGACCAGTTGTTATTAAGCTCGTCTGCTTCAAGCATTGAACGCTTAGATTTAAAATGCACAACATAACAATCGCATTGGCCTAAGTGGGGGGCGTTTATTGTTGCTCTGAGAATACTTCGGCTAAAAGAAAAATCCTCAAATAAACCTAAACTTTTAGCGAGTTCTTTATCTGGGATTACCGTAGCTAATTCTACAATGGGATAACGTGAAGCTATGGCAACAACAGGATGCTTATAAATAAATTCGTCAATAACAGTTGGTTTATCAACTATTTCAAAGTATGGGTAACCTTGTGCTACAACAAGATCCTTTAAAGCTTTCGGGCTAAATACTTCTTGAAAACCAATAATATCAGGTTGATATTCTTGTAAGTAAGCTGAGATCCAATGCTGTTTTTTTGCCCACTGCTTAGCACTATAAATACGCTCAAAGTCATAATATGCGTTAGGCGGCTCAAGGTAATTAAACAAGTTAAAAGTAGCAATTTTTAGTTGGGTATTATTGGTGGGGGTAGACACAGTAATATTTTGATCCTGCTATTGGAAGCTATTGTTTTTTTTTGTAATGATAGCACTCTAGTCTAAATAACCTGAGTTCGATGTATGGATAAGCAATATTTCACAATAACGCTATTTTAAACGTTCTCGGCGTTACTTTTATTATCAATAACCCGTTATTGATAATAAAAGTTGAGTACATAAAAGTGCCTTGATAACGAATAAACTATCATCATTGTGACGTTAACTGAAATATTATCTAAATTTCATGGGTTTAAAAATTCATTATCCAGAACTCAGGTAAAATAAAAATAATAGTGACTCATTTGTTTAAAACTTTAGGAATAACTGGTTTTTTTAAAACCCTTAATTGAGTAGTCGACTATTCAATACTTTGCTTTATACTGCCGCGTTTATAAATAGGTTTTTAATTAGCGGAGTATTTTATGCACGATTTGTATTACAAAGGCCGAATTCACACCAGACTTAATCATGTAAAAACCGGCTATAATACTAAACGTACGGTTAAATTAGGTACTGAAAAAAATCCTTTAACACTTGTTGTCACCAGCGATGTACGAAAGTGTGAGTTAGAAAAACTAGTTACTGACAACGAGCTTACTGCAAATATTATGGTTGATAATACAAAACCTGAAAATATTGATGAACTCAATGCAGTACTAAATAAACCTAAAACAACAACCTTTGATAAAACACCTAACCGAAACGATCCTTGTGTATGCGGCAGTGGTATAAAATATAAAAAGTGTTGTGGAGCGTAAAATAAGTGGAGCGTAAAATAAATAGTCTGGTTAATGATTTTTTTATTTTAAATTTTATAAAATCCACCTTTATTTATGATTGTATTTTAAATATTTATACCTTCAATGATCTAAACTAAAAAGAGTTAATACCGAATGAAACCTTATAGTAACCTAGCTGAATTAATTGAAATCTTAGAAGCCGAAATACAAGAAGTTTCAAACGATGTGGCTATGTTAAAGCAAGAACCCCATAGCCTTAATGAACAAATTATTTATAAATATATTGATACCGGTAGTACGGGTAAAACTAAAGATTTTGTAAGGGCGTTAGGAGTTAAATCTGAACGTGGTGCATTTTTTTCATCAGGAGATGTGAGTAAATTAATAAAAAATGGTGCGGACGATATTGCTCCAGAATTACTAGCCATTGCACGTAAAGTTGTAAAAATAAAAAAAACTGGTGGATCAAATCGTTAAATTTATTGCATTTTGAATGCCTTTACTTATGACGCGATTACTCTAATTACGCTCGATTACAAGAGCTTAAACTTTATGTATATTCATCTTTCTCATCGCTATTTATACTCAATACTATTGATTAATAACCGTATTAATAGGACTAAAATAAATGTTTGATATTGATATTTTAACTTAATTATTTACCACTTTATTCAACTAGGCATCGCCTTTTTATTATCTTTGCCTATAGCACTAAACTGAGAGCTAAAAGATGATGGTGCCGGCTTAAGAACTTTTCCATTGGTCACTATTGCTTCGTGCGCATTTATGCTAATTGGTATTAATATATATCAATACGGCGATGCTGAATCTCGTGTAATGTATGGCATTATTACGGGTATGGGGTTTATTGGTGGCGGTGCTATTTTTAAGAGTAAAGATGGTGTAAAAGGTACTGCAACAGCGGCAGGCTTGTGGAATACAGGAGCTATTAGTATTTCAGTGGCTTATAGTCGCTATGAAATTGCTATTGTTTTATCTGTCATTAGTTTTATTATATTCCAATTTTCTGCGGTATTTAAACAAGTAAAAAAACAACTGAAAGACGAAGAATAATGATTATCGTATTAGGGTCTGTTGATCTTTCAGGGGTAAATTTTATTCAATTTAAAACGAATTTAATCGTGATGTGAGCTTTGTCTAATAGTTATTCTATTAAAGAAGCGAACAGCAATGAGTCAATTCGTTTTAAATGAACTCAGAGGGCAGTACCTGTTTGAAATTTATACGTCGTTATCGTATGTTCGAGTAGCTAGCTACACTTCACATACTCTGCCTTGTCTAAATATCAAACACCTTGCTGTAAAAATAACCTCGAAAGATCAACAGACCCTAATGAATAAATTTTACGTTAGTAAATTTTGACTTCAATGTTTAATCTTTAGTCCAATATCATTAAAAGCTCTAATTTTATTTGCGCTTGTTTAGGTTTGGCAATATCAATGGGCTCAATCATCTCACATTCATCTCTTATCATTTCAGTAATTAAACTTGGATATAACCGACAATCTTCCGGACGATTTAAGTAGATCCCACAGGTATATTTATTTGCCGAAAGCGAATTTTTTTTAGCCTCTATTTCAAGAAAAGGGCATTGCTTTAGCCTATTACCTGATACTGGATCAAACCAAAGATCGTAACCTTTCACAAATTTAAAAATTTTAGGTTGAAAAATCTCCCAAAGATCGACTTCTTCTCTCGTTGCAGATAAGTCTTCAGCGCCATATTTAGTACAACATTTGCCACATTGATTACAATCTTTCATGGTTTAGGTCTTTATCATATTTAAATAATTTAATAATACAGCCAAAGTTTCCTAACAAAGCGTTTAAATAGCTTGTTAATCTTTAGTGATAAAATACGTTGTAAGCGCATAAATGTTATTAAACGCTCACCAAAAAAATTGTATCACCAATGTTTAGCAGTGTTTAAGAAAGCCTCACCCAATACCAATTGAAAAAATGAATTATTCACTTAGAGCTGCGTTAGAAAACTTAGAACAAACAAAATAATTTAAGCATAGTGTGCTATGTTTCATTCATTTTGTGAAGTTATCAGTGTTCTAATGAGCTCCCAAGGGCGATTTTTAAAGGCTTATAAGCCTTTAAATTATCGCTAAGTGATCAATTCATTAATTCAATTGGTATATATCACCTTAGCTAATGTAATATAAAATAACCGTGAATTTTAACCTAAAAGTCATTATCCCCTTAGCAACTATTCCTGTATACTATGCGACCTTAAATTTGAGTGTTTTTCACTCATGTACTTTTAGCTATTAGCACAATCTAGGAACTCCCTTTGATCACAACATCGAACATTACAATGCAATTTGGCGCTGAGCCTTTGTTTGAAAACATCTCTGCAAAATTTGGCAATGGTAACCGTTACGGTTTGATTGGCGCTAATGGTTGCGGTAAGTCAACCTTCATGAAAATACTAACAGGTGAGCTCACGCCTAGTTCAGGTAATGTTTCAATTTCAACAGGTAATAAGGTAGGTACACTAAGCCAAGATCAATTTGCTTTTGAACAATACAGCGTAGTTGATACTGTAATTATGGGCGATGCCTCATTATGGAAAGTTAAGCAAGAAAGAGACGCTATTTACGCTCAAGCTGAAATGAGTGAAGCCGACGGCATGCGTGTAGGTGATTTAGAAAGCCAATTTGCAGAAATGGACGGTTACAGCGCAGAAAGTCGCGCCGGTGAAATTTTACTTGAAGCTGGTATTGAAGAGTCGTTTCATTACGGTTTAATGCAGCAAGTGGCTCCTGGTTGGAAACTACGTGTTTTGATCGCTCAAGCGCTATTTGCTAACCCAGATATTTTATTACTCGACGAGCCAACCAACAACTTAGATATTCATACCATTAGTTGGTTAGAAGGTGAGTTAAACAAACGTAAATGCACCATGATTATTATATCGCATGACAGACATTTCCTTAATGAAGTGTGTACTCACATGGCTGATATTGATTACGGTGAATTACGCATTTACCCGGGTAATTATGAGTTTTATTTAGCTCAATCAGGATTACTTCGTGAGCAATTATTAGCGGGTAATACTAAAAAAGCTGAAGAAATAGCTGAGCTACAAGATTTCGTGAATCGTTTTGGTGCCAATGCTTCTAAAGCAAAACAAGCAAGTTCACGAGCTAAAAAAATGGACAAAATTAAACTCGACGATGTTAAAGCCTCTAGTCGAATTACCCCTAAAATAGCTTTTGATGCAGGTAAAAAAATGCACCGTCAAGCGTTAGAGCTTGAAAATATGGGCCATGGTTTTGAAGATGAAACACTGTTTAAAAACGGTAATTTATTACTTGAAGCAGGCGCCAAAGTTGCCATTATTGGTGAAAACGGCGTAGGTAAAACAACTTTTATACGTTGTTTAATGAACGAATTAGAGCCGTTAGAAGGTATTGTTAAATGGTCTGAAAACGCTTCAGTTGGCTATTGTCCACAAGATAGTGGTCACTTTTTCGAAAACGATTTATCATTAATGCAATGGATGTCACAATGGCGTAGACCTTGCCATAACGACCTTACTGTTCGTGGCATGTTAGGTAGAATGTTATTTACAGATGACGATGCCAACAAAAAAGCACGTAACTGTTCAGGTGGTGAGAAAAACCGTTTGTTATTTGGTATGTTAATGATGCAAGACGTTAACGTATTAATTATGGATGAACCAACAAACCACATGGATATTGAAGCGATTGACGCGTTAAATAATGCCTTAAAAGATTTTGAAGGTACGTTAATTTTTGTTAGCCATGACCGTGAATTTGTATCAAGCTTAGCGACACGTATTATTGATATTAAAAATAAAAAAGTAATTGATTTTCAGGGAACTTTAGATGAATACCTTGATAATTAATACCAATTGAATTAATGAATTGATCACTTAGCGATAATTTAAAGGTTTATAAGCACAGATTTTACGTCCAAACAAAGTCTAAGTACATATATCCATGTATGCAAGGCATTGATTGAGAGAATGGTTATTCTTGGTAACTGCTCCTGCATTACCCTATTATCCTACATCCATGTAGGACCTTTCAATATCAATAACGACGCTTATAAGCCTTTAAAAATCGCCCTTGGGAGCTCATTAGAACACTGATAACTTCACAAAATAAATGAAACATAGCAAACTATGCTTAAATTACTTTGTTTGTTTTAAGTTGTCCAATACAGCTCTAAGTGACTAATTCATTATTTCAATTGGTATAAGTAAAGCTTAGGCAGGTAGCATAAACCCCATGTTAAAACAAACTTAAGCTTGAGAGTTATAAACAAATTTAAAACTTTATAACCGCTCAGGCTTTTATCATTTATGGGTAATAATTTTATTCTCCCATATATAAAGCCTTAATTTGTTTATAGCTGTTTAAGTGCTATGTTTATTGTATTAAATGTACAAAATGAATATTTCATACTTATTTATAACTTATTGATAAAAAAGGAAGAGAAGTGCTAGGATTTATTACAAGTATTCGCCATCATGAGTCTGTTAAAGATTTTAGCCAAGTAGAATTACTACTTGCCGATACGATCAAAACCTTAGAAAACCAAACCTCAACTAACTTTAAATTTTATATTGTTTGTAATAAAGGTTCTAACATAAAAATTGATACAACAATTAATTTTGAAATTGTTGAAGTCGATATGGATTGCCCTGAATCTGTTAACGTTATTGACGATGAGTCTGATGAAAGAAGAAGACAAATAACCAGAAAAGACAAAGGCAGTAAGTTTTTCTTTGGCTTACAAGCGGCTAAAAAAGATGCTGCCGATTTTGTTATGTTTATCGACGCTGATGATTATATAAATTGTAATGTTGCCGAATATGTCAACAATCATATCAACGATTACGATGCACTTATTGTAAATAAAGGTTATTCGTACTCTAAAACATGTGAATTTTTAGGTGATATTCAGCCGTTTAATAAAAAATGTGGTACTTGTAATAGTTATAGTCTAAAAATGTTTGATAAATATCCTTTAGATCAAAACTTTCAAACCCAAGAAGAAGTTATATCAGCGGTACCAAACGAGCTGATTTTCAAATTTTTAGGTAGCCATTTAAATGCTGAACATTTTGTTGAATCGCAAGGTGGTAAAGTAGGCTTTTTCCCATTTCATGCCGCTATATACTTAATAGGTAATGGGCAAAATATATCTAAAATATCTGACATTATAGGTAAACCAGTAGTCTTAACAAAATCAATCATTAAAGATTTTGTACTCAATGAAACCATAAACCACTCTATTTCAACACTTCCTCTTTTAGCTTTATATCGAGCAAAATACTACTCAAAGCCAAAAATTAAACGTACTAAGCAATTTTTAGCTAAAATTAAAAATTCATTTTAGTTTATCTTAATGCTAAGTATCCCGAATTGCTGTCGTCTTCTTTTATGATAGCACTATTAAAAAACTCATTGCCGTTAAGCGTATGGTTTATGCTTATTTCGGCATTAGGCTTTGCTTTAATGGCAGCTTGTGTAAAGGCTGTTAGTACCTATGGTATTCCAGTACTAGAAATTGTTGCTGCAAGGGCTATAGTTTCTGGTGTTATAAGTTATCTTGATATTAAACGTAAAGGTTTATCACTTTGGGGAAACAATAAACCTCTGTTAGTGGCGCGTGGAGTCGTAGGCGCTTTAGCACTTATTTTTGTTTATTACGCTGTTACCACCTTACCTTTAGCAGAGGCTACTGTCTTACAATATTTACACCCCGTATTCACTGCATTTTTAGCGATTATATTTTTAAAGGAAAGGGTACAACGCTCTACTTTAGTTTGTATTGTGCTGAGTTTATTGGGTTTAGGTATTATGGTGTTGCCTAATATTCAACTATTTACTTATGAGCCGTCCACTTATGAATTGGCGAGTTCCTCATTATTAATGATACCTAGTGCGCTGCCTTATTCGTGGATAAGTATTGGCGCCGCTATATTGGGGGCTTTTGGCAGTGCAGCGGCTTACGTAATAGTTAAAAAGTTAACCAAAACTGAAGATAGTTCGGTTATTATATTTTACTTCCCTTTTGTAGCACTTCCTATAGCACTCATATTATTAGGTAACGATTTTGTTATGCCATCTTTACCTGCATTAGGTTTATTACTTTTAGTGGGTATTTTTACTCAAATAGGGCAGGTAGGTTTAACTAAAGCACTGCATTGTGAAGATGCAAATAAAGCGACCGCCTATGCTTATATTCAAGTGGTGTTTTCAGTACTTATTGGCTGGTTCTTTTTTAGTGAAATACCCGTAATAACGACCATCATTGGTGGGAGTCTAGTTATTACAGGCGCATTAGTTAATGTTTTATGGAAACGTTAATAAATATGAATACTTAAGTTTTAGTTAAGTTATTCTAAGGCTATTGATCTTTCAGGTGTATTTTTGCAACTGTTAGTTTGGTTTTTGTACAAGGCATCGTCATTAATGTGTAGTTATTACCAATAAAATGACATTTATACCGTAGAAATACCACACTTATACTGTGCAAAGTTCATTTAAAAGCGATTGACTCTTTGTTAAACGTTTTTACATTTAACATAAATTACACTTGAAGATTAGTAGAGCAGCCCCAAGTTATTAATGAATTATTTTTTTTATTTGTTCTATTTGATGATAAAAAATTTCATCAAAAGCCTTTAGAGTTAAAGTCGCCATTGAAAAATATTGTTGATGATTTAACGTGATATTTTCGGTATCAATTAATTCGGTAAAAATGATATCTGTTAAAATCTCAATTTTTAAAGTGGCTGCGTTCATATTATCGTCGTGTTTATCTACATCAGCATTAATGTAATGTAGTTTGTATAATGTATTGGCTGTTATTTTTTTTATGTTGTCGATTAATAGATGAAGCTTTATTTTATCAACGTTCGAACAATATTCTTGCATGCAAACATTCGTTCCAATAGCCCTCGCTTGAGCAATATTTTCAGTCGCAAGAATTAACTCTCTCCATGTGTAACTGATGTTAGGAAATTTGGTACAAAACTCACCCGTTAGTAGGTAATTTTCTGAGGTATCTTCTAGAAGCAAAGATAAGTTTTTAATCAACAAACAATGTTGATCAAAACTATCACTAAACGACAGTTCGTTTTTAAGAGTAAGCATGCGATCCCAATGATCAATAAAACTTATCCAGCGTTGGTTAAAAGAAAGTTCGAAGGCTTCAATTTTATTAAGAAGATTTACTATATCTGCTTGTGTAGTCATTAATTTTGATTGCGAGCTATCATCATGGTTTAACAAGCATATGCTTAAACCTCTATGTTGTTGAACTAAATAAATAAGGGCTTTTAATTGAACAATATAATCAATTCCTATTAATTGGCTTCTTTTAATTTTATTTTTATGTAGATATTTTATTATCCAAACAGTAAAGAATAGTAAGCCAATAATACCTATTAAAAAGTACCCCATGCATTTTCCTTTGTGTTGTTGATTCCATTAAGCGAAAATAAAAATTTACACTTTGCATTGCTTTGTTTGAAGGTTAATTTACTCTAATGAAGCAATACATGAGCCATTTTTAAATTTTTGATTTTTATGTAAAAAACTGAAGGTTTTTTTTATATTGCACTTAACTGGTGTAATAAATATTATTGATGCATCATTTAAGGGAAGTTTAAATACATTATTCGAATGTTTTAAACGATTTAGCTGGGGTTTTGTAAAAATACTACCTGCATTACGTACAATGTTTTTTACATTAAGCACATTTATTAATAACAGGTATAGGGTCTGTTGATCTTTCGAGGTTATTTTTACAGCAAGGTGTTTGATATTTAGACAAGGCAGAGTATGTGAAGTGTAGCTAGCTACTCGAACATACGATAACGACGTATAAATTTCAAACAGGTACTGCCCTCTGGGTTCATTTAAAACGAATTTACTCATTGCTGTTCGCTTCTTTAATAGAATAACTATTAGACAAAGCTCACATCGTGATTAAATTCGTTCAAAATTGAATAAAATTTAACCCTGAAAGATCAACAGACCCTAGGGTATTGTGTGTGCTAATTGACTAACTAGGACTTTCTAACATGGACCACCTAATATGAGTTTTATTGAATATATAGATTCGCCTATAGGATTAATTGAATGTAAAGCCACTAAAATAGGACTAGAGCATGTTATTTTTTGTGGCGAAAAAACCAATAAAATTAGACCTAACGACATCACTGAATTATGTAAGCATCAACTTTTACAGTACTTTAAAGGTGATCTTAAGCAATTTTCTCTTCCTTTAGATCCGCAAGGCACTGTTTTTCAAAAAACAGTGTGGCAATGCTTGTCAAATATACCTTATGGCAAAACTGTGTCTTATAAAGATATTGCAATATTGGTTAACAAACCTAAAGGTTCGCAAGCGATAGGTGGGGCGAATGGTCGAAATCCAATAAGTATTATTGTGCCTTGCCATCGAGTGATCGGTTCAAATGGATCATTAACGGGGTATGCTGGCGGTATTGAGCGAAAATTATGGTTATTGCAACATGAAGGCATCGACATTAAGCCCTCTAAAGAAACTCAAAAACTCAATATTAATAATATGATTAATGCCCGACAAGCTAAAACCCACTTTTTGACATGATAATTTTTTTAACTAAACCCAATTATTAGGAAAAATTATTAAAATCTATTCACAAATATCATTTAAAGTTTCCCACACAAATTACATAAACCCACAATAAAAATAACCGTATGTTTAAACCTAACACCGAAAACACATCGTCTTATAAATAATATGACCATCAAGCCTTTTCTATAAGCATTATCTTTGAAGCTTGAGTTATAATAATCGCATATATTTTTGAAAACCTTTTAAACGATTTTAATTTTAGGCAATTTAATGATTAATAATGTAATTCTTAAACGTGTAAGTAATATTTTAGATTTTAACCATGAACAAATATGCGCTGTATTTACACTGGGTGGATGTGAAATATCTACAGATCAATTAACTCAAGTTTTTGATGAAAAAAATGAACCCAACTATAAAGCGTTAACAGATATTGAATTAGCAAGTTTTTTAAACGGGTTAATTGTTGAAAAACGAGGTCCTAACGACGGTCCAACTCGTGCTACTGAGGTAATATTAAATAATAATATTATTTTTAATAAACTTAAAATTGCATTAGCATTAAAAGCTGATGACGTTATTGAAATTTTAGCATTAGGTAAAATTACTTTAGGTAAATATGAGTTGAGTTCATTTTTTAGGAATGTAAATCATAAGCACTACAAAGAATGTTCAGATGAAGTATTATTGGCTTTTTTAAGTGGTCTCAAAGCTAAAAAAGAATCCTCATAGCCATACTCTATGCTTTATAAGTCAGAAGTTTATTAAAATATCATTGTTAAGGAAGGTGGTGAAAAATAGCCAAAGATCGTGTTAAATAAATACCCAATAGGGCGTTTTAAGCAATATTATATTTTTTGTTGGTATAAAAAATTGTTTATCTTTTTAACTTAATTGTTTAAAAATTAGTGTTTAAGAGATGAGTTATTATAAGGTGGTAATGTTTATTTACGCTAAACATTGTACAGCTGTTTAACTTTACCACCTTACTTTTTAACTAACACTTAAACACTTTTCTGTTGAATAAAGCGAGCGTTATTTATTATGATACTGATATGCATAATATCCCTCGTAAAATTTATTCTGCGTAAGTAAAAGTACTTGTTTCACCCGAAAGTTCCATGTTGTTATTAATTAATAACATGTTCTTTTGAACCAATTCATTATCATCTAAAGATTTAGCGGCTGCTAAGTCACTCATTGCACCTTGCATATCATCTTTTAAGAAACGAGCTATAGCGCGGTTGTTATAACTAATAGATTGTAAATAACGTGACTTTTTACCGGTGGTATCAATATTTTTAGCACTTGTTATAGCGTCTGAACAAGCAGTTTCAGACATTTCTTCATTATTAGACTTTAAATAAGCAACACATAACGTTGTGCTTTCTTCAAAATCTTGATTTTTGCTAGCTAGGTTTGCGATCACTTCGCTATATTTACCATTGATGATTGATTTACTCTCGGTAGAGTTTTTAATCACAGCTACTTTAAGGCTTGATTCACCAGCTACTGCCGTTAACGATGCTGAGATAATCGCTGAGCTAACAAGTGTTTTAATGAGTAAAGTTTTAAGTTTCATGGGTGTTCTCCGTTTAGTGTTTTGCCATCCGCTGATGACAACGTAAATATAGTTAGTTCCACTAAATACGACAAACGATTAAAATAATCTCCATAGATGAATAAAGCTCACTTATTCTTTAGATATTGCAGGTGTTAAATTAAGTAGTACAAAACTTAACTCATCTATTAAAGAAACCTTGGAGAAAATTAATTTGCCATGAAGACTTTTTTACGTAGAGCGCGAGTTTTATAAAAAAAATATTACCCCGCTTTTAAATGTATTAATATTTATACCATACATGGTTGCAATGCGCTCTATTGCAACGATTTAGATTGTTATGCAATCGGAGAGGGCGCATATAGGGTATTAGGTGTGTTGAATGAATATTGTGTTGAGATATAGCATTTCGATATAAATTGGGACTCATGATAAAGCAAACCTAAAATTTTAGGTTTAAAAAAATAATTACACGCTTAGTTAATCATAAATTTAAGGCAAAAAAAAGGGTATCCAAAGGATACCCTGTTTGTACAAATAAGTTGTACGAATAAAACAAAACAACATTTCGTTTAAAAGAAATCGGGGAAGATTTCAAAACAGGTTTAGAGTACCCTTCAGCATAAATCCAGACAAACGGGAATTTATAATTCGATAGATTAAATTTATTGATTTATGAAGGCAGAGGGAACAACTATAAGATAAATATAAATAAGTTCTAGATAAATTACTCAAGTTGTTATGGCTTTATTTAATTTATATCAA
>Ga0209303_1001646_pt1 | contig 13195 bp, 10 predicted proteins | sample SidtaG_3_FD_187449 | JGI IMG/M metagenome (GOLD analysis project Ga0209303, IMG submission 187449) | Marine algal microbial communities from Sidmouth, United Kingdom - Sidmouth_Asex1 metaG (SPAdes) (version 2) | ecosystem: Host-associated > Algae > Red algae > Unclassified | place: Sidmouth... | reverse complement strand
GGTCACCCCCCAGCCGCCTACGCCAACCGATACCGCAACAACCAAGCCAACAGATATAATAGCGGCAACGCCTGTGCCAATCGTGCAACCCACAGCCATTCAGCCAGCCGACCCGACGGTGGAAAGCACAGTTCACCCAACAGATCTGCCAGCAGGCACGGCGATCTCAGTTACCCCGATCCCAGTTACCTCGATCCCAATGGCGCAGATCACGGCAACACCTTTACCGACAACACTGGTATCAATAACTCCACTGTCCACAAGAGCACCGCAGCCAACAAACACGCCAGCACCCAATCAGCCACCGGTGATCCAGCCACAGGGCAGCGCAGTACTCAGCGTAACGGTGGACGAAGAAATTACGCTAACGGTTGTTGCAAGTGATCCGGAAGGCGGAACAATTACGCTATTTGGCGATATGCTGCCCGAACAGGCAGAATTCGTAGATTTTGGTGAGGGGACTGGTCGAATCACGTGGACGCCAACGCTATCAGATCTAGGGAGTAGGCAGATCACTGTGATGGCGGTTGATGTAGAAGGTGCCGCAATTACGCAGCGGTTTACGGTAGTGGTCGAAGCCGAGCATTCGTTCTTTATGCCGTTTGTGCTTTTGGACGCGGGAGAGTAGAAAAGTCGTTGGTTTGCCGCACATTAGACTAACAAACAGGGGCAAAAAGAACAAATGTTTCTACCGTTGATAGTCAATTTAACTTACGCTAAACTATTTCTATGAATATCCATGAAAGCGGCTATAAAAAGCTTCTTAGCAATCGAACGATTTTTCGACAATTGATTGAAACTTTTGTCGATGAGCCGTGGGTAAAAGATCTCGACTTTTCAAAAGCCGAGACGGTCGATAAGTCTTTCATCGATGCGCACTATAAAGAAACAGAGAGCGATCTCATTTATAAAGTTGGATTGCAGGATCGCGATGTTTACATTTAAGTGTTGCTCGAACTTTAGTCAACTGTCGATTGCAATATGGCGATTCGGGTATTGCATTATGTATCGAGCCTGTATATGGATTTCATTCGCAGTAGTCAAAAATTCGAGAAACTGCCCGCAATTTTCCCAATTGTGTTGTATAATGGGGACAGAAAGTGGACCGCAGCAGTCAATGTCAACGAGTTGATCGATCAACAGCCATCGTTAGAGCCTGAATATTCAAACAGGCTCTTGCCATCCCTTTCCTCTCGGATAGCTAGGAGAAGGCATGTAGCGCCCATGTAGCTACTAGGGGGAACGGTTTGGTGAATATTCAAACACCCTCTTAGGACGCTACAGCCTAAATTTTGAATGCTATAAAATTGCCGAGAATAAATTCAACCACGAACAATTATTAAAAATTCGCAATATCGTTTCAACACTTTTTTAGCTGAATCGCATTACGAGGTGGAGCTACTTTTTAATGAATTACTCAGATTATTTGAACAAGAAGAAGATCGCGAAGCGGCATCATTATTCTTAAACTGGTTTCGGCAGTTGCGTGTTCATGGTCGAATCATTCCGGAAGACTATAAGCTATTAGAGACAACTTACAGTTTGGTAGAGGAGGCACAAACTATGTTAATTAAGACAATGGCGAAAGAACGAGAAAAAGTACGTATGGAAATACGTCAAGAAGTGTCAGCCGAGGGCATCGAACAGGGCATCGAACGGGGCATTGAACAGGGCATTGAACAGAAAACACAAGAAATGATAGTTTCCATGCATAATAAAGGGTTTGATTTATCCACAATTGCCGACATCACAAATCTGACCGAAGTTCAGGTACTGGCCTTTTTACGTGAAGAAGAGTCAAAAAATTGAAACGATACACAAGATAAATCTAGTTAATAAGATGGAGTACGGCCATTCCAGGAAAAAAAACCATATAGGATGGCTGCAGGCTACTCCGATAGGACGGTAGAAAGAAATAATCTGCTGTCCTTTTGATTGGGAGTGTAGAGACTATACTACCAAGTGTGCAAATGGCTGTGCTTGGGACTGTAACACAAAGTGTGTAACCGAATTTGTGTTACAGCCTCCCCAGTTTGGTTAGGCAACCTAACGCCATTTACATACAATTGGGACATCCCCTATTGACATACTTAATTTGACAGAAACTTTGACGGAACCAACCGCACAGAAAATTGCTCCAAACAACCCTCCAAAAATATGGTGAAGTATTCTTCAAACGTACCCGATTTTGAACCCCTTCGTATATTAAAGTAGCAAACAAAACCGAAAACACCCATCATTGTAACCAAGGAAGTACCATCTGCATGATCTATTCACCGACTTGGCATTCGTCTCTTTGCTCATACATTTATAGGGCAACCCTAATTCTCGCAGTTATAACCTTCGCAAAAGTTGACCCGCTTTACGCGCAGAGCAACGCACCAAAATCAATCCTATTTCTTCCATTTCTCACATCGCAGCAGCAAACATCGTCCGCCACAGAGACAGTGTCGATCCACGGCCTTTTGCAAGTAGATGTGGATGCACAAAGCACGCTCATTGAGCCATGGGACAATAGCTATCAGCTAGTCGATAGACTCGTGAGCGACCAAAACGACCTGCGCATACACAATAGTGAATATGTCGCAGTCAGTGGATACTGGCAAAACAGTCAGCGGACAGCCTTTGTTGCGACAAGCGTCCAAACTATCGCCACAGATGGTGCAAACTATGCTGCCTACGTCCGGCGCGAAATGAGTGACCCTGCACTAAAACCAATCCGTGACACAAAACGCTCGGCAGAAATAGCCGCAGCCAAGCTACTAGCCAATCCAGCCCAAGTGGGTGAATGGTCCGACGTGCAAGAAATTGGTGTTTATGCGCTCCATGCCGTAGTGCGCCCTGATGGCAAAGTCATGCTCTGGTATCGAACCGTCATCAGCAACCCAACGGATCCGGTATTCAACACGGTTCTGTGGGATCCAGAAAGCGGCGCGACGACCAGCCTCTCTAATCAGTCGCTACAGGGCGAGGAAAATTGGTGCGCCAGCCATACGCAGTTGGGCAATGGCAGCATGTTGGCAGTTACAGGGGATGTGGGCACAGCCGATCCGCACGCGGCCCTCTTCAACCCCCTGACAAATGAATGGGCCGCACAGCCCCCACTGAACTTCGGACGATATTACCCCAGCGCCACCTTTATGGGTGATGGACGCGTCACTGTCTCGGGTGGCGATTACATTACCCCCGGCACAAACACCACGCCCAATCCCTTTCCCGAAGTGTGGGAGAATGGTGCGTGGCGCATCTTTGGCGATCCGCTCGAAACGACGCCAACCGCCACTGAATTTGACTTCTACTACGGCAGCTTCTTCCCGTGGACACAACAAGCGCCAAACGGCAAGCTCTTCTACGCCGGACCACAAAGCAACCTGCGCTATCTCGATCCAAGCGGGATCGGCACCGTGACCGATGCAGGTGAGCGCGATGGCGAATCGCGCGATTACGGCAGCTATGCCACCTACGACATTGGCAAAGTACTCATCGCGGGCGGCGGAACCTCCCTCGCCACAGCCTACACAATCGACTATAACGCGGATACACCCGTTGTCGATCAAACTGGAGCGATGACGCACGGTCGCCGTAACTTTTATACCACAATTTTAGCCGACGGCACTGTGCTGGCAACGGGCGGCAATGGCGATGGTGGCCAAATCCAAGCGAGCCCCACCGGCGCAGTTTTTGCCGCCGAACTGTGGGATCCCGTTACGGGTGTTTGGACCGAGTTGGCAGAGATGGAACGTCGCCGAGAATATCATAGCGCGGCGGTGCTGCTGCCCGACGGACGTATGATCCACGCTGGTGGAGATTGCACACCCTGCTCACCAGAATCGAACTTAGAAATTTTTTCGCCCCCCTACCTCTTTGAAGCAGATGGTTCGTTGGCAACGCGGCCCGTCATCAACACCTTTGGCATAGCGGGCAATAATTCTACTCTGCCTTCCCTCCCATTAATCGACAACTTCCAGCCCGAGATCGACTATGGCGATCTACTGAGCGTCAACTTTGGTGGGGCTAGCGCCGTCGAAAAAGCACACCTCATTCGGCTCGGATCGTCTACTCATTCCACCAATTTTGACCAGCGCCTTGTGCCGCTTGCATTTAGCCAAAGCAACAACGACCTCACCATCACTGCGCCACGCAATACGTATGTTGCCCCGCCTGGATATTATATGCTTTTTCTCGTCAGCGATACGGGTGTACCAAGCACCGCGTTGATTATCAAACTAGGCAAAGAGTTCGAACGCCTAAAATTGCCCATTAGCTTCCACGACGGCGATTTTGAAGAATCGTACACTCCACCAAGTGGCGCATGGTTTAGCTATATGGCGGGCGACACCTTCGGCGGCTGGACGGTCGATTACGGCAATGTCGATCTGCAAAACAACGATTCATCCGGTGCAGGGTTCGGATCAGACGGCGCGCAAAATGTCGATCTCAACGGCACAGAACCGGGCCGTATTAGCCAAGAAATTAGCGGACTCACCGCGGGGAAGGCGTACGAAATTCGCTTCAATTACGCCATACACGAACTTGCCAGCAGCGCCGAAGCAACAATTCAGATCGCCAACTTAAATGAGACGTGGCAGGCAACCAACGCACCCGCCGCACCATGGGAGATGGCCACGTATTACTTTACCGCAAGCAGCGACACCCACACCCTAAGTTTCTCGGGGGGCGGTCCATTGTCGTACGCAGGCATGTTGATCGACACAATAACGCTGGCACCATATACTCCAACCAGCCAAAATAGCGCAATCCGTCCACCGATTAACCACGCATTGAACCAACCCGCGACCCAATCATCGCAGCAAGCGGGTGCACCAGCAGTCGCAGTCGATGGCAACACCGCGGGCGACGGCCAACTTGGGCAGGTGACGCGCACCAATGCAGAGAAAGATCCATGGTGGCAGGTTGATCTGGGGCAAAATCAGCCGATTGAAAAAGTGGTCATCTGGAATCAAACCGACTGCTGCACCCAGCACCTACACGACTTTTACATTTTGGCTTCCACAAGCGATTTAACGGATCGGTCGCTGGACGATATCTTAAACGATCCAGCCGTGGAGCGCGTCTATAGCGCGGGCGTTTACACGACCACCGCCACAATCAGCATCACCAAACAGCTCAAAAGCAACAGCCGTTTTGTGCGCGTACAGGGCGCAACCAAAGCTCCCCTCAATTTAGCCGAGGTGCAAATCTTTAGCCCACCACCGCCAAATCGGCCGCCAGAAATTGCTTCGCCCGGCACCCAAACCAACAATATAAGCGATTCGATCTCGCTGCCCATCAGCGCAAGCGACGCTGAAAACGATGCGCTAACCTTCAGCGCAATCGATTTGCCGCAAGGATTAACCATAGCATCTAGCAGCGGGTTAATCACAGGTCAAATTGTGGCAGGAGGGCGCTACACCGCGACAGTCACAGTAGACGATATTTATCAAGGCAGCGACACAATCAGCTTCGTTTGGCTCGTCAATGGGCCGCCCAACATCACCCAGCCAGCGGATCAATTTAGCACCGTCGAAAATGTGATAGAGTTACCCATTTTGGCCAACGATGACGACTTCAACTCGCTCACGTTTAGCGCGCAAAATCTGCCCATCGGCCTCTCTATCGATGCCACATCGGGCATTATCAGCGGCACAATTCGCGCAGCGGGAATTTTTACCGTGTCAATTCTTGTAACAGACGGCAACGACAGCAGCGACAGCAGTAGCTTTGTATGGCAGGTCAACACACCGCCCACACTCAGCACGCCGAGCGCACAAAATAATTTGATTGGCAATGCGGTTTCGCTCGCCATTAGCGCCAGCGACGCAGACAACGATCCGCTCACTTACAGTGCAGGCAACTTGCCATCGAATCTCACAATTGATCCCAACTCGGGGCTAATCAGTGGCACGCTCACCACAGCCGACACCTACAGCGTAATCATTATTGTCGATGACGGTCGTGGCGGCAGCGCAACCGCAACGATTAACTGGACAGTTTCGCATCCACCCAATAATCCACCTACAATTGACAATCCAAATGCGCAGAACAGCACCATTGGCGACGTGATTCAACTGCCAATAAATGCCAGCGATGCCGACGCCGATCCGCTCACATTCTCTGCCGAAGGACTGCCAGGTGGCCTTACGCTTATTGCAAAAACCGGCCTGCTCACCGGCACACTGATCTCGCCCGGCACATACCCAATCACAATAACGGCTGATGACGGCAACAGCGGCACAGCCAGCGCAAATTTTGTCTGGTCCGTTAACGGCCTGCCCGATATAACTTTCCCCGGCGATCAAACTGGTACGATTGGCAATGCCGTCTCGCTCGCGGTTCTTGCCAGCGATTTTGAAGAAAATGAACTGGCTTATCGCGCAACGAATGTACCAAACGGGCTTGTGATCGATCCATCCACGGGCCAACTAAGTGGCACGCTCGCTCAAGCAGGGGTTTTCAACGTCACGGTCACGGTCGATGATCGTTTTGGCGGCGTCTCCAGCGTCTCTTTTGTTTGGACAGTGAATGAACCCTCCAACACGCGCCCCGTCGTTACCCCACCAGCGGATCAAAACAATCTGCTCAACGACAGCGTTACCCTCTCCGTAGCCGCAACCGATCCAGATGGCGATACGTTAGACTTCAGCGCTGAAGATCTCCCCGTGGGGCTAACCATCGACGCCAGCAGCGGCCAGATCAGCGGCACGGCCACGGCAATCGGCACGCATAACGTGGCAATCACGGTTAACGATGGGCGTGGCGGCACGGATAGCGCTACCTTCATCTGGATCATCGACACAGCGCCCAACCAAGATCCGCGCATCAGCAACCCCGGGCCGCAAGAAAATACCATCGGTAGCACAATCAATCTGCGAGTCACCGCTATCGATGCCGATGGCGACGAATTGACTATACAGCTCGCCAATCTACCGCCAGGGCTATCAACCGATGGGCAAACGGGTCTCGTCAGCGGCACGGCAACCGCTGCGGGTCTCTACGAAGTTCGGTTCACAGTCTATGACGGGCAGGGTGGATCCGCTGGCACGACCTTTGAGTGGCGCGTCAATCCGCTGCCAAATCAGCTCCCCATTATCAATGGTTTCTCGCCTCAAACAACTGAGTTTGGCGAGGAGGTCAGCTTAACAATTGAAGCAACCGATGATGATGGCGATACGCTTCGCTATTCAGCCACTGGTTTGCCACCCGGAATAACGATCAACCCCGAAAGTGGGCAGGTCAGCGGTGTAGCTAATGAGGCTGGGGTTTACACGGTAAAGATTACCGTAAGCGACGGCACGCAAGATAATAGCTCGAGTTTTATATGGGTTATAAAGGAAAGAGAGATTATACAGGAAGCCGCGCCAAAGATCGTAAATCCAGGTCAACAGGTGAACCAAATTGGTGAATTTATCTCGCTGCCGATTAGCCTCACTGATTCTGAAGAAGATTCAGTCACATTTTTCAGTTCGGGCCTTCCGGTGGGTCTTGCAATTGATGTGGAATCGGGTACAATTGAGGGAATGCCTACAGCAGCGGGTGATTATGTCGTTGAAATTAGCGTTCAGGAGAGTAATGGCGCAACCGATCAGATAGTTTTTGAGTGGGTTATTTCTGACATAGAGTCACCAACATCGATCCGACTATTTTTACCTATTACCATGCAGAAAAACTAGTTCTACTGAATTGGGTGGGTCGTATCTAAAAAGAAGCAAAATCTAATGCAGAGACGCAAAGAGCGCAGAGAAAACAAATATGGACCCAATTTTACTTGATTTTCCCGATAGCTTTGAAACGGAGCGATTGCTCATTCGCAGCCCACAATTTGGCGACGGCGAAGAATTAAACGCGGCCGTTGTTGATTCGTTGGCTGAACTACAGCCGTGGATGCCGTGGGCGCAAAAAGCACCGACCCTCGAAGAGAGCGAGGTCAACGTGCGGCAAGGCCACATTCGTTTTTTGGCGCGCGAAGATCTGTGGCTGCTGCTCTTTCTAAAAGGGACCGATACGCTTGTTGGTGGAAGCGGGCTACACCGCATGGACTGGAAAATTCCAAGCTTTGAGATCGGCTACTGGATACGAACATCATTTGCGGGCGAGGGATATATTACCGAGGCGGTCAATGGCGTGATAGATTTTGCATTTAATACGCTAAATGCCAAGCGCCTAACAATTTTGTGCGATGAGCGCAATGACAAAAGTGCGGCCGTGGCTAAGCGAGTCGGATTTGAGCTTGAAGGGACGCACCATTATGATACGCGTGATCCAATGGGTGCGCTGCGCAACACGCTACACTTTGCCAAGGTGCTCCAAGAGATTGGATAAGTAAATTGGATGAGTAAATCGAATGAATAGATCGGCGATGCTTGAGTTGTTGAGCAAAGAGCATCTGGCGCTAGACGACATGCAGCAATTTCATCATGCGCTGGATGAGGCCAAAAACTTTGACCCAGATTTTGTTAAGAATGTAGGCTATATGGTGGCCGAGATTGGCGAAGCGGTGCAGGCATACCGTGCGTTAGATCGCGCCGCTACATCGGAGAAAGCAGCGGCGCAGATCCATCTTGGCGAGGAATTGGCCGATTGTTTGGCCTATGTGCTCAAGCTTGCTAATTACGCAGAAGTCGATCTACGCGCAGCGTACGTACGCAAAATGGCCCGCAACGTAGATCGCACGTGGGAGAAGATTGATACAAAGTAAAGATTATTTTTTTGACTATACGTCTTGAATCACGATGACGATTGATTTCTTCCCACGCCGCAGAATGTTTCCAAAAATCCCAAACAGTCGATACATTAATCCATACTTTTTTGCCAAACGGCCACGCATCTTCTTCTCTTCCACAGGATTATCATCGACGTATGCCCGCGCGTCCATCCACTCCCCTTCGACCATGCCTTTCATATCACAAAGAGCAATTTGAACCGCCTCATTATTGCGGATCCGTTTCACCTTCCAGCTATCAGCCTGAGTCCATACGTACAGCTTCTCATCTTCCTCAACGGCCCACACTGGCGTGTCTACAGCTGTGCCATTCTTGCGAAAGGTGCGCAGCGAAATATATTTTGGGTTGCCTAAATCACGAATCGCCATTTAATTTTCCTTTCTATATCTCTCGCAAATGGAAGGAAACGCGAATAGTACAATATAAAAATCGCCTGCGTTTCTTTCCGTCTGCGGGAAAAATTGGTCGTGGGTTTGATGCGCAATGTCGTTGTATCACTATCGAAAATCGACTGAATCTGCTACCCCAACAATCTGCCACCATCAACCTGCAAAATCGAGCCGGTGGTCTGTGGTAGCAAAAGCGTCGCGGCTAATACGGCATCGGCAACATCTTCCGGCTGAGTTAAGCGTCCGGTTGGCGAGGCATCGATTTGGGCCTGCCGCCAAGCAGAATCAAAGGTACGGGCGTACTCACCATCGACCAAGCCTGGAGCCACCGAAATAACTCGGATCTGTGGAGCAAGCGCCCGCGCCAAAGAACGAGTCATCGAATCGAGGGCCGCTTTGGATGCGCAATAGGCAATGTTGCTGCCGATACCAGACGTTCCCGCTATCGAAGACATGTTAACAATCGTACCGCCATCGCCCTCGGCCAGCAGCGTCTTCAACGCACGGACAGTCGCAAAGGCACCACGCCAGTTGACGCGAAAAATTTGGTCAATTAATTCGTCATCTAGTCCATCTAAATCGTTATGTTCAACAAAGCGCGTCATGCCCGCGTTATTGACCAGCAGATCGAGCCGACCATACTTTTCGCGCACCTGCGATGCCAATTGCGCCACAGAATCGCTATCATCAACCTTCATTTGAAAGGCAGAGTGATTCTCGCCAGGCAGTCTCGCCAGCAACTTTTTGGCCTTTTCGGCGCTGCTGTTATAAGTGACAACAACCTGCCCACCAATTTCGGCCAACCGCTGGCAGATCCCCGTGCCGATGCCACCAGCACCACCGGTGACAACAGCCACTTTTCCAGCAAAAGAAAGTTCAGTTCCCATTATTCAATTGTTCCTTAATTATTGGGCTCATAGGGGCGTAATTATTTACCTGCCCGCAGCGCACGTTCGGCCAGAGCAATTGCGCCAAGTACGCCCGCTTGCGCACCCAGTTTAGGTGGCACAATATACGAGTCTAGCCCTTGGCTGAGTTCGTCTTTTTGAATGTAGTTATTAAGCAGGGCAGCAACCTCGGTGCGAACTAATGGAAAAAGCTGCTCCTGATCCATCACGCCACCGCCCATAATCACGCGCTGTGGTGAAAGAATCGTCACCATGTTGACAACGCCAAGCGCTAAATAGTGCGCTTCGAGCGCCCAAGCAGGATGATCAACTGGCAAAGTCGTTGGATCGACCTGCCAGCGTTCGGTCAGCGCCGGTCCATTGGCCAGCCCTTCCAAACAGTCACCATGGTACGGACACCAACCTTCGTACGGATCGCGCTCTTTATCGCGGGGCAAGAGCATGTGTCCCATTTCGGGATGCATCAGTCCATGCACTAGTTCGCCATTGACCATGGCTCCGCCACCAATACCCGTGCCAACTGTAATGTAGATAAATGTGTCTACCCCTTGGGCTGCACCCCAGCGATTTTCGGCCAACGCAGCGCCATTGACGTCCGTATCAAAGCCGATTGGCACATTCAGCGCGTCACGCAATGGCCCCACTAGATCTGTGTTTGTCCAGTGCGGTTTTGGCGTGGTTGTCACGTAGCCGTAGCTATTCGACGCGGGATTTGGATCAATCGGGCCAAACGATGCCACGCCAATGGCATCAAGCGAGCCATGTTCTTGAAAAAATGCGATTGCTTTTGGGATTGCCTCAGCAGGAGTTGCCGTCGGAAAACGAATTTCCCCGCGCAGATCATCTGGCCCACTACCGATAGCACAGACAAATTTAGTTCCACCCGCTTCGATTCCACCAAATGTAGGCATGAATAAGTTCCTTTCTTAATTTTGTGTTAGTTTTGCTAGCTCACCAAAGCCCTGTTTGGACCAACCAATTGGTTTATCGCCAAACTCCGTTAGCCAATCAAAAAGCTGTCGGGCCTCTGTTTCAGAATCCCAATCATGCCACCGATTTTGCTCAAATAGGGATGGTATTTGAGTGCGCTCTGTGCGCTTTCCATTTTGTCCGTCGCCGCTAGGAAATGTGTCAACCACAATGCGGTCGCTGTAGTGTAGCAGTAGCGCCCCAAATCTCTCGACGCTCGAATAGGGTAGACACGGGCTTACCGTGATCTGAACGTTGACGCCTGCATCTTTCGCAAGCTTTAACGTTTCGATACGCTGCGTAATCGATGGACAATAAGGGGTAATTGCTTTGCGCACATCATCGCTATCGGTTTCTAGCGTAAAGTTCAGCCAAGCACCATCACCAAGTTTAGAGAGGGGGCCAAAATCATCGCGCACAAATGGTGATCGGGTTTGTAGAACAAGCAGGCCAGGCCGATACTCGTAAAAAACATTCAGGCAGGCCCGGCTCAATCGCCACTTTCGTTCCGCGGTTTGATATGGATCTGTTGCGCTTGACATATAAATTGCCAGCCTATCTAACTCTTTTTTTCGCGCAAACCGCTGTAACTCTTTACGCAGCTTTTCAGCAATCCCTGTACGTGGATGTACATATGCTCCCCACTCTAGCTTGGGTTTGTGAAAGCGATGAACCAATAATCCTTTGACGTAGCAATATTCACACCCAAATTGGCAGCCAATATAGGGCTGCAATGTGTGCGAAAAACCATCCAAGAATCCGCTAGTCTTTGTTAGGGCACCGCTTGCTTGCCGAGGGGAAGAATCTGATAAATGCAACATATATTTCTCAGTATACTTAAGGCACACTGCTTTGTACAGTATCTACAAATTGGAATTTAGCTATTGATACTTTTCGGAGTAGCGAAAAATTTGTGGATTGATGTCTTTTGTACCCAACGCTTATTGAGCCATATTAAAGTGCTGTGGTACAATTTTGGCGTTAATTTATTGGATTAATCCGATAAATTGCTCTGTATCCCCTTTATCCACAACAGACAAATATACTATTAGGTAGCGTTTGCTGCAACTTGCTTCGAGCATCATTGCAGTAAAGGAGTGCGCTTTGTCGCTGAGAATATCTAGTGTTTATGTTGAGCGCGGCTAAAAGCATCTATGTTAAATGGAAAAATTAGTTCAGACTTCCTTAATTATATAGTCACTCAGGATGTAAACCCTGGTGAACGTTTTCCCTCTTTAGCAGATATTAGCAGCGAGATGGGGGTGAGTGTTGGCAAGCTGCGCGAACAGTTTGAAGTTGCGCGCATGCTTGGTTTGGTGGAAGCAAGTCCACGCCGCGGGATTACGCGTAAATCATACGATTTTCATCCACCGGTGCGCTTAAGTCTTCTGATGGCGTTGGCGCTAGATTCGAGCCATTTTCGCGAATTTAGTAGCCTGCGTGCGCATTTGGAAACAGCTTACTGGTACGAAGCGGTTGTGCTGCTAACGGTAGAGGATAAGGCGAAGCTCCAGCAGTTGGTTAAACGTGCAATCGATCAGCTCAATCAGGCTCGTGTGCAAATCCCTCATTTTGAACATCGTACACTGCATCTCACCATTTTCAGTCGGCTAGAAAATCCGTTTGTCAAGGGATTGTTCGAGTCATATTGGGATGCTTATGAGGCGGTTCGCTTAAATCGTTATGCGGATTATTCCTATCTGCAAAAGGTGTGGAAGTATCATGCTCATATTGTAGATGCCATCTGCGAAGAGCGGTATGATGAAGGCAAGGAGCTGTTAGTAGAACACATGACGCTGTTTCGTCAAAAGCATACTTTAGGGCTTGAAAACAATGGAGTTTCCGACGAGGATTTAGAAGAGAAGGGTCTCTATGTCAACGAGATGTTTGAGGATAGGGGATCTATCAAGTAATTGTCACAATGATTGCTGTTCGGGACTCATATACTATATATAATTAACTTTTTCCAGTGTAAAATCAGTAAATTAGTGGTAGTATGCCTGATTGACTGAAAGAATTTTTCAAACGTCTATTGACAAACTTGCTTAAATATGTATTAGCATAAATTGAACGATTAGAGCCTAATTTAACGTCCAATCGATGCGAATTTTAGACCGTTTTAGGCCGTTTTGAGCGACAAATTCGGCCATGCATATTTCGATTGATTTGTCAACAGTCTTCAGATTTTTTTGTCAGTCAATCAGGGTAG
>Ga0209303_1001643_pt1 | contig 13203 bp, 6 predicted proteins | sample SidtaG_3_FD_187449 | JGI IMG/M metagenome (GOLD analysis project Ga0209303, IMG submission 187449) | Marine algal microbial communities from Sidmouth, United Kingdom - Sidmouth_Asex1 metaG (SPAdes) (version 2) | ecosystem: Host-associated > Algae > Red algae > Unclassified | place: Sidmouth... | reverse complement strand
AGTGAAAACTCTGACTTTGGTATAAATCTAAGCCTTAAACCCCAAACTTGTTTTAAAAATGGGGTTGCCCTTGCAAATGTTTATGGTGGTCGAGCACCTTATCAATTTTTATGGAGTACCAGCCAAACCACGCAAGAAATTGAAAACTTGAATGCCGGTAGCTATACGCTAACTATTACGGATGCCAACAATGCTACAATAGTTATACCATTTGAAATTGAAAATGAAATTATACTAGAGTACGATAAAAATGGAGACTTAGTGGGATGCGAAGTAGAAACAGAAATAATTGAAATTGAGGTTGAAATTGAAACTCTTTGTCCCGATTACATTGATTTTGATGAAAATATTGACGATGGAGCTAACCACATTATGGAAAGTGGCACTTACCAAGCCAGTAAAAACATAGAAACTAGTGCAAAAATTTTGGCTGATAAGGAAGTGCAATTAAGAGCTGGTGATTTTATACAATTAAACCCAGGCTTTTCAATGGAACACAATACCTCTTTAGATATAAAAATTGAAGACTGTAGTGATGCAGAGTAAAAACAAACCATTTACTAATAAAAGTATTAATAAAATTAATCAAACAAATATAAATTTAGAAATCATGAATAACCAAAAAATAAAAACGATAATAAACTTAATTTTAACCATTAGCTTTCTATTTACATTACAATTTGGCTTTGCTCAACTGCGGGTAACCAAACCAAACGGAAACGTTGGTATAGGTTTGGGAATGCCTATCGAAAAATTAGATGTAAATGGCAGTATTGCAGCATCTAAAAAAATGATATTAAAACAGTAGTGTCCCCGGTTCAACCTATTACCACAAACTAAACCAAAACTTTATAACCCTGTATTGCCAAAGCGCAATGCAGGGTTTTTTAATTTAAAAGTGAAACTGCGTCATTCTGAGAGGGTGTGTAACTTTTGCGGAACACCTTGCTCAGAATCTACCGTTTTTAAAACCGATAAATGCCGAAGGTTCTCATTACCAATTCAACTACTGATATTATATTTATGCCGCTTTGTTTTACTAAGGGTCAAGTGTTCTTACCCTAATTTTATAAGTTCAATAGCTTAAACACTAATATGCTTATTCTCTCATTTAAGTGGATATATGAAAAAACAGTTTGATAAATTAAAAACTGTAACCAGCTACATTGATGATTATGTATGATGATATAGCAGGCTAAATGATTGTCAATAGTTGTTTCAATAAATATTCACTAATTTTTAATCAATACTCTTCAACTATTTTCATTAAATTTTATACTTTAAGTTTATAATTATAAATTTAAATAATTGATTATAAATTATTTACAAATTTATTTAATAATAAAATTAATCTATTTTGGCCATATTTTATGAAATAAAATAGCTCGTTTCAATCTTACATTTGTATCATAATAATGAGGAAGCAAACACATTATTATATGGCATTTTTAAAACAACCAAAAAGGAAATACCAAACTAAATACACCTTATTAAAATTAGAAATTAATTGTTTAACCATTAAAAATATAATAAGAACAGATAAAGAAAAATTAGTATCAAAACAGGTTTTTATTGCTTAAAGTAAGCAGTTTAACTAAGCCACTTTTAGCTACATAAAAGTTAATAAAAACACGCAATAATTATTTTTTTATAAAAAGTAAAACGATAAAAAAAGAAACAGTTTTACTTACAAACCTTAAAATTAAATTAAAATGACAAATTTAAAATTAACCTTAATAACAATATCCGCCCTTATAGTCTTCATCTTACTATCTTTTAATTCAAATGCTCAATTACATGTAATAAAACCAAATGGTGACGTAGGCATTGGAACTTCTGCACCAACACAAAAATTAGATGTTAATGGGAATATTGTTGCTTCTGGAGGAAGTATTTCTGCTACTGGTGGATATGTTAGCATTAAGCCAAATGACAATAATGCTAAAGGGAAATGTAGTATTTTATTATTTGGAGAAAATAACGGTAAAGTCTCAGCAGAATTTATTTCCAACGGTTTATCAGGGTCACCAGGTAGTCCTAGAGTTACAACTTCATCATTTCAACATCACGGTGATGGAGTTTTTAATTTAAGAACTTGGGATCCTTCATCGTTCATTCAGTTTATAACAACAGCTGAAAATGAATTACCTATACTAGCTTTTACAATTAAAGGAAAAAATGGGTTTGTTGGTATTAAACAACAAAATCCAACTGCAGAACTTGAAGTAAATGGAACAGCTAAGAAATCAGGTGGTGGTGAATGGTCAACCACTTCAGACAAGCGAACAAAGAAAAACATTAATTCATATACAGCAGGTTTAGCAGATGTGTTAAAACTTAATCCGGTTACTTTTAATTATAATGGTAAAGCAGGTATTTCTGATACTGAAAAATCACACGTTGGCTTAATAGCTCAGGAATTTGCAGAAATTGCACCTTATGCAGTTGATAAATTCAATTTTAAAGAAGAGGGAAGCAATAAAACAGAAGAATATATGTCTTTAGATGCTTCTTCAGTAAAATATATGCTAGTAAACGCCATTAAAGAGCAGCAAGCCAAAATTGAAAGTTTAGAAGAAAGGTTAGCAAAAGTTGCACAAAACAGCTCCCCAGTTTCCACCCCTGGCGCAACTGAAATAAGTGTTTTATTAGAAGGTACAGGTACAGAAAATGCTTTATTAGCACAAAACACACCTAACCCTTTTACCACCAAAACTCGAATTGAATATTTCATTCCTACCAACAGCCGTAATGCCCGTATGTCGTTTAGAGATATGACTGGTAAGGAAATTAAAAGAGTAGAACTAACAAATGATGGTATTGGAGCTATTGAGCTTTCTGCTAAAGATTTGGCAGCCGGCATTTACTCTTATGTACTATATGTTAATGGTAGTATTGTTTCTTCAAAGAAAATGGTTTTGAAACAATAAAACAACCTAAACCAAAGAAGCCTCAAGCCAGTTTGAAGCAGCGCTTGAGACTTCTTTTAAATCAATTTTTTGAATTCCAAAATTAATTTAATAATGAAGATAAATAAAATTTTCAGAATAACCAATTGGTTATATGTTATGGCAATATTAATATGTTGCGGAAACATAAACAAAACAGCAATTGCACAAACAGGCAATGCGACAGATTATTTTAAACACTCTATGCCACAACCTGAGGCAATGTGCTTAATAAACCAAATGAACTTAAGCAATAGTTTGCATACAGGTGCCGTAAACAGCAACATACCGCTTTACAATATTCAAGGCGATATGTTAAATCTACCCATTTCATTAAGCTATGTTTCTAACGGTATTAAAGTAACCGAAGAAGCCTCAAGAGTGGGCTTAGGCTGGAAACTAAATGCCGGTGGGCGAGTAACCCGGGTTATTAGAGGTATTGAAGATGAGCATTTTAGTTCAACTACAATGCCAATTACAGGACTAAATGGTGATAATACACCGATACGCCAAAAAGTAACATCCTTCTTCCCAAATTTTAAAGGTAATCCAGATGCTACCCGGATAATTGTGGAAGGACATCTTCACAATACTTCCCTACCAAATGATATTCCGCCGATTTCTCTCTCTCACGATAAGGTTTCAACAGATTTACCAGACCTTTTTTATTATTCTGTAGGCGATCTTTCTGGAAAATTTACTATAAACCCAGATTTATCGGTAAATCAAATGCCTTATAATAATGTTAAAATTACCCCTATTTTAGGATCTAACGAAAAGCAAGAGACTCTGACAGATATTTTTAAAATAAAAGAAGATTTGCCTGTATCAGTAAGCTTTCCAATACCACCTGGAACTTCCATACCAGCAATAAACGAGGATGGTAATGACAGAATTACTGGTTTTACAATTGAAGATGAAACCGGTAGAATTTTTACTTTCAATGATATTGATTTATCGAATAACGTAGAATGGTCACCCCTTTTTGATGCTAACTTTAATATACCAACTGATTTATTTGGTGAAAGAACTACCTCATGGAATATTTCAACAATTGAACACGTGGCCAATAGAGAAACCATAGATTTTGAATATGAAAAATTAGAGTTTAACGCTAATTCAATCATTACAAATCACAAATTAGTTGAAGGCAACGATTGCTTGTGTAAACAACCAACAAAAAGTACAACAGCAAACAGTGCCAACGAAAGCAAAATATTGAAAAATATTAAATGGAATCATGGACAGATAGATTTTACTACGGTAAACAGAGTAGACATATCTGGTGATAAGCATTACTCAAAAATGGATATAAGTCTAAATACAGTAGAGGATGAAAATGTTAGCTCAATTATTAAATCTTTTCAATTTAATACCTCTTATTTTAATAGCAATGTAACACGTTTGGCTAACATGTTTAAACGCTTGAAATTAAATGGCTTACAAGAATTAGGTGCTGATGGTACAGCAAATGGTAAACCAGCTTATGTATTCAACTATAACGAAACTTCGTTGCCTCCTAAAAATTCTGACCAAAGAGATTTATGGGGTTATTTTAACGGCGTAGCTTCTTCTGATGGCATTCCTAACATTTTTAATGCTACTGGTTTTGAAAAAGATAGAATCTCAACTATCAATCCTAATAGTTCTACAATAACACAGCGCACACTAGCTGTATTAAGCAAAGCTAAAGCTGGCATTTTAACAAATGTAACAAATCCTAAGGGTGGTGCTACTACATTCAATTACGAGTTAAATCACTTCAATTATTTTAATAAAGAATATTTAGGTGCAGGCCTTCGGGTATTGAGTAAAACTGTTAGTGACGGTATAAAAACTGCAAACAATATTGTTTATAATTATAAATATACTCAAGCAGTTAATAGTTCAACAAGTGGCTATGTATCTGGCATACCTATATATGGTCATCTTTGTAAAAAAGCCACTACTGGCAATGAATTTTTCTCAAATACTTACCGGTCTTCACGCAGGTTAGATTACCCCATAGGTAATGAAGTTGGTTATAACAGAGTAACCGTATCTAATTATACCGGTGGCTATACAGAATATGTTTTTAATAGTGCATTAGAGTTTCCTGATGTAGACAATGCTACTATACACTCTGAATCTTGTGATGCATTTTTAGGAGTAGACGACCATTTTCCGTACGCTTCTAAAACTTCTTTTGACTATAAAAGAGGGTTGCTAATTAGCGAACAAATTTATAATACCGAAGAAATTGCCACGCCCGATGTGAAATATAGAATGGTTAATCAATATCAGTTTTACAATAAAGCAAATGTAACTGTAACTATTGAGTTAAATACAGGTGAAGATGGCAATACGGGTAAAACAACTTCAACAAGAACCATAACCTCAGATTTTATAGCTTTAAAACAGCAAATAGAATCTACAGATGGTGTTGATGAAACCATAACTGATTTATCATACAATAATACTATTCAATTATGGGATAACAATAAAATCTCTAAACTGAGAGAGACTAAAACAACAATAAAAGACAACGATATTAATTTATCCAGTAAAACTTACAAAACAGAATTTACTTATAAAAAACATGATGGGCAGGATAGAATTGATATTGAAACAATTACCAATAAAGTGAATGGGAAAGTAGTTGATAAAACCACTTACAATTATAAACTTTTTAATGCTATAGGTCCATTTATGAGTACGGTTGAAAGGCAAGAAAGCACTTTTAATGTAATCGGTGCATTGCAAACAGGCTCAAAAAAAACGCAACTTACTTATAATGATTATGATAGTAACGGCAGGCCAACATCACTTACCGGCAAAGGCGAACCATTAGCCAAAACCTATACTTATACTCATTTTGGCGAGGTAGATACTGAAACTCACGGTAATTTCAAAAAATCATATACTTATAGCAAATTTCATCTGGTAGAAACCAGTACCGACATTGACGGACAAGTAACTGAATACGAATACGATGACCTAATGCGTATTAAAACAATAAAAGAGCGTTGTAGAATGGAAGTAGCTACTTTAGTCTGTGAATTATTTGAACCCGACCCAACAGGGCGAAGCAACGAGGATGATGAAGAAATTTGTGGTAAAAAAACAAACTACACCTATACCTACAAAACCAATAGCAATACTAACAATACAATAGAAGTAGAAAACATTTACGGTTGCGATCAGTATAATGTTACCACCACAGTTTTAGATGGACTGAGCCGAACAACTTCAACCACTAAAATAGACCATGCTAATGTCACAAAAAATGAGCAAGCAACCAAACAAGATGTAACCACTTCCATCATTTACAACAACCGGGGTTTAGTTGAAAGCCAAACCGACGAGGCAGGCAATACCACTACTTTTGCTTATTATGGCGATCCTTTAAATAGAGTAAAAACCATTACCGGTGCCGAAGGTTTTATTACAACAAAAACGTACAACACCAACTATATTAACGAAATAGCAGGTTTTAATTGTAATAGCCTCAACAAAGTAACCACTACCGATGCCGATGGCATAAGCAGCTCTGTTTTTACCGATAGGCTAGGCAGAGTAGTAGCAGAAAAAATACACCAATGCGTGCAAGAATGCGAGCCGGGCTGTGATGATATGGACTGTATTGTAGAATGCGAGCAAAAAAGCATTACCTATACCAAATACGACGATAAAAACCGTGTAATAAAAATTTTACCACCTGGCACTACCGAAGCTGATGTAAATTTAATTTACCAATACACTTATGATGGGGCAGATAATGTTACATCGAAGAAAGTACCAGATAAAGGTTTGGTTGAGTATAAATATGATGCTAGAAATTTACAAATAGCCATGCGCGATCAAAATATTATAGCAAATAGAGGTACTTCAAAATGGTTAGCTACCGAATATGATAATTATGATAGGGTACACAAACAAGGTTTCGGTGGTGAGAATGGTTCAATTACCTTTAATTCTGTTTTAATTCAAAATTTTTACGATAAATCAAATAATATAAATACAGCCAGCAGTAGTTATCCAATTTATTCCGGTAAAATGCACAAGTCTAAAGTTAATATTTTAGAAGGTTCTGGTATTGGTAAAGAAATAACCACCGATTACACCTTAGACGAATACGGCAGAATAGAACAAGAAAGATGGACTAACCATTTAGGCCAAAAAGAAACAAAAGATTATACCTACGATGCTGCCGATAAAATAACCGGAGTAACCCACACTATTGACGATGATGATGACACCAAAGATGTAACTACAACTGCAACTTACAGTTACGATGTGCAAGGCAGGTTAGTCAATACCAAATTTATGGTAAATGGTGAAGAACAGCAGGTTTCTGAACTTACCTATACGCTAAATGATTTAATGGATACAAAAATCTTAGGCGGTGGTATGCAAACCCTTAAATATACCTACAATAAAAACAACTGGCTTACCGGCATTAATAAAGCTGGTATTGATGCCGCAGGGGCAAGCCTACCGGTATGCCCCACAGTAGGTTCTAAGCCACAAAATGCATATACTTCTTCTGAAAAACTGTTTTCGATGGAATTGAAATATACCGGAACAGGTGTTTCAAACCCACGCAAAAATGGCAATATAGCAGAAATGCAATGGCAGGTAGAAGGCCGCAAGGCAGATCACTATAACTTTACTTATGATTATTTAAACCGTTTAGAATCGGCAAATTCGTTAAATGATAATTTTAACACCGCATACACCTACGATGCCAGAGGTAATATACAAACCCTTAAACGCAATGGCTTAATAAAAGATGATAAATGTTACAAAAAAATCGGAATTGACGACTTAAAGTACACTTACTATGATGGAACCAACCAACTAAAAACCGTGGTGGATTTAAACGCTTGTGATAATGATATAATTGTTGATATTGATTCTGAAACCAATGCCAGGCTTGAAGAAATAGGCACACACGAAGCCCAAAAGCAGGTAATTAGTGAAGATGACTTATCAACTAAAGATAAAAAATTTCGGGCAGGTGAAATAGTAACTTTAAACCCGGGTTTTTCGCACGATGGACAATTTTCTGCCATTATAAAGGATTGTAATATTGGTTTTCTTGGTGGAAAACCAAAAATTTTAAGACAATATTATCACGATGATAATGGCAACCTTACCAAAGATGAAAACAAAGGCTTTACCATTAGCTACAATTACTTAAACCTGCCCTACCAGGCAGTAAAAGATGATGGCAGCAAAATTGAATGGCTTTGGACTGCCGACGGTAGAAAACTACAGAAAAAAACAACGGTAAATAACAAAACCACCACCAAAGATTATTTACAAGAAGTAGAACTGACAGATGGCAAATTACAAGCCGCCTACCACAGCGAAGGCCGCTATGTTGCCGGCAATAGTAATTATAAAAAATGGGAGTTTAATTTAAAAGATCATTTAGGTAACTTAAGACTTGTATTTAACGGCCAGAAAAAACAAAGCGGAGATGGTTACTCCGTATACATACAACAAGAAAGCCATTACTACCCCTTTGGTATGCCAATAGAAGGACCTTGGTACGAACCAAATGAAAAAAATGATTACCTTTACAACGGTAAAGAATACAACACCGATTTAGGTTTAAATTGGAGTGATTATGGGGCGCGGTTTTATGATCCGGAGATTGCGAGGTGGACTAGCGTTGATCCGTTGGCGGATAATTATGTTGAGTACTCGCCTTATAATTATGTGTTGGGTAATCCGGTTAAGAATATTGACCCAGATGGACGTTCAGTTTTAAACAGCGTATCAGGAGATTCGTATTATATTGATGATAGGTATGGAACATCATTAACAATGACCCTTTCAGATGAATTATTTCATTCTATAGTTTCATCAAACCCAGGAGAATATTGGTTTCGTCAGTTAGATTGGTCAAATTATTTGAGTTTTTTAGCAAAGTCAGTTTCGTTTGATTTGAATGATGTATCTACACAACTGCAAAATGATTATGGAGCTTTTGGTTGGTTAATTGGTGAGTTAGGTTATACTCCTGCATCAATTATCTTCAACGATTTAGGGGAAGGTAAATATAAAGATGCAGGAACTGAAATTGTGATTGACAATGTTTTAAGACTAAAATATTTAACTAAGGCTAAAGATGTTGTTGTACTTGGTGCAAAAAAGTTGGAGTGGAAAAAGGTAATGAATGCTAAACAAGTAAAAAAACTACTTAAACAAAAAGGTTTTAAACAAGTTTTTAATAAAGGTAAAAGTTCTGGTAAAGGAAGCCATACCAAATGGAAAAAGGATGGCAGTGGACATTCTGTAACAGTTCCAGATCATAATCCAATTAAAAAAGGAACTTTAGGTGACATTAAAGATAAAGTAAATCAAATATTTGAAGAATTAGGAAATTAAGATTTTATGTACGTAGAGCTTTCATTTAAATTTAAATTTAAAAGTAATAAAATTGAAATTAATGAGGATTTTATTGACCATTTTGTGGTTGATTTCGTTGAAAAGAATGGTCTGCTTTGTGGGGGTGGCTCAAGTATGACATTTTATGATCCAAAAGAAAACACAGAGTATAACAAAATGAAAATGATGTTAACAGAATATTTAAGTAATTATAATCACTTAGTTAATTCAATTATTATTCGAAATTATGATGAAGAGTTAGATGAATTTATAGATTTAGAAGAAATATTTTTTTAAATCCTCCGCCCAAGCTACCCGTAGTTTTCCGAACTTGCTATTCGTAAGTCTCCGACTACGGATAAAATAGAACTTACAATCCGTTCATTACCAAACAACGGATAAAACAACAACCAACCTAAGCCTAAAAGCTTAGGTTGGTTTTACCAGGCAAATAAAGTATTGCCAAAGGCAGCAGTTTACAAGTAATAGCTATTGCCAAAGCAAAAAGTACTTATACCACACATATTATAATAATACAGGCAAAATATTTTTAAACCAAAATTCTAAATTAACACGGGTAAGAATCATGGTCATCATTTTGGTATGATGAATATTTTGTCAAAAGCCGCCCTATTTATTTGGGGCGGTATTTTTTACCTGTTGTTTCAATTATTTTATGGTGGCTTTAAACAGTTATTGAATGCTTAAATTCAATCTGCTTTAATGCAATTATTGAACCTTGCGAACAATAAAATTTATAACAGTTTAATATAGTGTGGAGTATATCGTCTCCCCAAGGTGGGTGGCGGTATTTTAACCTCAATTATTTCAACCAAATGAGATATCATACTTAAATATTTTTTCATCATTCCTTAGTTGAGAACTTGCTACTAAATAGGTGAAATTCCAATTGAAATTTCTACCCTAAAGGAGCAATCTTGCAAAATTAAATAGTTAACAATCAATCAGCAAAAATCAGTTTGGCTGTCGAGGTAGATCTTTGCCAACACCCAACATATATTTCTTAAACAAAAAAATAAAAACATGAAAACAAATCACAACAAAACAATTAAAAGACCCAGTTATTTATTGCTTTTACTAATTGTCACCTTAGCTGCAATGTTAGTTCATCAGCTAGTTACAGCGCAAAGTTGCGCGCCTAATATTGCTGATTTTACATCTGTCAATCCAAATTCGAGGGGAGAAACACTTCAATTACCGCCAAGCCATACTTTTCAAAAAATATTTAAAAGTGGTGACGAATTTTCTAATGGAACAACCCCTTTTTTTAATGTAGACTTTGCTGGTTATGTACCAATTAACAATTCTAACACCAAAGGTTACCTTAGTATTAATAACGAATGGATACCGGGCGGAGTAGCGATATTAGATATTGAGTTTAATAAAAACAATGATAAATTATGGTCGGTAAGCAATATGGTAAATATCGATTTTTCAGCTGTTGGAGGTACTAATAGAAATTGCTCAGGCGCAGTTACGCCTTGGGGCACTATAATTAGTAGTGAAGAAATTGTGAACAACTGCAATGAGAATAGAGATACTTACCAACAAAGTGGTTGGCAGGTAGAAGTTGATCCGGCAAGCAAAACGGTAGTTGGCAAACATTATGCTATGGGTAATTTCGCCCACGAAAATGCCGCCATATTACAACAAGAAAATAGAACGGTGGCTTACCAAGGAGCAGATCAAAATGATGGCTACTTGTTTAAGTTTGTCAGCTTTCAAAAAAACGATTTATCTAATGGAGATTTGTATGTGTACAAAGGGCCTAAAGGTTTAGGTACTGGTAGTTGGGTAAAAATCGACAATCAAACTATTGAGGATAGAAATTGTACGATTCAATTAGCACTAGAAAAACAAGCAACCGTGTTTAACGGCGTAGAAGATGTTGAAATTGGTATTGATGGCTTAATTTATTTTGCGGTTAAAAATGAAAATCGGGTTTATTATTTAGAAGACACTAATCCATTGGGTGCTGGTCAGGTTAATTTTAAAGGTACTTATGTAGGCGGCCGTAACTACGAAATTACACTAAGTGATAACAGCCGGGTTAATGAAGCTTGGGGAGTTGGCAATGATAACTTGGCATTTGATAACGAAGGCAACTTATGGGTTTTTCAAGATGGAGGCAAGCATCATATTTGGTTGGTCAAAAATGGACATACACCATCAAACCCCCAAGTTGAAATATTTGCAACTACTCCTAACGGCAGCGAGCCAACAGGCATTACCTTTTCGCCCGATAATCGTTTTATGTTTATCAGCATACAACATCCTAATTATACCAACCAGCAAACCTTAGCTGATGCAACTGGAAATGTGGTAGTTTTTAATGAAGGTATTACTTTAGTAATTGCTCGTAATGAACATTTAGGTTATAATAATACCCTGTTAGGTTGCACAAATAGAGCTGCTTGTAATTTTAATGCATTGGCTACCGTTCCAGATTGTTCTTGCATTTTTATGGGCAATGTTTGTACCGACAACAACCCAGAAACCATTAATGATACTTACAATGATAGTTGTAACTGTGTGGGTGAAAAGGCCTGTAAAACTGATGTGTTGATTAAGGCAAATGCTGCTCCCAATAATACACCATTACAAAATCTGTATGAAAGCAGCAAGTCTATAAGTACCGAGGTTAGCACATCAAATAGTGTAGATGTAATTATTAACAAAAACGAAACGGTAAATTTAAAATCTGATTACATCAAATTAAATGAAGGCTTTAAAGTAGAAAACGGCGGCTGTTTAAATGCTGAGATTGAACCTTGTAAGTAATTAATAACAAAACCAAGTAAACTTGTAAGTAAAATGTTTTCAATATGATCGCTTATTAAACAAACTATTCATCATTTTAATATGATGATATTTTGTCAAGAGCCGCCCTCTTTATTGGGGGCGGTATTTTTTATTGTGGTTTTTCCTTCAACGTTATAATTAAACTTGAAATTTTAAATAATAATATTGAGCCCACTCCGAAAACTACATGCCTAATTATTTAAATTTACAAATATAATATTGTACATTTGTAATATATTTAAGCAGACTAAGCTAACTCAAATCGACGTGTTTAAAGACATTGGGGCAAACTATAATGAGGCGAAACAAAAGATATTTAACGACCTTAGCCAATGGTACAATGTTTTCTACCAACAAGTGTTTTATAAAATAAAGGATTCCATTTTTAAAACATTATATTGATTAGATAACGGCCGTAGCAATGCCTCGGTTAAGCTGCTTTTGGCTATGATGGTTTTTAAAGAAGGTTTCGGTTGCCACGATAAGCAATTATTTATGGAAGCTCGGTTTAACAATCTGATGATGGCAGCTTTGGGTTTACGCAATGCCGATGAGGACATTCCTGTTGAATTGACCTACTACAAATTTAGAAGCGACCTATTAAAATATAATGAAGTACAAGGCATAGATCTGCTCGATGAAAATTTTCAAGGCATTACCCTAAAACAAATTATAGAGTTTGATGTGAAAGGCAGTAAGACCAAAATGGATTGGAAGTTGATTAACAGCAACATTGCTCGAAACAGCCGCTTAGCTTTAATATTAAATGTCATCAAAAAAATCATTAGAAAGCAAACGATTAAAAAGCTAATGAAGGCCGGTTTAACGAGCAGTCAGTATGATTTTTTAGTTCGTTAAAAAAATACTAAAGTAGGCAAGATATGTTATACCTTAGACAAATTAGGCGAAAAAACGTTGTTGGGTGAGTTAGAAGAAATCCTGTTGGTCTTGTTAAAAAGCTACCAAAAGCAGAAGGCTCATTACGATTTGCTGGAAAGAATATTTAATGAGTAATACGAATTAAGCAGTAATGAAAATACTTCGAAAGAAAAGG
>Ga0209303_1001637_pt1 | contig 13253 bp, 16 predicted proteins | sample SidtaG_3_FD_187449 | JGI IMG/M metagenome (GOLD analysis project Ga0209303, IMG submission 187449) | Marine algal microbial communities from Sidmouth, United Kingdom - Sidmouth_Asex1 metaG (SPAdes) (version 2) | ecosystem: Host-associated > Algae > Red algae > Unclassified | place: Sidmouth... | reverse complement strand
TCTCCCCATCCTCCTCCTCTTCGTCCTTGTCCACGACCGCATCCCGCCCATCAACGGTGCCCGCCTCGTGGTCCACGTCCTCCACTTCGTGCGCGTCCGCGGCGTCCATCCCTTCGTCGTCGGACACGGTCGGGGTCGTTGCGCCGCTTGAGCAGGTGGAGAGGGGGATGTCGTCGGGAAATGACAAGTCGTCGAAGAAGAGGGAGAGTGCAACCCGCTGATGCAGTGAGCGGATGTCTGCTTGCGTGAAGGCTAGCGGGGCTCCGAGAGAGAAGCAGTTGGAAGCGGCCAACACAAATACGCCGCAGCTGCCGCTGTCCCGTTGCTGCGGAAGGTCCTCTTCGCACACGACGCCCTACTTGAAGACGTCCCAATCGGCCGCCACGTCCGGCCCCAACCGCGCGTTGACCTCCTCGTGCATCCACTGCTGCAGCACCGCGACGTGATTGTGTGTGTCGCGGGTCCATAACGAGTCGTAGTAGTGGAACTCACGCTTGCTGACGTTGATGAAGACGAGCAACCAGTGGCTGCAAAACTCGAGGATGGGCACCAAGATGGCGTCCATGGCGTTCAAGTCCAGCCCGAGCTTGACGACCCAGCGGCGGACGCCGTTGTAGTCGATGGGGCCGTGTCGCGTTGACAGCCGAGAGAAGAAGAAGGTGTTCAACATACCTACCCTCAGCCTCTTGGTCAAGCCGGCCGCGGGCTGCTCTTCGTCGCTCTGCGCGGCCGCCCGCGCGCCGTGGTTGATTAGCGCCACGAACGAGTTCAGGAGCTCGTCGTTCATCCAAGCCCCGCCGACGAGGCGTTGGAAATCCGCTCCGCGGAGGAGAATGCGGGCCTTGTTGATGGGACGGACCGCCTTGCCGAGTGGTCGGCTGGTCAGTTCATTGACGAGCTGTTCCTACGCGCGCGGAACCCGGCGGGTGTCGACGGAAGCGTAGCCGCTGCGTCGTCGAGCCCCCACCCACGCGTTGAAATCCGACAACAGCTGCGTGTGGCGCAAGACGGTTCGGGCGTCGGCCTTGTCGATCAGCGGCTCGGCTTCGGTGCCGCGTCGCTCCGCACGTCCAGCGCCAACGAGCACCTTGATGCGTCCGCCCTGGTAGCCACTCTCCTCGTCGGTTGGAGAGACCCATGGATCCCCGCCCACGCGAGCAGCGACGCCGCTGTTGTCAGGGGTAGCTGCGACCACGACGTCGGCCGCGCCTCCGCGGCCGGCATGGCCACGTTGGCTACCGGTCGAGTCCAGGTTGAGCCCGTCAAACACCTGGGACACGTCCTTGCCGCCGTCGCCGACCGCCGACGTACAGGTGCAGTGGGCGACCCGTTCGCACTGGTGGGCGATCTTCTCATGGAAGAACGGGGCAAGCGGTACGTGGTCATTTTCCCCCGACCCGTTGGATTCTTGAAGGCGAAAGAGCTTGCGCACATTCACAAACGCCACCTGCACCATGCGGTGGTACATGTATGTCGCGGGTGAGTTGTACGCGAGGCTCGTCCGGTTGACCACCGCGATCGAGTGGGAGACCTCTGCAGCTTGGGTGGCGACGCCGGCGGTAGTACCGAGGCACTCATCGGGCATGTAGATCGGCGAGCAGGAGTGCTTGATGGCGTGTGGCCGGTCCAGGATGCACCGTACGCCGTCGGCGCGCATCAGCTGCCGCACCCGCCTCATCGCGTTCTTATCGAGTTTGCACGCTTCGTCGTAAAAGATGGCCTTGGGCAGCTTCGAAAATCGCTCGAGCACGATAGAGAGCGCCTCCCCCGCGCTCCCGGCACGAAACAGGCAGCGAAAGCCCAACGTCATCACGTGGGGGCAGACCACGTTGAACACACCTTGGGTCAGGCCCGCCTTGATAGAGAACGCCTTGTTACAGGCGTCACCCTCCCTCTCCAGGTCGGCCGTATGTCGGTCCTTGCCACGGTACTGCACGCGGCGCTTGGCGGCCTCCGAGTCGGTGATGCCGGGCCGCACCCGCGGCACTCCCGCAAAGTACTCAAAAGAGATGAGGGGGTCGTCCACGTCCAAGTCGCTCAAGCGCTGCTCCTCGGCCGTCCACTGCTTGTAGTCGGCCGTAGTGGGCCTGCCCTGCCACCGCTTGCAGTACGCGGCGTCCTTCCACCCCGCCGCCAGCGTCTTCTTGTCGTTGGCCACCTCCTTGAACGTGTCGTCGACGTACTTTTAAATGTTGACGGCGGCGAGGAGAAGCTGTCCGATGGCCCGGCGCAGGCGCGGCTTCTCGTCGATGAGGTCAGCAAACCAGCCGAGAAAGCCAACAACAAAACCGACGCCCTCGACGGCCTTTGTCAATGACCGCTACGTCCCGCGTCTCATCAATCGGATCGTGTTGGCCAGCAAGCGGACCACGCGCTCATCAAACGCTTGGAGCATACCCGTGTGTAGCGGTCGGGGGGTCCCACGGCTGTAAGGGGCGCGGCCCCTCAGCTGTGGACAGCGCACCCTCGGGGCGGCCCCAAAATGTCCCGATCCGGGCCAGCAAGGGAATGACCTGTCCGAATCTCAGGGAGATCGGATCTGGTCGGGGGAGGGGTGTTTCCCTCGTGGTTTTTCCAACCCCCCTACTACTTGTTTGAAATTTTCGCTTTGGAGGGATTTGTCTGTTTGGCGCATTTGGGGTGGCTACTTTGGCCGCCGGCGTTCGGGTTGGGGAGGGGATTATTGACAGTGGGGACGGCGTCCCCGTCGGCGTTTGATAAAACCAACTGTGCTTCGGACTACGATTTCCCCCTGGGCTTTGCCGTGATCCTCTCCTCCCGTTGGGGGAAGGCTGGGCTGTGGGTCGATTTCCGGGGCAGTTCCTTCGACGGACCGAGCTGATCAAGAGGTCTCTTCGGCTGGACGACGAACCAAAGTGGATGTGCTGAGAACCGCTACACTGTGACCGTCTCCGTTAGCATCGCCTGCAGGAAGGGACGCACGCAGATCCACAGACCGTCGTCGACTCGCGGGTAGCCGTCAAACGCGGGGGCGCAGTGACCCGTCCGGTTGCGCCACGTATCGGTCGGCTTCTTGGCGCGTGGACCCGTGCCTCCGAGCACCACGTTCCCGTTCTGGTCCAAACGCAGGGCGGCTTCCAACCCACCGACACCGGCAGTGCGGGCGCGCTTTAGTGGGCGCCCGCTCCCTTCCGGCCCTGTATCGACGCCCGCTGCCGCGCCACTGCCACCTCCATGCTGAAGTGCACCCGGTGCCGACTGGCCGGCTGCCGGCTTGCGACCAAAAGGAAAGAAGCGAATAAACAGCGTCGCCGCAGCCGCCTCCACAGTTGGTGCACCAGCGGCACCGATTCTGTGGCGCCACGCTCGGAGAAGATCTACTTGAGCGGTTGTCAATGGTGTCGACATGCGGATGATCTTGATGATGGCGATGCGCAGCGGGGCGCGCTCAATCGTGCACAGTTTGGGTGCAGGGATGTTGAGCACTGGGAAGTCTTCGGCCGGGCGGAGCGGGACGGTGTCATCGGGGTCTGAGCACCCGAGCGCCTGTGCATCAATGACGATGAACTCGGGGCTCGGACAGCGAAGAGGGCAGCGAGCCGACTCCGCGGGAATGCGAAACGTCTTGATGGCCGCCGTCCCGATCTTGACCACACCTTGGCGGCGGAGAGTAAACGATAGCACGTCCGCCGAGAGGTGACGTGTCGCCGCCGTGTAGTTGGTGCGCCCGGAGATGATGAAGGACAGGAGCTTGTCAATCAATCCGCGTGTGGACAGCAGCCACCGCCCGGCCCTGTTGCGCCGCTGCATGGAGAAGAGGCCGTCGTCCGAGCCGTCGTACTCGATGATGTGCTTGCATTCACCTGTGCTGCATGTCCACCCCCCGACCATCTCCTACGGAAACAGAACTGTACAAAGGCAAGGCATGGAAGCAGTAGCAAGGAGTCGTGAGTCGCCGGTGCCGAGCAAACAGTCGATGCACGTGCATGCGCCAAACAGGAGTCATGCTGATCAACGTAAACACAAGAAACGAGCAACAATGAGTGAGAAAACAGGCGTACGTTGAGAGGCGCCGCCGTTGGGTGGTGCGTAGACAACAGGCCTGGCTCAATGCCCACCTTGTGCCGCGGCTTCCGCTTCTGGCCGCAGCTCCCACGTGTGGGCTGAACGAGCGGTTGGGTCGTGTCCCGGATGAAGCCACCACGTAAGGAAGACTCGAGCACCAACGACAGCTGCTTGGCGCCCGCCTGGCCCTCGCCTGCCGGTCGCTGGCGCAGCAGCGTCCTCCAGTCTGCCGTGCGGTTCCACAGCTCGCCTTGACTGATCTCCCCGGAGCAGGGCAAGAGGTTGCGGGGCATCCATGCGGCAAGATCAATCGGCGCCGAGTCGAGTGGGCGACGCATTGTGTCCGACGCCAACGTTTCCAGCCCCTCGTCCTCTTCCTTGTTCTTGACGACCTTCTCGTACACACGGAGAGTGCGGCGCCGCACATCCGCGCGGTCTTTGACCAGGGCCTGAGGTGGATAAAGTAGAGCCAGACAAATCCGCACATTATACTCGTAATAATCCATATTCCGTGCCGCAGCCGCGTATCCAAATCGTACTCTGTTCATCTGCCGCCGGATATACTGAGCCTAAATGACTCTCCAAAGGCAGGATAAACGATAATCTGAATCGAATTACGACCTTGCTGGATCCGGCTCACTGACTCCGCGCCGCATTGCTGGCGCGTGGGGATGCCTCGCCACCCGGCTTAGCCGCCAACATCTGGCAATGCCAAGCGGCGATTTTGCCGGAGAATGCCCGAACAGTTCTGTCCCGTGTCTGAATCCGTTTGCCTTGTTGTCAACGGCCCGCGCGCGAACCCGAACGGGCACCCCCCGGTGAGCACACGAGAGATTCAACAATCCCTACTGACGAGGACAGCTGCATCATCAAAATCAATTCCCACAACCAGAGGTACTTGACGGCTGTTAATCGCTATAAATTCTTGTAATTAGACGCGCTAGTTCCAGTAATCGTAAGGCTGCACCTGGTGAGATGTGTCCTTTCGAGAATTCAACTAATAGTCCACATCCACCGTCCAAGAGAATATATTCAATCAGTCTATCCGAACTATATCCCAAATCGAACTAATTGAGTATCCGATTTTTGATACTGATCTTTACTCTGTCCGGCCCAGCAAGATCCGATTTCGGATAGTTGTCTTTGCCAAATAGTCAATCCAGAGTGCATGTCAGGGGATGTGGAATATATTCTAATGCAACAAAACATGCCTGATTCCAAGGCCCCTGGTTTTGACTGCCGCAGGTGCTGTTCCAAACTTGGGGTCGTTAAATCCATCGGGACCGAGACGGAGCCGCGCCGCGCGGACGTGACCGCATCCCCCGCAGAAGCGACGAGAGCACGGCGCGACACATGTGGCAACATTGCCGCTGCTGAACGTCACGAGCCAGAAGACCGAGTGGTAGAGCACCGACCACAGGACCGTCGACCCGTAATCCTCGCAGACGGCAAACTACGCAGCGTCAGCGCGCAGGCGCATGCGCGAGCAAAACGTGCTGGAGCTGACGCCCGAGGATGACAGCGCCTTCCGCAGCACCACGGTGTGTGAGCACGTGGTACTCCGAGACGATGTGGACAGGAGGAGCGCGTTCTCGTGGCCCGAAAAACACGAGCACAAGAAGCCATCGCGACTCGACACCCACAGGATGCTCGAGTCACGCTTGCCCCCTCCTTGACGTAGAACAATGGCCCGGGAGCGCGAGTTCTTGTCCCCGAACACACGGGCAGTGACGACCGCCGCCTGCTTGGTCATCGCACGAGTTGATGGCAGCCCGCAAGAGCGGCGGATGCATGCCACAAGCGCCTCTTCGACGTAATCCTCAACCAGCACGGCGTCGCGGCGCGTGCAGTCACGAGGAGCACGAGGTGCGGGGGGTTGACCGCTGCCCGCCACAAAGCTCCCTCCATCGTCGCTTGAGCCCCCGCCGGAAGCGTGCCCAACTTGACGTGCACCAGTAGCCCGGCGCAGCACAGCGACCCATCGGCGTCGGCCGGTCAGGAGCGTCCCCGTCCTCGATCCGCCCCGACGCGCATTCTCAATCTGCTCGGCCCGCGAATGAGCCACTTGCCCGCCGCGAAGGACCTTGCCGTGATGATGATGCACGACCTGGCCGGGTGATGAAGGAGGCAGGTCCACAACACGACCTGCAAGTTCTTGCGCAGCCGCACGCGTGCTCACGAATGGGAAGGTCACACATTTTGGTATCCTCCGATACGGAGTTCACGGCAATAACGGACGGACGGCATTCACGTGGCCGATACGGCTCAGCGCATTGCGCCGCAAAGTGACCGGGCTTTTTACAGTTGTAACAAATGTCGGTCCTCGACTGAGGCGACTCCTTCGGAGGAGGGGAACGGGACCGAGCCCGCAGTTGGGTAACCGGGAAGAAGCGGTCGACATTGGTATGCCGGGTTGGCATGGGCGACGCGTACGCCACCTGAGTCGTCTGAAGACGAGGCAGCTTAAGCGACAGGCGAAGCTTATTCGTTCCGTCCCAATACATCTGCGCGTCAGAGATGGTGTTCGCCAGCGTGCGTTTGGGGAACTGCCCGTCCAATAACCGGACATGAGATTGGACAATCTCGGACAAGCCATTGATGAATACATCCTTGACATCTTGAGCGTGGAACAGGCCGTCTAGGCGGTCGCACTGTGTCTTAACGCGGAGCCCAAACGCTGTGGGCGACTCATTGTCGGGTTGACGCATTGTAATAACGTCGTGGTAGGCGGAGGCCATTACGGCGTGGGTGGCATACTTGGCTAGCAGCCAGTTAATAGCAGCACCATAGAGACGGATCGCATAAGTGCAGTGCCCGGCCTTCGAGTTGAGGGCACTCGAGAAGGCTCGTTTAGCAGCGCCTGACAGGCGAAAGGCCAAGAGCGGGAGGGCTTGCCCATGCGTCAAGCCGGCTGCGTCTCATGCGCACCGAAAGGTTGTCAAGAAGGTGAATACACCGAGGGGGCTGGTGCCCGTAAACGGCTCTTGCCCTTGGAATGCGCCATCAAGGCGGCGGTTCATCTCATGGGTTTTCTCCACTAGGGAGGGGGGCAGAGACAGATCACGTCGGATCAGGAAGTACGTACGATTGTCCAATAGGGACTTGAAGCGATCGTTGGAGGGTCGGATGACCTTGAGCCGATCGGCTTTCTCCAAACGCTTCTTAGAGTCGGAATGACCCTTGTACGGACCCAGGCGGGATCGTCGAGACGCAGCGTCCGATGACGTGTCCGAGGACTCGGAGCCGGAGTTCGACGACGGGGACGACGGGGAACCCGGGGATTCTCCGGAGTCGGATGACGACGAGGAAGTTGTCCCACTGGACGAGCTTGAATCGTTCGCGGCCGACATGTTGGCGTTCTCAACTGAGGATGTCGAGCGGGCCAACTTAGTCTCCTTGCGGATCTTACGCGCCTTCTTGCGAAGCTTGCGCTTTTGATCCCGACGTTCGGTCGCTTGGCCAATTGGCTCTGGACAAGAGGAAGACGACTCGCCCCCCTTGGGGTCGAGCTTGACCTTGGCCTTGCTCTTCGTCTTGCGACGCGACTTTGTCGCCCGGGCGTCGGACTGGATGCCCTCCTGGCGCATAGCCTCCACGCTTGCGATCGGGGCATCGTTGGCTTCCGCTAACGAGCGGTTAGTCGCTTGTTGGGCCGTCAGACGGAGACGAAGTGCCTCCACCTCCGTCTTAAGGCTCTCCGCGTGGAGCGGTTGGCCATAGGCCGCCGCGTTCAACGCAGGTGATCCCGAGAGGGAACCACCTAGGGTATTGGCGTCTCGCGTGTTCGCACGAACGCCTCCCGGCGGGACGTAGTCGGAAGGCAGGGCGTTGCCCTTACCCTTCCCATTGCCACGTGGCCCGTCGGCACCACCAGGGGTCATTGCTCAACCGGCAATGTGCCAACAGAAGCGCCCCGCGCTCCAATTGGAGATCACCACCCACGACGCCCAGCGTCGTGGCGCACACAAGAGGGAGACGCGCCCCGCGCGTCAAGCCAATGGGTGCAATACCCGTCACCGTGCCACTTGGCAACAATAGACAGCTCTCGGGCACCGCGTGCAGATGCACGCGGCAGGCAAGAGTATCCCCTGCTGCTCCACCAAATGTGGGATGAATGACGTTGGTTAACTAACCAGTAAATGGCGACCGACCGTAGACGCGCGATAAAGCGAACACTATCGCCTTAGGGCGAGGAAGAAGAACCTTCGTTCGTGCAACATCCGATGGGGAGCCGGGGGTGCCAACGACGGCGAACCCCGGTCCCATGGTGCTTTTATTATCAGACGGTAAAGGGGCGGGGTCGATCGACCAAGCGATCCTAAAGATCGAATAACCACCAAAATAGAGACGATAAAAGAAAGGACAGATAAACAAGACGGAAGTAACCTCCCAAAGGGCGAGCCACAAGTCAGTTCAATCCTCCACGTGAATACTGACTAGTCAGGGGGGCTACCGGGCTCAATATCCGAATATTAAGGAGATATGCTACAGCAGTGAGGAGTTAGCGGAGCTCTACACAGAAGAGTACCTCAACACGATCGACCACGCGTCCGTGCCGAGCCGCTCCATTCGGCCCAAGGTCTGTCTCCCCGCGATGCTTTTGCGCAACCTGGCGGCGCAGAACGGCGACTGCAATGGTAGCCGCTACATCGTCAAGCGCCTTGGTGCCAACATTGTCGTCGTGACGACCTTTGACGGCTCCCGCACTTTGATTGTCCCGCGGATTGACTGTGACACGTCCGATTGGGGGTTGCCGATGACGATGCGTCGCCTAAAATTCCCTTTGCGTGTGGCGTTTGCGGCGACGATTAGCAAGGCGCAAGGTGCTACGTTGGAGCAGATTGAGATTTGGCTGCAGGAGCCCGTCTTTGGCCACGGGCAAGTGTACGTGGGAGCGTCAAGCGTGGGGGACTCACGTGTGCTTCACTTTGGAGCGCGGGAAAGCGCGTATGATGAGTCTAGAAGAATTTTCACCAACAACGTGGTGTACACGCAGTTGCTGAGTGACTAGCCTGTGTTCTTTTGCTGTTTGTTTGTGCCTACCTGCGGTACTTGCTTTGTTTTACTGCCGCGCTATGCTTTCAATGTTGGTTTAATGCTTTATCCGAGAGTTGCATTTTTCTTCACTTGATGTGATTAACGTGCATCAAGACGAGGCCGCCTTTAGTCTTGCAACCAACATTTTGACGTGTGATCTTGGAACCAATTTCTCTGCACTTTTGCACATCCAAGAATAGCGATCAACGGCGGGCCTGCCCACAAAAAAAAAAGCTCGACCATAAACCAGAAAAACCCAAGCACACACACCCAGGATGACAACGGCGGGGCATGCCCGCCCTACGATTATCGAGTCTTCTTCAATAAAATGCATCCGTAAGCGGGAAAAAAATCGTGGTTAACTTTCACCCAGCCCTGAGAAATTGATCAAACTTCACTCTGCTCTATCCACGTCCTCAAAGTTCGAACAGGTCGCATAAAATTCGCACACGTTTCACAGTCGCAATCGATCTTGCGACGGACATTTCGACGTCTGATCCTGCAACCAACTTCTCGACACCGTCTCGATACCCAGAATTGGCCCTCACGGGGGCGGACTTGCCCAATCTTGTATCCGCTGGACGTGAACAATCGGAAAACGAGAAGCGGACGTAACGGCGGGGCACGTCGGCCTCACGGTTATCTAGTCAGAGCTCAATGAATGCATCGGATTGCAACGGAGAACAGTCCTGGTGAAACCTGACTCTGATCCCTCAAAATTCGCACAGGTGCGACAAAGTTCGCAAAGGTCCGGCTTTTTTACTGTATTTACTGGCCTGTGACCGTCGGGCTTCACAGCTTCTAAACGCCGCGTTTCTGTGCTCTTAATCACCCTCAACACGGCGCGCAAACGCCAGGACATCCATGCCACGGTCACAGCCAAAAAGACGGCCGGCAGGCCCCTCCTGAATGGACTTACGAGCCCATTCCAGAATTCCGCCTGGCTTGCGGGGCGGCTATTGCGCGCTGCAATCTACGTGCGACGCGACGTGATTTTGCACGTCCTGCGCTGCCTTATCTGGGGCTGATTTTTTTTGCGGCTCTGTGATCATCTATTGGTCACATATAACCTGTAAGGAGTCGGCTCGGCGAATGCACTTTCGCCTCTTCTCACGAGATATGGTCCGGGGTCCACAAGAAGCATCTCGGTGGTCCGGTGGCCTCAGGAGTGCGCGCGACAAAATCGGCCTCCTGGGGACCGCTGCTGGCCCGATTGCAGGCAACCGTCGTCCCGCGCCGCTACCACAGCCCCATTCCAGGCCGTCGCTACTGCCCCCGCGCTCGCTGCCGCCGCCGCCACCACCGCCACCTCCGCCGCCCACGCCACCGCCACCCTCCGTGGGCGCCCCGCCGTCGCCGGGCGCGGTGGCCGCCGCCACCGCTGCCCACCTCGCTGTCGCCGCGCGTGGCGGCCGTGCCCGCTCCGCTCACGCCGAGCGGGGCGGCCGCCACGCGCGCCGCTCGCCTCTCTTCCGCCGGGCGTTGCGGCCGCCGCCACCGCCGCCCACCCCAGTGCCACCGGGCGTGGCGGTCGCCACCACCGCGATCTGCCTCGCTGTCACCGAGCCAAGTCCGTCACGATTGCCTCAGTGGCTGCACTACCGGGCGTTGCGGCGGGTAGTGCAATGATTCAAGCGCCCATCCTCTTCCCTGCCATCGTGTCCGCTCGACGGCGCGGCTGTGGCGACCCCAGGCCTTGCCGCCGGGCCGCCAAGTCCTATCATCCTTTTGCCGCTTGTGAAAACGGTCAATGGAGCGACGTCGGGGGGGCTTCCTGTTGCACCCCCCTCATATCTACGATCGCGTTGAAAATGAAGTGATGGTAGTCGCGTCGTCTTCATTTAGCGTGTGCGTGGTGCCCAAGGACTTGCAGCGCGTTTCCCAGCCACTTACGCAACATGTTGACGATGAGGATTGAAGCGGCACTGGCGAAGAGAACGAAAACGACGGGGCAGGTGGAGACAATAGAGATCCGGCGCCCTGTGTTGTGGAGGAATGACCCATCCAACGGCGGCGCTGCGGGCGGGACAAGTGCACGTAGTCCTGCTCCACCTAACGCGGACGAAGCGGCCGCTGCGGCGGCCACGGGGGCGGCAGCGACGACGGACACGGGGGCGGCTGCGGCGGCAACCACGGGGGCGGCCGCGACGGCGGCCACGGGGGCGGCCGTATTGCCGGCCTCAGCAGGTGCTGAGGAGGTAACCTCATGCGGGTCGTCAACGCCGTCGACCTCACATTTTCCAATTGCGGCAACTGCGTCATCATCACGCAGGCGCCTGCTACATGCTGCTTTATCGGAGTCAGACAGTGCCTTAACGGTGAACCTCATGCTGCCCAGCCCGACCGGCATGCCGGTGCGCACCGCTGCTGCTGACCGCACTCCCACACCCGTGGATGCTGATACGCTCTTTCAAGAGTATTTCCGGCAGCTGCGTGCTGAGGTGGACCGAACAGCACGAATGTCAGGTACCCTATCCGTGCCTTGTGAGGTCGTTCACGGAGCTCAAGTACCTATTACGGTGGCGGCGCTCGACCCGATCCAGACATGGACCCAGTACAAGGATGTCAATCTTTTGGCGCTGTGCAGCTGCACTGGTATACCAGGGCTCGGTCGCTCCACCGTGAGAAGGCTTCCCATGGAATTTGCGGAGATTGAGGCAGCACTGGGTCGCAGCAGCACGTGGCGGCATGCAACGGCGCTGCCGCGCGCCTACGAAGAGCTCGGACACAGAGTCGGCGCCGTGAGCCTCCCAGAATTCTTCCTGGCGTGCCCTTCTTTTCGTGGTTCGCGGAGCAATGGCGATGATGGCGACGCTCCGGTCGGGACGCTCACATATCTCTTCATGTACTCGGGCAAGCGCAACAAAGTCCCAAGTCACGCCGTCTACTACAACCATGCGTGGGAGACAGTAGTCGTGCGGCCAACGTCTAACAATTTCAAGCTGGCGACCTGCTGTCACATTCCATGCGAGACCCGGAGGTGGGGTTGTATACACGCCAAGGCAGTGAACAAGGTGACGCGGGTCGATGCGTCATAGTCGGTGGATCGGGCAGAGCTGGAGCGGGAGGACACCATGCAGTTCGGTCCCATCGGCATCCTCAACGAAAAGGGCGCGGCGACAGGGCCACCTCCGGTGGTGCCCCTCACGCAGACGAGGCTGCCGTCGAAGGCATCGGCCCCGCGGCACAAGCGGCAGTACCGAAACACGATTCCCTGTGCCGCCGAGGTCGCCATGTGCGACTCGTACAGTGCTACCCTCGATGCACTCCGAGATCGCAAGGAGGACCACGTCCTGGTCCCTGCACACGCGGAGGAAACCTGTCTTGATTGTAGGCTGGCTCGCAACGGCAAGAGGCCCACGACGTGGTCGGCATTTCGTTTCACCATGCGTGGTCGGCTGCAGATTGACGCGGGTATTTGGACGTGCAACAACGGCCACGTCGTGCACTACGACGGTGCAGAGGACGGCTTGTTTGCTACCTCCCCCGAGACGGTGCACGTGCGGGCTTTCTCGGAAGCGGTGTTGGGCATCTGCGTGATTTCCCAGTCAACCATGGCGGCGACGGCCGAGTATCTTACGAGCCTGTGTGAAGCGGGAGGTAAGTGGGTGGATGCGTTGCTTTACTCGAGACCGGTCTGAGGCGCGAGGCCAGCAGCCTCTTACCCCCCCCTCGTGTGCCCCTCTCTCAACGTCCTGGAGGCACACCCCCGCCAACGCAGTGACAGGGCCCACATATCGCGACGCCAATCAAGGGGCCCACGAGAATCTCCCCGAGCTCAGCTCCAAAATGAGCTCCCATCGAGATCCAAGTACGAGTAATTACATCACCCTCATACAGCAATGCATGTCAAAGGTACAGACAAACAAGCCGATCACCGCATAAGTACTCCTGGACTTTTCCAGGCAGTCCGCGGTAACTCCGACTTACCAGTGCGGTCTTGGGGGGCTGGCGTAACAGCCTGCTCCGAAACACAGGCGCATACAAGGAGGGCGAGCAAAGCCAAGCGCGGCAGTTGCTGTCGGATGCCTGTGGGGAGTTCTCCGAGATGTTGGTGATCCCCGACGCTACGCTCACCTGCGGCAAGTGCGGGGCCGAGGAGGCGGAAGGTGGGCGCTTTGATTGCGTCTTAATGGAAGGGCAGATCTTGGCCGTTCTACAAGAGCACATCTTACCGATGCTGCGACCTG
>Ga0209303_1001636_pt1 | contig 13280 bp, 2 predicted proteins | sample SidtaG_3_FD_187449 | JGI IMG/M metagenome (GOLD analysis project Ga0209303, IMG submission 187449) | Marine algal microbial communities from Sidmouth, United Kingdom - Sidmouth_Asex1 metaG (SPAdes) (version 2) | ecosystem: Host-associated > Algae > Red algae > Unclassified | place: Sidmouth... | reverse complement strand
CATGCAGCTGAGCAACGGCGACAGGTTTCGCAGAACTCGCGCACGCCAAAGCGGATTGGTTGATCATGACTCAGTGGGAGATCGGTGAAGATCTTGCCGAGGCGGACTCTGGGGCCAAATTCTTTGGTGATGAGTAGACCGTGGCGGCCATATTCGCCTAGCCCAGCTTGAATCGCCATCGGGATCGCCAACGCGCTGTCGTTCATGCTGGCGATGGCCTGATAGCCCAAATTGCGGATATATTGGGTAAGTGCTAGCAAGACCAATGTGTCCTGTGAGTAGCCTAGACCAGTGGCCGCACCGCTGAGCGCAGAGGGGACTGTTTCGATCAGTTCGCGATCCATTGACTGGGCGATCACGATTGCGTTGGGGAGCGCATTGGGCGGCCCGTGCGGGATCTCTTGCGGCTTTTCGCTTTCGCCCATGCGGCTATATTTGTGGGTGTAGAGCCAGCGCTCATCAAGATGGGTAACGCCAACCAGATCCGCGCCAAAGAGCTTGGCCACGTGCTTGATCTCTGCGCTCATTTTAGCGGGAGATTCGACGGGCGCTTTTTCGCTTGGCCCTTCGCGCAACACGGTAAATTCATCTAGAAAGCCTTCACGTCGATTACTCTCTTCTTTCAATTCGGCAAAGATGTCGGTTACGTGCCACGACGCGTTGCGCAGCGCATAATCTTTCTGCGTAAAGCCTTCAGTTTTGCGCCAGCGATCCAAGGGTTTGCGGTAGGTCGTGTAGAAGAGATCGGATTTATCGGAGCGGATTTCTGGATCCCAAAAGGATCGGCTAAAGACATCGTCGCGTTGGCTAAAGCGCTCGAAGCTGTCAAGAATTTCGAATCCAGTTTGGGTGTCGGATGGATGGTGGGTGTTTGGCATAGGGTAAGTATACCCGAAATCGATGGGAGAGGCTATCGTGTTCTAAATTTAAGATCATTTAGGCCATTCCAAAACATGAAATATACAGTATGGCCGCAAGCTACTCCAGAAAACTGTTAAAATACGTATAATTATTTTTCTGGTTTAGCCTTAAATAAGAGGGGTTAGTATCGGAGGGTACATGTGGTTGGGCAAGTTGCAGGAAGAGCATTCCCTTTGTATCTGCTATAGTCACTGATATTAAAGTGAAGAAATTCAGCTGTGCGGTTCCTCAGATACGGATATTCTCTGGCATAACCGTGGGTTCAACCGCATCTAAGGATGTTAACCTCTCTAAACCTTTATTTGGGTGGTCTTGGTTCTTGGTTTTAAATTAGGGTCTAAAATCGAGCAATGCCAGCGCATCATTTGTTGGGCTATGCGCTTCATCTTCCCAAACTGGTGGTAAGATAAAGGGTGTTGGTGTAGGGTGGGGTGTGGGGATAGGGGTCGGTGTAAAGACCGGTTCTGTTTTGAGCGAGCGTCCTGCGCCGGTGTGGTCTCCGGTGAGGACAAAGGTTGCCCAGTAGTATGGATCGCGCGTTTGCTTCTCTTCGAGCATGGTAAGCTGTGCCAGACGAAGTGCTTTGGTTGGGGCAAGCTGCTCTTGCATCCCGAGGTAGAAGGTGTCGAAAAATTGCACGCGCGCGTCATTCTTCATAGCCCAGAGCGAGTAGAGAAGGGTCGGCGCACCTGCATGATGGACCGCAGCCTGAAGTTCGAAATGCTCTTGACCAGTGCTTTGACGATTAACGGCTGTGTTGCTCTGCGAAAAGACGACCAGATCCGCCTGCGACAGATCTAGTTCGTAGAGCTCATAGAGGCTGAGCAGCCCATCTTGGTCATCCTGTAAAGCGGCTGTAGTACAAATTGCTGTGCCCTCGCTTCGCAGTTCAAAAGTATCGAACAGCACCTGATGTGGCTGAAGGGTGCTAGAAAGGGCGAGGTGCAAAAGATCCGCCTCTTTTGCTTGTAAACGCAGTTGGCTTTCGGTTGCGTTGCTGCCTGAATAAGCAGTTGTTTGATAGCGTTTTGCCACGGTTTGTAATTCTGCTGTGTTCAATGGCTGACGGGTGGTGGGATTGCCCAGTGCCACCATCTGGTCGCCATCTTGATTGCGGTTGGCGCGGGCTAGCTTTAGTTGGGTGATGGATGACGCGTAGCTGATGGCGTAACGCTCGACGAGATACTCTTTGCGTTCGGCATCCCACAAGGCGCTAAAGGGAATGTGGCTGAGCACGCTGTGCGGAATGATAATGACATTGTCTGTATCGACATATGAGCGCAACGGAATAAAGAGACTTTCGGCCAAGGTGGCAGACAATTCATTGGTAATTTGCTCGCTATTGGTCTGCTCGCCCCCTACGGATTTTTCTGCTGGATGCTCCAATTGCTGCCGCCACTGCACAACTCGATCCGCCAATTCGGTATAGGTCACATCGAGCGGGATTAGATATTCTCTGTCTTGATTGATGACCCAAGCGACCGTTTCGCGTTCTAAAATAAAATATTGGATGATGGTTGTCTGTTCGTCTAGCAGATCACGCTGTATCTCTTCGATACCAATCGTGCTGGCGTCAAAAAAGGTTGCGTAGCCTGGATAGCTCGTTTGCAGGTCGGAGATGATCGCTTCGTGCTCGTTGGCAAGACGGATACGTTCGTTTTGTAGACGATTAACCAGCACGCGATTTTGTTGACTAGACGATGCCAGATCTAATCTTTTGCGCAGCCTGTTTTGAGCGCGACGAACGCCAGCCATCTGCCAGCGGATTGTCTGCTCTTGGTCGACCAAGTCCTGAAGATGCGCCACGTTCTCGTCGGGTAGAACCGACGCAGCGCTTTGCGATTGCGTATCAGTGAGAGCCTGTCGTGTAGAGAGTCCAGCTGAATAATCGATCCACGGGTTGCCTTTGGGGTGCAAATAGGATTGGGCCAATGCGTGCTGCACGTACCGGAATGCATCCTCACCACGTTCTCCCTCAATTAGCAGCGCAACAATCTCTTGATAGACGTCGAGCGAAACGGGCATTGTCGAGAGGGTGTTAATTGCCTGCGCATAGGTTTGGGTAGCTGCCGTAAGATCTTCTTGCTGCTCGTAAGTCAGCGCAAGGTTGATGAGGCTCTTACTAATCATCTCGGCTTCTTGGTTTTCTTCTGCTATGCGCAGCGCGCTTCGAAAGAGACTAAGCGCTTCATCAAGTTGATTGAGTGTTAGATGCGCAACACCCATGCGGTTTAGCGTGTCGGATTCGGATAATTTGTCGCCAATATTCTGGTAAAGGCCCAATGCTGCGGCGTATTTCTCCAGCGCAATTTCATATTCTTTGCTGTTTCGATACGCGTTGCCCGTGTTGACCATAATTTTGGCTTCGAGCTGTGTCTCTTCCAGCTCATGAGAGATTTGCAATGCTTCGGAAAAATTCGCAATTGCTTGATCGTAGCGCTTTAAATCATTAAATGTATGTCCGATCTCGTTGAGGATAATTGCCGAATCTACGCTATTTTCGACCAACCCGTCGCCTAACTCGCGGCTTTGTGTGTGCGTAGCAAGAGCGTTCTTATAGAGCTCTAGCGCTGCGCCCAAATTACGCCGTTTGCGCTGTGTTTTGGCAAGCGCTAACAAAAGCTCTTGCTCGCGCGCGGCCATTCCTTCTGACCGTGCTATGCCCACAGCCCGCTCATAAACAGTCAATGCCCCATCGTAATTTCCCATGGCGTAATAGGTGTCAGCAATGTTTGCAAATGCCGTAATCGTATCATCTATATTTTGCAAGCCTGTTGGCTGCATGGTCGTATCGTCTTGCAAATCCGTTTGGATTGGCTTAACGAAAAGAGCCAGTGACGAAATTGTAATATCATAGGTAGGTTGAAAGAGCTCCAATGCCTGCTTGTAATATTGCAGCGCGTGACGATATTGGTCTACCTCTACATAAGTACTGCCGATGGTGAGCAACGTACGCGCCTCTTCTATTTTGGCGCGCTGCACCTCTGAATAGATCGGCGACGACGTTGCAGGTTTGACGATATCTACACTAGAGCCGTTCATGGCCCTCTTGCTACTGTCCAGCCCGCTAATATCGCGCCATAAAAAAAGCGAACTGTTGTAAAAGGTGAACGCTTCGTTATATTGACCAGCATGACCATAAAGTTTACCCATTTCACGCAGCGTGTTTGCAGCCAGTGCAAGATGTTCTGTCGAGGAGCTTTCGTTTGTAGCAGATAGCCCCGAGCGCGCAATCGGCTGCGGTTGCAGAGCGATCAACGCTCCATTTGTAAATTGGCTATTCCGCGCTCGACTATTTCGCGCTTGGCTAGTGCCCACCTGACCAATTCCCACCTGACCGATTCCCAGTTGATAGCCCTCTATCTGAGTCGTATCGAGAACTTGTTGGAGAAGTGCCAGCGCATCGTCAATATGCCCTTGATCCGCACGTACTTTTGCCAGATTGACGAGCGCGATCCGTTCTGTGCCAACATCGCCCAACGTGCGAGCGGTGCGCAGCAGCCGTACCAATGCGTCAATAGCCTTATCGGTTGCACCGACAGCACGGTGGAGCTTACCAATGTTTTCCAGTGCTTTCCGTTCGAGCACCGGGTCACCATAAAGCACAGCCGAATCTAAAAGCTGTTCGTAAACGACAATCGCTTTGTTTGGCTGATTCACATCGCGATAGAGCGCCGCCATATTCTCCAACATCTTCTGCTCTAGCCCGCGGTCCGACAATTCCTGCGCCAACAGCAACGCCTGCTGAAACGGTTCGACTGCTTTGGCAGATTGACCGCTATCGCGATAAGCACGGCCAAGTAATTCTAAGGCGTTTATTTCCCATTGACGATTGTCTGCAACTTGCGCCAACTTTAGCAGGCGTGTTTGCGTTTGCAGCGCAGAATCAAAGTCGCCTCGCTCCGCATAAAGCTGTCCCATTTTTAAAAGCACATCATGCTGCCCACTATAATCGGATTGTACAATAGCCAAATCGAGCACATCGTCATAAAAGGCCAATGCCTGTTCATAGCTATCCACATTTCTTCGATTAAGCCCACTATCGGCAAACGTTTTGTATAAGTTTCCTAGCTCTAATTTCAGTCGGATTTCGCGCTCAATATTGCCCAGTTCGCTTGCCGCCATCAAAGCTTGCTGTAAAACATTCGTTGCTTCCTCATAGTCGCCAAGATCAACGTATGTTTCCCCCAACATCCGCAGGAACGACGCTTCGTATGACCGATCCTCTATGCGCTGTGCCAAATCAAGCGCATCTGTTGACGATTGCAGCACCTGTTCCCAGTTGCCAATTGAGCGATAGCTTTGCACTAGGCTACTCTGAATCTTTAGCACAAGATGGTCATCGGCAATTTTACGCGCATCATCAAGAGCAGATCTGAACACATCAATCGCATCATCGGTTTGATCCATCTGAGCATACGCCCGCCCAAGTTCAAGCCGAACCTGCGTCGAGCGTGATATGTCGCCGATGGACTCAGTTAGGAGCAAAGCAGCGCGAAAATAATCAGCCGCATTGCCGAATTCGCCCTTGTCGCGGTAAAGACGGCCAAGCTCGATTTGAATATTGCTTTCGATCAGTGGCATGTCTGCCGATTGCGCAAGCGACAGTGCCCGCTCGTAATTAACCAAAGCGCGATTATCGGACAAGTTTTTCGCGGCGCTGCTTTCTCCAGAAGAATTAGAAGCCGAATGAGCGTCAGCCATCGCCAGCAAAATATCGATCTTCATGGTGTTTATAGTCCGTTGCGGCAATTCCAAAGAATCGCTCTCTTCATTATCGATCAGCTCGAACGCACGCTTAAAATAGGTAACCGACTCTGGACGCTCGCCGTTCTCTTGATAAGCTTGGCCTAATTCGACCAAAATATCAAGATGTAAATTGGCCATCTCCGCGACCATCTCCGCTTCATAGTCACGCTGTTCGGCCACAGCCTGACTCGTAAATGGTGACAGCTTCTGCACAACAAGCTGCAGTGCCTGTTGAAGCGGCGTAATCGCCTTATCGGGTTGCGTCGACTCCTGATAAAGTGACCCGATTGTGTGCAGCAATTTGGCTTGCTTCAGAACCGTCTCAACAGAATAAGATCCTGTAATGGCGCCCGATGGCTCAAGCAAAGCAAGCGCCTGCTGCATCGTTTTAATCGACAGAGTATACCGATCCTGCAACGCGTAGACGCGCGCCATCTCGCTCAGCACATCACTCGTTAGCGCAGGTGCAGCGGCAGCCTGCGTGATCAACAGCGCTTCATTCAACCACGCTAGCGACTGTTCATATCCGTCGGCCTCATCGGCTACTGCACTCATTCGCATATAAGATCGCGCGCTCAATTCCACCCAACGTGACGAATCATCTATACGTGGTGCATCTATAGGCATATCTACTTGCGCTAACGCAACGTCAAGTGCCCCCTTATAACGCGTCAATGCCTCTGTCGCCTCCCCCGCCCGGCGCAGCAGATCCCCGACTTCAAGCAGTGCAGTGGCCGTTATCCAGCTCTCATCAGTTGTAGCAAGCGCACTAGCATACGCTTCTTGTGCCAACGCAACCTGATCCTGCATACGATACAGACGAGCCTTTTCAAGGAAAATCTGCGCACTTAATTCACTCCGCTCTGCCACTGCACAGCTGATCGGCTCACGCTTAACTTTCTGTGCCAGTAGTGCTGCTTCATCCAAATAGGCCAGCGCACCAGCACTGTCACCACGAGTACCCGTTGCATCAGCCAGATTAATCAAAATTTGTAGGCGTAACCGCAAAAGCGTGTTATACGTCGCTTGCACCCCACTTTCTTCGGACGAAGCAGCCAATTCTGCCGCCGAAAATTCAATCGCGGCTAGCGCATCTCGTAAATTCTGGATCGCCTCATCATACTCACCAGCAGCAAGATGCACCAACCCAATCTCGCGCAAAATAAGCGCCTCGGTACGCGCAAGCCTTACAAAAGAAAAACGAGTCTGCAACGGTTGAACGGCCACATCATCCGCAGCGGCCAAACGATCCGTTAGCGCCAACGCCCGATTCAAGGCCCGCAACGCATCCACAGGCTCCGCCAATGCACGATGGCTGCGACCGATTTCGATCCGCGCATCAATTTCGGTTGACAGCTCGCCCACAGAACGAGCAGTTTGAATTACTTCGTCAAAAATTTTCAGGCTGGCACGCAGTTGACCCGTGCGCCGTGCGTTACTGCCCAACTGAAGCAGCGCATAGCCATCAAACAGTTGCGCAGAAGCACTGCTCTCTAGCAGCATCTTTTCATAAGCAGCCGTAGAATCAGAATAGTGACCAAGATCTTGATACGCAGCACCAATCTGCCGCAGCAACCGCGTGCGAAACGCTTCATCTTGCGTAAACGTAAGCGCAGATTCATATACCCGAATCGACTCATCGCAATGACCAAGTTGCCAGTGAAGCTGCCCAATTCGATCCAGCAAAACAGCAGCCGTGCTGGACTTATTCATTTCGATGGCGTCTCCTTTTTGCACCAACGCAAGCGCAGCCACATATTCATTCAAGGCTGCATCGGCATCGCCCATTGCCTCAAAGCTCTCTGCCATTTTGGTACGCAATTGGCTCTGTATTTGTAGGTCATTTTCTGCTTTGGCCAACGCAAACAATTCGGCATTTGTCCGTGACAGGTTAGCGCTATCTCCTTCCTTTTGATAAAGCGATGCAAGGATCGACAATATTGATATTTCCAGCGCTCTGATTGATTCGCTGCTATCGTTTGCATTGGTTGGCCCTGTATCCTCCACAGAACGAATCAAATCACGTGCGGCAATCAGTTGTTCGACCGCTTCTTGCCACTGACCCAGTTCACGGAAGGATCGACCGCTGTCCAAGTGTAAGCGCGCCATCATTTCGATCTGTGAGGGTTCAGCCGCGACATCGTCTCGCCCGCCCTGCGCATAAAGCAGCAACGCCCGCTGTAACGAATCGATTGCTTCGGTGTGCAGCCCTTGACGCCGCAAAATTCGACCCGTTGCGGCGCTAATTTGGGCCAGCGACTCATCATCTTCGAGCAGCGTAGCCAACTCGCGTGCCGATTGGTATGCCTCCAGGCCTGCATCCAGCCGACCTTCTTCAACATAGAGCGTTGCCAGACTCGTCAAAATGCGCGCCCGAAACGCAGGCTTATCCATCTCGTCGGCCAGTAAAAGCGCACGCGCATAAGCATTTCCAGCCAAGACAAACGATTGTCGGCTAGGCTCGCGTCGATCCACCTGTTGATGCGCCATGCCAATGGCATAATGGATCCGCCCCATGCCCAGCAGTGCTTTGCTCTCACGCTGTGGATCGGCTATCTCGCTTGCGAGTGCCACCGCGTTTTCATACGCATTGAGCGCGCGATCATTCTGTTGCAGGCTGCTATAGGCTTGCCCGATCTGCTGCCATGCAGATGCCTCCAGATCGCGCCGATCAATTGAGCGATAAATCTGTAGCGCAGTCTGCAACTCGTTTGCGGCCTCTTGCCACGCCGCCTCGTCAGGTCGAGTTTCGAGCAGCATAATGCCATTCATCAGTAGCCGATCACCCTCTGCTCGTAATGCGCTACTATCGTTCTTACTATCGCCGTCAGTTTGGTGTAACGCCATGGCAGACACATCTAAAGTGAACCAAGGCAAATTGCCCAAAAGGAAGGGAGCAAAAAAGAGCAGCAACAGCGTTTTGTGAGCGACTATTTTATTGTATGGGATATTTAAAGTAGAGGAATATTTGCTCATTACTTGATTCTCTTCGCTGGGCTTTTAAACGGCATTTGTAACGACGAACATGGCAAAGATCGTTGCCGTCTACTCATAGATCGAATCGGACCACGGGCATCTTGACCATCCAGTATGTGGGACAGACAAAACACGCGTGGTCCAGAAGCATTTATTCTTTATTTGATAACTATGACAAATTTAATAACCATAACAATCTTGCTAGCATTTTCGCTACATTTTATTGTTCACCTGTTGCAATGGGTTGAAAGCAGATCTGTTCGGGTGCAAGGGCGGGATGATTATATCCGTAGTGATCAGTGATCTGCCAGATCATATCGTTATCGTCGATCATGGGCTGGATCATTTCACACGCCGAGGCTGGATCTTCGCTGAGCCGATATTCACCAATCCATTGCTTTGTTAATGCGGTATAAACGCTATCTGGCTGCCCACGAGAGAGCGCCGCCATGGTAAGTTCGGCGGCTTCGATATCGCCGTTTAGTGCCTGTGCTTGAGCAAGTCGGAAGCTAGCAAGCCCTTGTAACGCAATGATTTCAGTTTCTTGCGGCATTCCATAGATGCTGCACGCTTTGAGCACTGGATTAATCGCGTTGATATAGAGCTCAATTGCTTTATCATAGCCGCCGATTGGGCCAGACTGTAACGCAGTGTCTGCCTCGACAAGACGCAACCCCATACAGTCGTTGTAGTCGATATCGCGGTCATACGTCCAGCTAACACGTTGATACGGAGAACCATTGATGCTCTGCCATATCTCTTCGTGTGGAACGCTTAAACCACCCTCGGGTGTTCCGCTGACGCCGCCGGTGAGCACGAGCTCTTGACCTTGGACTGGTTCTTGATCAAGGCTGCTGTCCGATTCGTCAGTTTGTTGTTCAATCGGGCGGAAGATTGCTTGGCCCTCTGCAATGGTGGCTCCAGGCGCAATATTAACGAAGTAATATTCACCGTTCCACGTCAGCAGCTGTACTTCTGTCACGCAGAATGTATAGCAGCCTTCAACGGTCCAAGCGACGTCCATACTACCGTCTTCGTTAAAGTCATCAATGCCGATTGGTTCCGGTTTCCCAAAGACATCGGGATTTGCAGCAAGGAAGAATTGTTCAACTTCTGGATCATCGCTGGCAGGCAGTTGATGATAAATTAAGACAGAGCCTTGGGTTCCCTCTGGCCCATACCCGGCGCTATCGATAACCACGGGGTAGAGTACTATATCATTGAGACCGTTGCCCGTAATGTCCTGAACAACAATTGCGCCTTGCTCATCTGTCATCACACCACAGTCGAGCATCCATTTTTTGACTGCTGTGACGTCGCCGGCAGCATAGTTAAGCGCCTGTTGACCAGCCTCACCGTATTGATCCAGCGACTGCGGACATGCTGGGACCTCTTTGACTGCGATACCCTCATTCTGGCTGCTCTCTGTCTCCGGATTGTCTTCACCATCGGATTCACCATCGACTGTATCGCTCATTTCGTCCGTATTCGTTATAGATATATTCGGTACGATGGCAAGCTTCATGATAGCCGAATCCTCATCCGCTTCGTTAGTTTCGGACACTGCTTCTTCGGCTGATTCCGGTGTGTCAGCTTCGGGTGCCGCTTCCTCCACTGATTCTACTGTGGCTTCCGGTGTGTCAGCTTCGGGTGCTGCTTCCTCCACTGCTTCTTCGGGTGCTTCCGGTGTGTCAGCTTCGGGTGCCGCTTCTTCAGCTGGTTCTGCTGTAGCTTCTGCTTCGCCAGTCTCGGGTGCTGCTTCTTCGGCTAGTTCCGCTGTAGCTTCTAGCGCGTCAGCTTCGGGTGCTGCTTCCTCCACTAGTTCTACTGTGGCTTCCGGTGTGTCAGCTTCGGGGGTTGCTTCCTCCACTGGTTCTACTGTGGCTTCCGCTTCGACAGCTTCGGGTGCTGCTTCCTCCACTGGTTCTACTGTGGCTTCCGGTGTGTCAGCTTCGGGTGCCGCTTCTTCAGCTGGTTCCGCTGTAGCTTCTGCTTCGCCAGTCTCGGGTGCTGCTTCTTCTACTGGCTCTGCGATAATTTCTGGTGCGTCAAATTCGGGTGCTATTTCTTCGGCTGGTTCGGCTGTGGCTTCCGCTTCGTCAGCCTCGGGCACTACTACTTCTTCTGTTTCTACTGTGGCTTCAGGTGCGTCAGCTTCGGATGCAGCCATATCTTCTTCACCATCGCGATTTCCGGGCAGCAATTCTTCCACCGTTGCAGATTCTACAATCTGAAGAACGGCAGCAAGACGGCCAATTTGCGGACAAACTTCTTCCGCAGAGAAAGTGGGATTGGTATACCCATAATCGGCTAAGATCTCCCATGTCTCTGGCGTTTCTTCCACAAACTCGTCTGTGGCGGCACAGGCAGATTCTGGGTCTCCACTTTCTTGGTATGCGTCAAACCAAATCTGACCGAGTTCTGCATAAGCGCTATGGGCATGATTGGATTCTAGCTTTTCAATCTGATTGGCAACCGTACTACTGTCACCTTGATAAGCGGCCATTAGCGCAGTTCGGAAACGACCATAGCTGCGCAACTCTTCCTCTTCATTCTCGCGCCAGTTACATGCGATTAACGAGCGGTCTGTAGCTATACGCCTGTACAGTTCTGCCGCTTTTGCCAACCCTTCCGGCTCGCCACTCTCCAATGCGGCGTTCGCATCTATCGCAGCAAAATAAAGGCAGGGGCTTTCATCATAAATCTGTTCGACCATAGAGTAGGGAGCACCATTAATGCTGCGCCAAGTTTCGGTACGTGGTCGTTGTGGGCCAGCACCGCTGCTGCCGTTCATACCGCCACTCAGCACAAGCTCAATCTGACCACTCTCATCCTCTATCTCTTGTCGAGTGACGTCAGCATATGCCATGGTAATAGTTTCATCAGTCCAGTCAGCCCATTCGCTTCCATTCCAACTGCGAATGTTTACAGTCGAGAAGCAGGTGCTGGCACCACAAGTGGTTTCTAGCCAAGCGATGTCGAACTGTCCATCTTTATTCATATCCTCAGTGGTAATCAGGTTGACAGTACTTGCAGAGCGTGCCCGATATTTTAGCTCAAAACTGCCCTGATTTAATTCTTCATCCGTTTCTACACCCGTTCTATCAGGCGATGTACCATTGAAGATCATCAGATCATTTTCGGTAAAAGGATTCTGCTTGTCAGGGTTCTTATAGATAATGAGTAGATCGTTCACCCCATCCGCGGTCCAATCCTCGATCTGAAAAAGAACTTCCGCACCACAATTTGCAAGAAAATCGCGCAATTTTTGTGGGGTGCCATCAGGTCCAGTCAACGCGGCTTCGATAGGATTCGGATAGTCGCTGAATTCGTTAGGGCACCCACTTTCATCTACATTAGATGCCGCGGCAGAAGTCACAGTTGCTGTCGAAGCTGTAGTCGACGTGACAGATGATATAGATGATGTTGCAGTTAATATTGCGGCAGAAGTTATAGATGATGACTCTACAGCCGCTACATCCGTTTCGGCAGACGCTGCTTGGGCTTCTTCGGCTGCGGCTTGTTGCGCAGCACTAATATTCGCTGCGGCTGTAGCCTGTGCATCAGCCGCCGTAGAATCTAATATTTCTACAGCAGGCTCTTTAGACGATGAAAGGAGAACCGATGAGTTATCAGACGCCGCATCTTTCTGTGGAATGGCAGTAGCGGCGGCCTCGCTTGTTTCTACCGAGGCATTGTTTGCTTCACTAGCCGTTTCGGCTTGTAAATCTTCCGGCTGTGCATCTTCCGGCTGAGTTTCTTCTGATTGGGAGGCGTTCGGTTCAGACTCTTCCGATTCATTCTCAGTCTCTTCTGATAGCAACTTAATTGCCGGTGGGATCAATAACTCTTCATCTCGATACAAGACCAAATCGGTACGAATTGAATCAGGATTAACGGCTTGCAGTAGACGAATCGGAACGTCATACTTGGCCGCAATAATGCTCCAAGATTCACCGAACTTTACTGTGTGTACGCTTGTGGCATCGGTCAGAGAGACAGATTCTGTGGGGACAAAAAGATCGTCTCCAATTCTCAACCATAGGTTCTCGCGGATGGCCTGCGGGTTGGCTGCCTGCAATGTTTCTACCGGGATGCCGGTACGGGCTGCAACTGTATCCCAATTGTCGCCGCGCTGCACGGCGTACGTGTAGCCAGGCTGCTCTTGTGCAAGCAGTGGTAAAGAGGTCAACACGGCAAATAGGCCAATAAACAGGACTGTCAGCACGACAGGAGTCCACGTAGAAATCTGTTTTGCGGGCGTAATTCGGGCAAGTTTATTATTGGGAATCATTGCAAATATCCTGCTCCAATTGAATAGAATTTGGGTAATGTATTTGGGATAAGTAAATAATCTATGTGCTAATACGAAATCTCGCCGCTATTTCGAATCGCCTGAACCCAACTTTGGCCAGGCTTGAGCGGTATCGGCGTGCCATCAAAGCCGATCCAGCGCGGTGGTGTCGTTGCATCTGCCTGCCACGTACCACCATAGACTTGACCATCGCGGAATATCAACACATCGTTAATGCCGTAAAGTTTTACGTCAATTCCTTTGGTCCCCAGGCTGTCTTCAACCACGTCGGTCACTTCATGCAGCGTAGTCATCACAATGACATTTTGCGCAACGATAG
>Ga0209303_1001611_pt1 | contig 13444 bp, 10 predicted proteins | sample SidtaG_3_FD_187449 | JGI IMG/M metagenome (GOLD analysis project Ga0209303, IMG submission 187449) | Marine algal microbial communities from Sidmouth, United Kingdom - Sidmouth_Asex1 metaG (SPAdes) (version 2) | ecosystem: Host-associated > Algae > Red algae > Unclassified | place: Sidmouth... | reverse complement strand
TGTGAAGTGTAGCTAGCTACTCGAACATACGATAACGACGTATAAATTTCAAACAGGTACTGCCCTCTGGGTTCATTTAAAACGAATTTACTCATTGCTGTTCGCTTCTTTAATAGAATAACTATTTGACAAAGCTCACATCGCGATTAAATTCGTTTTAAATTGAATAAAATTTAACCCTGAAAGATCAACAGACCCTAGTATAAATTGAGGAAACATGTGATAGATAATCAACCCATAAAATCTTATGTTATTGTTGGAGGTGGTACCGCAGGTTGGATTTCAGCAGCTGTATTATCACGGGCACTGCCCAACCTTAATTGCTCTATTACACTGATTGAGTCACCTAATATTCCAACTATTGGCGTGGGTGAGGCGACTATCCCCTCTATTATTGATTTATTAGAATACTTGCAAATTCCATTAAAAGATTTTTTAATAAAAACCAATGCAACATTTAAACTCGCGATTAAGTTTGAAGATTGGTACGAAAAAGGGCAAAGTTACTGGCACCCATTTGGCACTGTTGGAGGAAAAATTGATGGGAAAGCCTTTTATCAACATTGGTTAAAACATCACTTTAACGGCGGTAAATATGATCTTACTGACTTCTCTCCCGCTATTGCTCTAGCTAAACAAAATAAATTCTACATACCTGAGCCTAAAAATCCTAGTAACCTTTCAGGCACCTCCTATGCACTGCATTTTGATGCAGGTTTAGTCGCAAAATACCTCGAAGCTTATTGCAAAAATAAAAACGTTACCTTAATTAAAGCAAATGTTGATAAGGTTAATTTAGCTCAAGATGGACGTATTGATAGCGTAGTTCTAAATACCCTAGCAAAAAATACCAAAACCACTATAAAAGGTGATTTTTTTATAGATTGTTCAGGTCAACGCGCTTTATTAATTAACAAAGCATTGCGCGTAGGTTTAAAAAACTGGCAACATTTTTTACCCGTTGATAAAGCAGTTGCGATGCAAACTGAAAAAATGGAAATACTACCACCCTTCACCGTTTCTAAAGCACATGAGCACGGTTGGCGTTGGCAAATTCCTTTACAAAATAGAACGGGTAATGGCTACGTATATTGTAGTGATTATTGCAGTGACGACGAGGCTTTATCTCTTTTACAAAATAACGTTAAAGGTAAAGCGATAACTGAGCCTAAAATAATAAATTTTACTACAGGTAAACGAGAAAGAGTTTGGTATAAAAACTGTTTAGCTGTGGGATTATCTGCTGGATTTTTAGAACCGCTAGAGTCTACCAGTATTTATTTGATCATGAAGAGCATGCTCAATTTTGTACAAAGTATTCCTGATAAAAATTTACATGAAGAAACTATTAATGAATATAATCGGTTAATGGATATTGAATACGACTGCATACGCGACTTTATTGTACTACATTATTGTACCACCAAAAGAACAGATTCTGATTTTTGGAAAATGTGGCAACACTTACCTATTCCTGATTCATTGCAAACTAAATTAGCACTTTTTAAAGAACATGGTCGGCTGGTTAACAATAAGCTCGATTTATTTTCTGAATACAGCTGGTATGCGGTTTTAGAAGGAATGAAGGTTAGACCTAAAGCTTATGATCCTATCATTGATGCTTCAGTATTTAAAAAAATAGAATCTGCATTGCACGATAGTGCAAATTTACTTAATACCAATGCTAGTAAAGTTTTATCTCACAACGATTTTATTAAGCGCTTATACATTTAACTGTGTGTCGTGAACTTTTTTCTGATGAATTTTTATCATTAACTTTTATAAATAACCTTTAAGAGTACCTTAATTATAAGCAGTAAAGCACTTTACAGATCACGCTGTAAAGTGCCTTATAAACACAGTTAGAACCGTTAACTTTTAACAAAGCACTTATTACTTAATTCAAAAGTAATTAATCTTAAAATTTATAATCTAACGTAACTCCTACTTGTCTTGGAGCGCCAAAACGTTGATACTTTTTACTCACCCATTCTAAATCAGGTTCATTACCAAAGAAAAAGCCACGGGTAGCTACTTTTTCATTCGTCAAGTTGCGAGCCCAAAGCGATACTGCCCAATCATTTTTCTCATAACCAATTTTAGCATTGAATATATTAGCACCTTCAGCTTGTTCACTGTGACTATCTGAAAAGTAAAAGCCATCTTTACCCGTCATATTAACATTCGCAAATAAGCCTGAATCAGATAGGTAACTAGCGCCTAAACTGTAAGTATATTTAGGCGAGTGTGCTAGCGTTCTGCCTGAAATATCAATTGGTGTACCGTACTTATCAAAATAAGCATAATCGTCGTAAGTGGCACGTAAATAACCAAAGGTTGAATCGATGGTTAAATGTTCATTTACAGTGTAGTTGACTTCTAACTCAACGCCATAGGCTTTAGAGCTAGCGGCATTGGCTGTATATAACGTAAATTGTTGTGGTTTGTCTGGATTTTGCTGCGAAGCATTAACTTGCTGATCTTTTCTATCCATGTAAAAAAGCGCGATACGAGTTATTAACGCGTTATCTAACAAGTTTGATTTGATCCCTATTTCTCGGTTTATCAGAGTCTCAGTATCAAATTCTTTAAATTGATCTAACTGTGTGGGTAATCCCATATTAAAGCCGCCAGCTTTATAACCTCTCGCTAAACGAATATAAGCAGAGTGATGTTGGTTAATCGCTTTACTTAACGCTATGTGTCCACCCCACATGGTTTCAGAAGGGTCGAAACTATCCTCTTCGCTATCAAAATAATCTGCTGAACGTTTCTCAACACGTAAGCCTATAGACAAACGGTGAGCATGAGGTAACCAGCTATCAAGTTGAGTAAATATGGCATAATTGTTAGCGGTGTATTCAGAAGTAAGAATTTCGTCGTCCGAACCATTGTAATAAGATTGTAAATCATTACTTTCTGTTAATTTACTCAGGTAAGTCCCAATTAACCAATCAGTTGAATCATTAAATAATTTAGAAGAATCGCTAGAGGTTAATCTAAATTCTTGAGACCACACATCACGATCAGCTTGCTTATCCCATAAATAATCATAAATACAAGCAGAGCCCTCACATAATTTGTCAACCCAGTAAGTCGGGTTTGCCCAATCACCGTCGTAAGCATGTTGATGCTCGGTTGTAGTAAAGCTGGTAATTGCCTCAAGTTGTGCAAACGTAAATCCTGCGTAAGTAAACTTTAACGCACTACCATAAGATTTTTGATTATCGACACCAGGCTTATCGGTTAATGTAGTAAAACCATTATTATCTAAGGTCCATGCATCAAATCCATTATCGTTATCAGCAAAAATATAGGTAAAATCGATAGCTAAATCTTCATCTGGTGTAAAATGTAATTTAACTTTCCCTGAAAATTCATCAATAGCATTAGTATCATCACGGTTTAAAAAAACATTGTCACGGTAACCATTTTGTTGATGCTTTTCCAATGAGATGCGGTAGCTTAGCTCTTCGGTAAATGCTCCTGAACTAAAACCCGCAATATTAATTAAATCATCATTTCCTAGAGTAGCTTTAATACCATGCTCGCTAACTTGAGTAGGATCGTTTGATTTTAGATACACTAAACCAGCTAAAGCATTAGCTCCATAACGTGTTCCTTGCGGGCCTCTTAATATTTCAACTTGTGCTATGTCATACATTGAAGCGGCCATACCTAAGCCAGATAAATCGATATCATCAACAATAAAACCAACAGACGAATTAGGTGCTCCACGATATTCAGAACGTTCACCCACGCCTCTAATTTGTAAATATTTAGGTCGAGAACTACCACCTGAAAAATTCAAGTTAGCAACATTGCCAATTAATTCTTCAAAGTGTTGAATAGCTTTGTTTTCAATTTCTTGCGCACCAATCAAGGCAATACTTGTAGGTACCTCTGCCATAGTTTGCGCTCTGTAACTTGAATTGACGGTAATATGTTCAATTTGCGCGGCTTCGTTTGCTTTATTCACTTCGGCAACGCTATTAAAGCTCGCTAAACAAGTGGTTAAGGCTATTGATAGTGTTGTTTTAGAAAAGTTCATGTAGATCTCAATTTAAATTAAATAGTGATCTGGCTGAAAAGTGGTAGTTAAGTAAGTGTATACACAACCATTCCTCCGCCAGAATTAACTGGGTCAGGTTCAAAGGGTTTGCATTGCATCTCAGCCTAAATAAAAACTCTATTTAGGCACCCCTTGGCTTGGTTTGAATACTAACAATATTGAGCAAAATGTACAGGGTAGAACGTAAATTGAACGTATTTAATGAGCACTTTATTATGTATGAAAGAATAAAATGCTCTAAAGACTGCGGGCTATTGAACTTTTGGGTATATTTAGGATATGTTAAACGTTTTAAATTGAACAAAAATCACACTTAAAAAACCAAACTCTAATTTGAGAGCATTTTACCTAAAGGTTCGCCACCTACTAAGTGCATATGAATATGGTAAACTTCTTGCCCGCCATGCTTATTACAGTTAACAATTAAGCGATAGCCATTTTCATCAATGCCCTCTTCTTTTGCTAATTTTTTTGCAACCGTGATCATTCTTCCTAGTGCCAGTTCATCGTCTTCAGTAACATCGTTAACAGTGGGAATAAGTTTGTTGGGAATAATAAGAATATGACTAGAGGCTTGTGGTGAAATATCTCTAAACGCTGTTACCAATTCGTCTTGATATAACAATGGCGTCGGAATTTCTTGTCGGATAATTTTTGAGAAAATAGTTTCTTCGGGCATAAGGTTCTCTCTCAGTTGTAATTGAAAACATTTATTTGAAAACATTTAATTAAAAAAAAGATGAATTTAAGTTACGTAACTTTAAGTTATGTTAAGTGAGTTCAGCCTAAAATAACGTAACCCTAAATAATCAGCTAAAACATAAAAGCCAACTATTTTTCAATAATTGGCTTTCTGCTAATAAGTAAGCTTGTACCAATTAAAATAATGAATTAGCCACTTAGAGCTGCATTAGATGACTTAGAACAAACGAAATCATTCAAGCATAGATGTTCTATGCTTTATTTATTTTGTGAAGTTATCAGTTGTCTAATGTGATCCCAAGGGCTATTTTTAAAGGCTTATAAGCGTCGTTATTGATATTAAAAAGGTTCCTACATGGCTGTAGGATAATAGGGTAACGCAGGAGCAGTTACCAAAAATAACCATTCTCTCAATCAATGCCTTGCATACATGGATGTATGTACTTAGATTTTGTTTGGAACGTAAAATCTGTGCTTATAAACCTTTAAATTATCGCTAAGTGATCAATTCATTAATTCAATTGGTATTAATCAGTTAAGTTTAAAATATAACAACATTTACATCAGCTTATTTACAATACATTAAACGTTATAACCTTCTGGGTTATTTGACTGCCAACGCCACGAGTCATTCACCATATCGTCAAGCGATTTTTCCGCTTTCCAATTAAGTACTGAAGCCGCATAAGCAGGATTTGCATAACATTGACCAATATCACCCGGACGACGTTCCACTAATTTATAAGGCACTTCTTTACCACAAGCTTTAGAAAAGGCTTTAACCATTTCTAATACCGAGTAACCTTGCCCAGTACCTAAATTAAAGGTATGACAACCTGCATTACCATGCAATGTTTCAATCGCTTGTAAATGACCTTTAGCTAAGTCAACTACATGAATATAGTCACGTACGCCAGTGCCGTCAACAGTGTCGTAATCATCACCAAATACAGACAAAAATTCACGTTTACCAACGGCAACTTGTGTAATAAATGGCATTAAATTATTAGGTATACCTTTAGGATCTTCACCGATTGTACCCGAAATATGCGCGCCTACTGGGTTGAAGTAACGTAGTAAAACAACTGATAGTGAGCTATTAGCGTTTACTACTTCACGACTCATTTGCTCCACAACTAATTTTGTTTGCCCGTATGGATTTGTCGTACTTAACGGGAAGTCTTCTGTAATGGGTACTGTAGCAGGATCGCCATATACTGTAGCAGAAGAGCTAAAGACAAAGGTATTTACATTGTGCTTGTGCATCACTTGTAATAATACGCGAGAACCATTGACGTTATTATCGTAGTATTTAAGGGGTTCTTGAGTTGATTCGCCAACCGCTTTTAAACCAGCAAAATGTATTACTGCATCAACTTTATGTTGTGAAAATGCCTCATCTAACGCACTTTCGTCACGAATATCAGCATTGATAAAAGTAACTTTTTTATTCGCTATTTTTTCAACGCGACGTAGAGATTCTTCACTGCTATTACTAAGGTTATCAACTACAACAACTTCGTGATTTGCTGCTAATAATTCAATACATGTATGAGAGCCAATGTATCCAGCGCCGCCGGTTACTAATATTTTCATGTAAATTCTCCAGTATGTGTTTTAATTTATATTTAAACAGAGTTCAATTAAAAGTGTTTACTATTAACTATAGCGCCGTGATGTTGAACAACAATTGAAGCAACACGGTCTGCACTTACTAATGCTTGTTGTATACCTTCACCTTTTAAACGAGCCGCCAAATAGGTGCCTGCAAACGAATCACCCGCTGCCGTTGAATCAATTTGCTTTGCTGCTGGGGTAAATGGAATATGATAACTATTATTTAATTCATCGTATGCGTAAACACCTTCTTTACCACACTTAATTACTTGCTCGCTGATGTTAAATTTTTTCATGTAATTACGCACTGATTCAAGATCATGCTGGTCTAATAAATCACTGTGGTCTTCTAAACCGGGAAGTACGATGTCGCTTCGTTTGTATATTTCTTCTAACCAATAAATTGCATGCTCTTTGTTGTTCCACATTCTTGCGCGATAATTAGGATCAAAAGCTATTTTAGCGCCATTACCTCGCAATAAATCAATCAGTTCAATTAACTTTTGTTTGTCTTCATCGTTAAATATAGCAAATGAAAGTCCACTTATATATATATAATCAAAAGTTGCATCTACGAGTGAATTTACATTAAGTAACTGCATTAACTGAGTGGCTGCTGATCCATCACGCCAGTATGAAAAGCTTCGTTCGCCTTCATCATCAGTGGTGATTGAATAAATGCCAATATTTTTATCTGGAGAAGTTTGTACATAATCAGCATTTATACCTGCTGATTGCCATACACTTAACATTTCTTCACTAAAACTATCTTTACCTACACATGATAAATATTGAATATTAGATTCTGGGAAATAACGTTTGGCATAAATAGATGTGTTATAAGTGTCGCCCGCATAAGATTTAACTAAACAGTTATTCTTATCCGTACGCAATTCGAGCATACACTCACCAATGATTAACATAGACGACAAGGTTATTCTCCAAATAAAATGCAATAAAAAAGGCTGGTACTTTACCTACAGCTAGTACGAGCCTCTAATTATATCTATTATTTAATGTATAAGGCTACCTTCGTGAAGCATTATCATAGATTAAAATCATATTTACGCTTAAATCTGTTAAATAATGGGATTAAACAAAAGTAAATCTAGGCTAACTAAGCTAGCTAGGCAAATATAATTTTAGAAAGATCCCCGCCTTTTAATATTGGCATCAATTGCTGATATTGACTGCGTAAGCCGTTAATAAATTCTTTATTTTGTGCTAATTCAGTTTTAAACACCGGTTCTATTGAGCATAAGATGTCAACATCGTGTTCAACGTCATCATTACATAACGATACTTTTTGTAATAATAAATCAGCTAAAGGATCAACTAAGGTTTCTTTTTCAATGTAACGTTTACGTAGAAATAAGAACCACGCCACAATAGCACCACTTAATGAAACAATTGGGCGGTTACCTATCAAGTTTTGTTCAATAATAGGAATAATACGCATCGGTAACTTTTGTGAGCCATCCCACGCTATTTGAGCAAGTAAGTGCTTGATAGCAGGGTTTCTAAAACGCTCTAAAATTTCATTACTGTAAGCTTTAGGGTTTAACTCTTTAGGTGCGATAAACGAAGGGATAATTTCATCGTTAATCATCGCTTCAATAAAAGTCACTAAGCTTTTATGCTGCATAGCATCAAATACGGTGTCAAAACCTAGTAAAACGCCTAAGTAAGCTAAAGTAGAATGGGGGCAATTAAGTAAACGTATTTTTGCATTTTCAAATCCTTCAACGTCCGAGGTTAAAACCGCTCCCGCCTCTTCCCAAGCCGGTCTATCGGCCGGTAATGTGTCTTCAATTATCCACTGTAAAAAAGACTCACGCTTTATTGGCCAATGGTCTTTAATTGAAAACTCTTGTTCTATTAGGGTATGTAAGCTTTCATCAGTTGCTGGTGTAATACTATCTACCATAGTGCAGGGGCAAACTAGGTGCTCAGTTAACCACCCCACTAAAGGTTTATCTGTGTTATCAATTTCCAGTTTTTGTGTGTAATTAATTATAGCTGCACGTAATTTTTTGCCGTTATCAGTAATATTATCGCAACTTAAAATACAAAATGGCGTTAAACCATGTTCTTGTCTAATAATGAGTGCATGAACCAACATACCTACCGCAGTTATAGCTTGATAAGCTTTAGAAGATAATGGTGCTGAATTTAATAAACTATGTTTAGCCAATGCTAAGTCTTGAGTAATTTCTTTGTGTGAAAAATCTAACTTACCTTCATTATTTAAGCAGTAGCCTTTTTCTGTAATAGTTAAGGTAACAAATTTAGTGTTTTTTGCAGTTAAGCGTTTTAAAACGGTTTGGTATTGTTGAGTCGCTATGAGTACTTCGGTGATAGAACCGATCACTTGATAAGCATTTTGACTATCTAATTGCGCTAAACTATATAAACCATTTTGAGGTGTTAAGGCATCACTTACTCCGGTAGATCTCATTGATACGGCACATATCGACCAATCTCCGCCCTGTGATTGTAATGCTTGATGAGTATACCAAGCTTGATGTCCTCTAAAAAAAGCACCTGGCCCTAAATGTACAATCCCTACTTCAGGTTTATGCAGTTCATTTCGATATGTTGGTACATCTACCCCTTTACTAGCTAATTCTTGCAGTGATTTATCGCACAGTAACTTCATTACATTTCCTTTTAACAAGATCAATTAAATTCAAATGCAATATACACTATTTATATTTAAAACTAAATGTTATACAAGGTTTTAGCTCGATCCAAAATAAAAGTTATTAAAATATATAGATAGTTAAACTCTATTTATTGTTTAAAATTATTTTACAGCGACTTGTTATGAATTGTGAGTAATGATGTGGAAATTTGTAGAAATGGTTTGATATTTTGTAAAAATTATTTGGTATTTTGTAAAAGTGATTTGGTATTTTGCATAAGTGATTTGAAAGGAACTACATTAAAAATTGGCGGAGTGGACGGGACTCGAACCCGCGACCCCCGGCGTGACAGGCCGGTATTCTAACCAACTGAACTACCACTCCGCTATTTTTAAATAGCTGTAAAATAATGAGATAACACAAATAAAATTGGCGGAGTGGACGGGACTCGAACCCGCGACCCCCGGCGTGACAGGCCGGTATTCTAACCAACTGAACTACCACTCCACAGAGATTTTATTTGAGATTTATAGATCTCACCTATTCTACAAAAACAAGTTGGCGGAGTGGACGGGACTCGAACCCGCGACCCCCGGCGTGACAGGCCGGTATTCTAACCAACTGAACTACCACTCCGCTACATTGTTTTTTAGATTTTTTTCAGGATCTTGTACCTTAGATTAATTGGCGGAGTGGACGGGACTCGAACCCGCGACCCCCGGCGTGACAGGCCGGTATTCTAACCAACTGAACTACCACTCCGCTGTATTAATCATTGCAAACAACATCTCGTTGAATGCGGCGAAGATAATACGGTTATGGCGAGTGCCAGTCAACCACTTTTTTAATATAATTAACTGTATGTGTGATTGCTGAGCAAAACGTTGGAAAACTCATCAAATGTTAAACAACTTTATAGTTTTTGGGCTTTCTTTCTTCGGAGCTTTAAAAACACAAAAAAACCTATACCGACTAAAATAATAATCCCATTAACAACACCAATAATGATGTAAGTTTGTTTTTGCTGTGCTTCTTTTTTTGCTAACATTTTTGCTTTTTCTGCGGCGAGAGCTTCAGCTGCCAACACTTTCTTTTCAGCTAATCTTTCAGCAGCTGTTTTTCTTGCAATGAAAACCTCATTACCATCATCATCAATACTTGGTATTAACATACCATTTTTGTTTTCAGCATTAAAAGTGAATACGGGCAGTGTTAAATAAAATTCACGTCCTTGAATAGTTTTACCAAACACATCAACTGCAATTCGATGTATACCGGCTTCGGTATATTCGATTGCTTTTGATCTTAATATTCCCTTAGCTTCTAGCTGAGTAAAGGGAACTATTTGTTTATCTGGGTAGATAACTTTACCCTGCAATATAATACTTTCGGGATCTACGTAGGTAGGGTCTATTGTGAAGGTGACTAAATGATCTATTTTTTCTTCATCGCTGGCTTTAATAGATATTTTTACTGGTGCTTTTTGCACGATGATAGGTTTTTGTCTTAACTCTCTTCCCATTAATGGCATTTTTACATAATAAATAGGAGTCCATTCACCGGGAGCAAAATCTAAAACAAACTCACCTGTGTAAATACCATCACCTGATTTTTCATCAAAGTCGTAACCATCATCTAAAAACGACCCCATTTTAATAGGCTCTGCGCCAAAATTATCATAAGCCCGGTTATTTGTACTAAAAAAATCTATATCTAAATTTATGACTGATCTAAATAGAGGATCAGACAACCCTTTATCTCCATTAATTAATCTTCCGGTAACTTTTAGAGTTTCACCTACTAATAAAATTTCAGGTAGTGCATCAACTTCTATAACTACGTCGGTAATAACTAAAATCTGGCTGTCAGGTAAAATCTGACCTATAGCTTGCCATGGACCAGCCGTAGGTTGTTTTATTTTAATAAAGTCGTAGGTACTGTCGTCAAACCATTCAACACTGTTATCATCAGGGAGGCTATTTATTTTAAGTTTAGTACCATCTGGCTTTACCAATATGATGGGTTGAGAACCTCTTTTACGGTAGAAAATCAGCTTGAGTTCTTCAATGTTTTCATCAACACGAAAACGATTATCAAAGTAAGGGATTTGGTTAGTAATATTATCTGAGTCATAATATTTAACTTGTAGGGATTGGCTTTGTGCATAAACAATAGAAGTTATGAAAAAAGATAAGGCACTAATAATAAATAATAATCTCAGGTGCTTATTATTATTACTCATGTATGTATATCCCATTTATTTGTTCCAAAGTGGTGAACTTCCTTTTTCTTTAATAATATTTAAACGTTTTTGATGTGCTATCACTTCATCGGCAGTTGCCGTAATAACCTTTAGTTTTTCTCGATTATTATCAAGCCTTCTGATCTCATTTGAATCTCCACTTTCGTTATTACCTGCTAATAAATTAAAAGCGGCTTGTTTACGTGTCATTTCTACATAAACAAACGCCAACAACTGAGCATCAATTAATGCTCCATGATAGGTACGATCTACTAATTTATCGACTTTATAAAACTTTGCTAAATAATCTAATGTTTTTGGAGAACCAAACTCATCTTTAGATACTTTTAACGTATCTATTACCGTACACATATCGTAAGTCATGGGGACTTTTTTAGAGAGCATTGAAAACTCATGGTCCATAAAACCTACATCAAACTTCGCATTATGAATAACCAGTTCAGCACCTTGAATAAAGTTTATAAAATCATCGACGACCTGTTCAAATAAAGGTTTATCACTTAAAAATTCGTTGGTTAGTCCATGAATATTAATAACCTCTTGCTCCATTAAAAAGCGAGGATTAATGTAAGCATGAAAGCTTTTGCCTGTTAATTGGCGATTAACCATTTCAACACAGCCAATTTCAACAATTCTATGCCCTTCCCTTGGGTTTATGCCGGTTGTTTCAGTATCGAGTATAATTAATCGCTCGTCTTTATTATCAATCAGGTTCACGCTTATTGCCTTTTTATTAAAAAAAATTAGGATTTTACTGTTTCAGGAAATTCTTTAATATTTAGTTTTATTTTATTATGAGTGTACAAAAGTATAATAAATAACAACGTTATTAGTAGTTGTACTATTAACCAAAATGGAGATAAAACTGATAATAAAAAATAACCTACTAAGCTAACAGCTAAATCAACGAGTAATGCTAATAAAATAAATTTTCTTATATGTTGCCAACTACGCCTAACCCACAAAGGTGCTTGTGGTCTTCTTAAGCTAATAATAAGTATTACAAATAACCCCAACGCACCTGACAATAAACTCAAATAAAACATTTTAGGATCAGGAAAAGCCATTTTAATCGTGTCAGTTTGATTGTTCATATTAGAAATAGACATTATCCAAATTAAATAACCTCTCGTAACAAAGGCTAACATCATATATATAAGTTTGGATAATTTTAAACAATCAAATGAAGTAAAATCCTTAAGTGAATATTTTGCATAGCGGTGTTTACACATTTTTAAATCTTTCAGCTCGATCCTTATCTAAATATTGCTGCGCTAACGTAATTGCCCTAACCGCTTTTGAATTAAATTCGCGATTGTATAGTGTATATACAACAAGTATTGTTGCAAATATAGATAATACAGGATGATAAAACCAACACATAACAGAGATAGAAAAATAGTAAGCACGTAAACCGTAATTGTATGAATGAGCCGCTTGATCGTGTACCACTGCCATTTGCCGTGCGTAAGCTCTTAAGTTTTCATTTAAACCACTCTCATCCACTGGCGCTGCTCCAATCATTACATTTAAAAAGCCATATTGTCTCATTGACCAAGTAAATTTAAAAAAAGACATAACAAAAATAAAGGCTAAAATACCTAATTTAAATTGAAACATATGCGCGCTTGACTCTGACGCGTATGGAATGGAATAAATCACTTCTTGAATTTTTTCAGTTTTAGCAAACAACGTAAGAATACCAGCTAGTACAAGTAAAGTTGTAGAGGCAAAAAAAGCTATATTACGTTCAAGATTTGAAATGAGCGAAGCCTCACCTACTCTGATATCTTTTGTAATGGCTTCATACATCCAATGGATACGATGCTGGTTAAGACAGCGCGCAATACAGTTTGTAGTTTTTGCTTTTTTTCTTGCAAAGGTTGTATAACCAAACCAAAAAGTAAGTAAACAAAATAAAGCAGTGTAATCGAGTAGATATAAGGACATATTGATACAACACAAAAGGATTTTACTTATTATGCAATAGGGCTATTAAAGATTCGAGCCTTAAATAATGAAAATTATTTTTTATAATCTATAATATAAATATTAGGGTCTGTTGATCTTTCAGGGTTAAATTTTATTCAATTTAAAACGAATTTAATCGCGATGTGAGCTTTGTCTAATAGTTATTCTATTAAA
>Ga0209303_1001605_pt1 | contig 13461 bp, 11 predicted proteins | sample SidtaG_3_FD_187449 | JGI IMG/M metagenome (GOLD analysis project Ga0209303, IMG submission 187449) | Marine algal microbial communities from Sidmouth, United Kingdom - Sidmouth_Asex1 metaG (SPAdes) (version 2) | ecosystem: Host-associated > Algae > Red algae > Unclassified | place: Sidmouth... | reverse complement strand
ATGAGCGATCCCGAAAAGCTCGTTGCAGCCATCGAGCACCACGAACTGCCCCACGGCGCATACGACTGGTACGTAGACCTGCGCAAATATGGCTCCACCGTTCACAGCGGCTTTGGCCTAGGCGTCGAGCGCACCGTCGCTTGGGTCTGCGGCCTTTCCCACATCCGCGAGACAATTGCCTTCCCGCGTACGCTCGGCAACATGCGTCCATAAAGATTAAGTACAGCATAATTTTTATGGATATATTCACAAAACAAATCTATTGGCACGCCCCTGTTTGGGAACTTTTGCTCATATTATTGGCGACAATTGGTTTGATGATATGGCTTTATTATCGCACTATTGGTCGAAAGGCAATTTGGCATGCACTTAGACAAAGACATCCCGTGTTTGAGCATCAACCACTCTATTTTTATACAAGATCAAATGGAATCGAGTCGTTGAACGAGGTAGCTCAACATATGCTGGATAATTTGCATGCAGTGGAGCATAAATATTTGCTCGCCGCTTTTATTGATGTTGCAGCCGAAGCACTTACCGAAGGTAGACTAGCCACTCAGACCAATTGGGGGCAGCAAAATCAAATGCTTTCTGCAATTCCTTTCTTTGATGGAGCAGACACGCCCGAATGTGTTTTACTCACAATCACAAAAGCAAGTATTTCCAATACAATACCCCCCATTCCAATTAGCATACCAGTCGCTTCGATACCTCCTTCAACCCCTCCCCAACCTTTCATTACTGAGAATACTATCAATTGGATATATATTGGGAAAGACTTACAGATTCATCCAGAACAGCCAATAGTTCAGGTGAGACGGGCCACAGATAGCAGTAACAGAACTGGTTTAGATACTGTGGCCTGGCAAATTGAGGAGTTAACGTATTTGGAAGAGAAGTTGCTGCGCTACATGCATCTACATTTAAATGAAACACAGCAGGCTGAAGACCTTTTTCTGGCAGTTTGGCCAGACGATGAAGTTGACAGAGTCGGTTTACGACCAGATCAGAAAGATCGTTTGCGTCGTCTAGTCTTTAATGTGCGTAAGCATGTTGAGCCAACCCCACGTACACCGCTATATTTACAAACTGCGCATGGAATGGGGTATACGCTATATGGTTCATAGAAATTCCATATTAAAACCATACATTAAATCCCCATTTTTACTGTTAATCATTTTACTTGGGCTTGTGATTATCTGGTTGGCTAGCCGTACTGATGCCGTAATGGGGAAACCATTATTGATGACTTGGAATTATGATCCTCAGCTTTATGATCCTCATCAAAGTAGTGATCCCATCGCCTATTCTATCTTCCGCCATATATGTGAGCCGCTTTTCTATGAGGACTATGATGGCACTATCAAAGGGTTATTAGCTCAAGATGATATAGTGTATACAAATAATGGACAACGTCTCATTATTGAGCTACGTCCAGATATTTATTTTCATGATGGTTTACTACTTGATGCGGCAGCGGTTAAACAGAGCTTTGATCGGCTGAAAATGTTCGGTATGTCGCCTTTAATTTCTCAATTTCGCAATGTTCAGGTCGAGATAACTAGCCCAAATCAAATTGCATTTGAACTACCATCCCCTAATTATGACTTTGCAAGGTTATCTTTAAGTAACCCCTATGCGGCCATTGTTAATACAGCCGCAGATGGGCTGCCCTCATGTACAGGTCCATATAAGTTCACGCCAGATCTGTACACAAAAGATCATTCTATTATACTCGTTAGCACCCCAGGCTATCATTGGCCTCCAGATTATTTCAAAAATAAAAACAGATCAAAGATTCCACAAATTAACGTTCAGTTTGTACCTGAACGCGAGCAACGTTTTGACATGCTTTTGGATGAGCAAGTCTGTCTGTTGAGTATAAACTCCGAGCAGTTCAAAAGAATAGAATCCGATCAAAGATTTACATTCTTTGAAGCGCTGGGGGGAGTCACATACTTGGGCTTTAATTTTTTGGATGAGCGGTGGCTTAATTTAGAAGCACGCCAGGCCGTAGCCACAGGATTGAACAAACTGGAACTTGCACAAATGGGTCCATTTGTGATTAGTAACATGGTATTCGGTCAAGCTACTACTGGGTATGACGAACGCGCCGCCACTTTTGGCTATTCTTTTGGTCCTATCAAAAGTAAGCAGCTCTTAAACAAAGGCTGGCAGGAAACTTCTTTTAGTATCGATGACGAAATTGTCTTATTATTTCCTACAAGTAATACCTACCGCGAATTAGCATTAACAATCCAGCAGCAGTTAAGAACTATCGGTTTACAGAATGTTCGATTACATGAGGTTCCGCGAAAGGACATTTTGCAAAAAAGACAAGAGTTTGATTTGCTTCTTTTTGACTATGCCTGGGGTGATTACACTGCACTTTCAACGTTTTTCGGATCAGGGCCTCGAAATTTATTAAGCTACACAAATTCTGATATTCCAGCCTTGATTGAACAATCACTCGCAACCAAAGAACCAAGAGTAAAACAAAATTTTTTGCTACATGCGCAAAAAATTGTCTTGGAAAATGCAATTTTGCACCCATTGCTCACGCGACAGATTATATTTGCTGTAAATAAAAATTGTGTTAAGCAAGTACGCCTGTCCCCGTTTGGTGAGTTGCTTTTTCACGATGCATATACGTTGAATTAGTTAGTGCTAATAGGTGTAGAACAACTAACAGCGAATGCAATCCCTTGTTATAGCTGACCTAAGTGGATATACGGTATAACGAAAATAAAAAATCACTTTATACTGTATTATACTGCGCTCAGAATGAGAACCGTAGTTTTGTAACGTAGGCATCCTGCCTGTGACCACAGGCAAGATGCTTGAGCTACTTTCGCTTGGAACTACGGTTTTGAAACTGCACGCAGTAATAGAACACGATTTATCATGAACTCTCATGATAAGTCATGAACCCTCATGACGCTCTTGCCAGATTTGTGATTAACTAATAAATACGTTTGACATTGTTGAGCGATATAGCTGAACAAAATATCACAATCAGACGTGGATTTCTATTCATCTATTATCAAAATTCACAAATTTGGGAGATGTAAAATGCGCATAAAATTTAGGGGGATACAAAAATTTTGTACCCTGTCGTTTATCATCATAGCGTTATTGACCAGTCTATCCATTATTGGGTTTGCGCAAGAAAATGTAACAGGAGAGGTCTATTTACTAGGTGAGCAACCCATGAGTCAAGTATTATCCGAGATTCAAAAATATAATAGTAAGGGATATTATGTAACTCGGGAATACAGAGTCCATGATCAAATTCGAACAGATGGGTTTAGTGTAGACAGCTTTCAAATAGAGAATGCTCAGCACTTTGTAGACCAATACTGGGAATCAAATAACAGTATGCTGCGGGATTTGCAGAATGGAATTGACCGTTTAGAAGGCCAACAAGATCTAAATGAGGCCGCAGCAGAAGCATGGGCAACCTATGTTTCTAATATTCAGGCTCAGTTAGCGGAAGTGTCTAAAATCGAAGGATGTTGGCTGGCTAATGACTGCCCAGATATCCCAATCGTTCGTATAACTGTGTCTGGAAGCCGAGCTGATTTGGAGAGGTTGGCAAAAGAATCAGACGTGGTTGACAAGATTGAAATTGAGCGATTTACAATACTCCATCAGGATATTGTACTTCAAAATATCGAGCAAGACGATACCATCATAGGTGAGGCTTACTTGGTTGGGGAGCAATCAGCAACTAATGTATTAGCAGAGATTGAAACATTTAATGTCAGATCGCTTTATGTTATTCGAGAAGTAACTATTTAGAGCTTGTTCGCACTATATGAGGTGCTATAACTGGAGTGACCACAACATGTATATGTGGCAGACGGGAAAACACAATAACCGGACAATAACCGAAAAGTCATCCCCCTACATGCTGGGGTTGCAAACATGTCTACAACTACATATTGTGGTTTTAAAGCTCTAAATAGTTACAAATCGATAGACTTTTAGAGTGATTTTAGTCGCTCGAACTCTTCTGTAACCGTGGCAAAGAGACCATCATAATCTTGATTGTTGTCCGCAATTACGGGTGTTAAGACCATGTCGGTAAATGCTTGGTTAAATTCTGGGGCCCATGGAGATTGGAAAATGCGCGGCATTTTTTCTGAAAGTTCGAAATAGAGTTCACCAATTACCTGACCATCATAGTAGTCATATGGTTCAAGCAGCATTGGTTCTTGTAGAACTGGTTTGTACGAAGGCGTGATCCCGCGCTGTGCAACGTCCTCTAATACACCCTCTGTCAGATGTGTATGTTCGATAATCATCCAAGATTCTTCGGGATGATTTGCGCCATTAGGAATACTAACGCTGGTGCCGCCATGCGTTGCAGTTGGGATCCCCTCACCAATACCGGTTGGCAATCCTTGCAGCCGCCATTCACCTTCCTGCCCAGGGCCAATTTTCGTTTCCTGACCCAATTTACCATTGTGCCATGGTGCACCGATTACGGTTGCAATCTTGTCCTGACGGAACTGCTCCCAGTAAATTGGCGGAGACCACAAATCGTCACCTGTAATTGGTGCAAGGATTGCTGATTCATCATCATATATCATAGCTCGTTGATATTCTAAAATCTCTTTGCCGATGTCGTTCAGCCCACCAAAGTTTCCATCAGAGTCATACATCAGGCCACCAGCACCAAAGAGCATCATTTGGAAATCGCCAGGATCTTGGTCGTGCCATGAGATTGCAGCCATATCTGGCTTAGCTTCTTTCAGTGCAGCCGCAGCTTCTTTGAAGTCTGCCCAAGTTGAGAATGGAGTTTCGATCCCAATTTCGTCAAAGACAGATTTGCGGTAAGCCATACCGCACGCATTGACCTCATTCCCAATGCCATAGATTTTGCCCTGCCATGACCAGTAGTCAATAGCAGATCCCAAAACCAGATCATCCATGCGGTCGCCAATTAAATCAGTTAAATCGGCGAAGCAGACTTCATCACCTTTGAAGAATGCAGATGCGCGTCCTTGTTCGATGCGCATTAAATCAGGTTGCCCAACGCCCGAAGCACAGGCAGCCAACATTTTGTCATGAACTTCGGCAAAAGGTTGCACAACTCGCTCAAGCGTGATTTCGGGGTGCTCTTCGCTAAAGCCGTAATTGTCCATTGAATCTTGCAGCCACTGCAAGCCTTGTTCCCAGTGTGCCCATGCGGTAACTTCAACAGCGTTATCGGCCATCGCGTCGCTACCGCCAGCGGGTGCAGCACCAGGGGACGCACAGGCGGCCAGCATTGCCATACTCGCACTTGCGCCACTAATCTTTAAAAAATCACGTCTTGACAATTCTCTATTGTTCGTTTGCATCAATTTCCTCCGTAGGTTTAGATGTAGATTATTTGACTATCTGTAATCAAAGTATTTACTTAAAAACAATACCTTGATCAATTTTCGGCATTCTTTTCAGGTGCTACTGTAGGCGGCCAGATGATGGCGATGAATTAAAATTCGACACGGCTTTTGCAAGGTCAAGTTTTAATGTCGCCACTGAATTCTGCCGATACCCCCAAATGGGGTGTTTTCCTTAGGAGATTGCAGCCTTTTCAAGTATGTCGGTGATCAAAGTATTGTAAAAAGGATATGTGATAAAAAAGACGACAGGCCGATATTTTATGAACAACAAATTTATCCAAATAGGGGAAGGAGTTCACACTTTGTAAAAAATAGTTGCGCAAAAGCAACAAGAGATAAATTTATCGTAGATGTGAGTAGTATGGATTGCTTAAAAAGGGATAAGTTTGTTGGTGAAGCAGGCTGGCAGTAATGCTATTGAACTATTTCAAATTCTTACTATTTGCTGGGGGGAGAACAAGTTTACTCAGGTATGAGTATGGAATAAATATTACTTAAACACCTAATATTTGTCAAACATCCATAGGTGTAAACATATAGTCAAACATCTTATACATATGCTTCTGAAGTATATATGCTCCTGAAGGTTTTCTGAGGTATTCATAGGAGCAACTCCATCATTCTGCTTAGATCCTAGGAATGAAGCGGCAAACCCGCAGCCTCAATCTGTCCAATTAGTTCTTTCGCCAACTCATCAGCCATTTCGACAAGCGGCGGCCGCACGGTGGTCCAAACAGGATCGTTGCGCTGATAGGCCACGATCTGCTTAAGCAGCGGCACAGGTGCGTACCCTCCGCGCGTCTGCGTGATCAGGTTCACGCGCGACTGCAACGGCTCTGCATCTTCATTTTGGTAGCCGTCAACCAATGCACGCAGGGGCTTCGCGATGACATTTGCAACAGCGTTGATGCTGCCCGCGCCGCCGTGGCGCAACGTTTCGAGCAAGAATTTTTCGCTGCCAGTAAAGGTGCCAAAGCCAGGAAATTCTTTCAAAATTGCGCTCAGATTGCTCCAATCGCCAGAGCTATCCTTGATGCCAACGACGGTTTTTGGATACGCATTGCGCAGACGCTCGATAAGTTTTATACTAAATCCAACTTGCGCCACAGGGGGAATGTGATAAAGATAGATCCGCAGGCGCTCGTCCCCGACTCGCTCGATTACTTCGGCAAATGATCGAAAGATTCCTTCTTCGAGAACGCCTTTGTAATAGTAGGGTGGCAGCACCAGCACGCCCGCACAGCCAAGTTCAACGGCATGTTTGGTCAACTGTACGGTGTCGGGAATGGCCGAGCAGCCGGTACCGGGCATCATCACGCTCGGCGAAATGCCAGAATCAACAAGCTGATCGAGTAGATCCATCCGCTCTTCGTTGGAGAATGAACTGGCTTCGCTGGTTGTGCCAAATGGGCAAAGTCCGTGACAGCCATCTGCGAGGATTTGCTTGGCGTGGGAGACAAAGCGCGCTGCATCCGGGCTGAGATCAGCGTTTATCGGGGTGAGGACGGGCGCAAAAAGACCGTGTACCGTTTCTGGTGTTGACATGAAAAATTCCTATGACTGATTGGATATACTACTATTAAAAAGTTATTGTGGCTCTTGTAGTTTTGTAGCAAAAGTTCTTATAGAAAAGAATACTCGAAAGGATAAACAATGAGCAAACCGATTTTAGCCGCACAGCTTTATACCGTGCGCGATCATACGCAGACGGCCGACGATTTCCGCGCGACCCTGAAGAAAGTGAGCGAGATTGGCTATCGCTCCGTGCAAGTTTCAGGAATTGGACCCATTCCTGTCGAAGAAGTCAAAGCAGCACTGGACGACAACAAGCTTACTTGCTGTATCACGCACATTTCGTATGATCGGCTTTTAAACGACCTGCCGCAAGTGATTGAAGAGCATAAATTATGGGGCTGTAATCACGTTGGCATTGGATCTATGCCCCCGGAGTTTCGCGGTATAGGCGAAGCGGGTTACAAAAACTTCATTCCGTTTGCCAATGAGGTTAGTGGCAAGTTGGCGGATGAAGGCATGACTTTTGGTTACCACAATCACAGCTTCGAATTCGAACGCTATGGCAACCGCACGGGGCTGGACATTCTATATGATGATTCCAAAAATCTGAATGCGATTCTCGACACCTATTGGATCCAACATGGTGGCGCGGACTCAGCCGCGTGGATCCACAAAGTTGCGGGTCGAATGCCGGTCATTCACGTGAAGGATATGGTTATGCAGGGGAAAGAGCAGATTATGGCCGAGGTAGGTGAGGGCAATCTTAACTGGCCCGCTATTTTAGCAGCGTGCGAGGAGACAGGTGTTCAATACTTGGCAGTTGAGCAAGATATCTGTCAGCGCGATCCATTTGAGAGCCTTGCTATTAGCTACAAAAATTTAGCTTCATGGGGATATCAATAATGGAGGGGCATCTATCAGCGCCGTCTGGGGCGCGAGCGCATATAAAGTAGACTCGTTAGTAGACCGACAATACCAAATCCACTCGCCCCCATGAAGATCAAACAGAGGAACATCACAATCAAATTCTCACCCGAAGGTGCCATCAATGTGTCTAAAATAGTAACTGGCTGAGTTAAATTAGTCACGGGTAATGGCGTAAATATGATCGGAACGGACTGCTGCTCCGGCGTTGGCGTCTGCGTTACAACAATATATTCCGGTTGAGGCTCGGCTGGTCCGTTGCTCGGCACGGGTGTTTCTTGTAGCGACGCAGCGGAAAGCATTGCGCCAGAGACACCTGATCTCGCTTCAACAGTTGGTGTTACAGTAACAGTTCCCGTAACCGTACCCGTGATCGAAATAGCTGGCGTACTCGTGACTTCTCCCTCAGCAGAGGTTGGGTCCGGTAGCCGCACTCGGTCAACAGAAGTTGCGGTCATCGTTGGCGTAGCCGTAGTGGTCAAAACAACTGTATTTGTCGGTATTTCTGTTTCAGTCGGCACCACCGTCGTAATCGGTACCACCGTCGTAATCGATACCACCGTCGTAATCGGTATCACCGTCGTAATCGGTACCACCGTCGTAATCGGCACCGCCGTCGTAATCGGTACCGCCGTCGTGATCAGCGGTGTTCCGGTCGCAGTTGGTGTTGGCGTGTTGGTGGCAATGATTACTGAAACCGCGGTATTTGTAGACGTTGCCTCAACGGTAGTGGCTAAATCAATATTAGCAGTATCAGTCTCTACGTCATCGTTCTCTGTGCCCAGTGGGGAAACTATTGCTGCCGTACTAGTTGGCGTATTTAGCGGGCTTTCGTTTAGCGCAGTAGGTGTTACCGTTTCTATAATGGAAACCGTTGCAGTGGGTGTAATCGTAATCGTTGCCGTAATACTAGGTGTGTCCGTAAAGATAAGGGTGGGAATTAACGTCGCAGTTGGCGCTATAAAGTTTGCAGGTGTCACCCCAATCCCGTAGCCACAGAGATCAAAAACATCGCCTGGTTGATTGTCTGTGGTTATTTCTTTGAGCCGAAAACAGTATGGAACGCCAGGCACTAACCCGCGCGAAATATTGTATTCATACGCAGCTTCAGTATCCACACCACCTCTAGCCGAAAAACCCTCTAAATAATGATAGGCACTCTCAGGTTCATCAAATTCTTTGCAAAAAATTTGGAAATGGCTCACATTATATTCAGATGCAGTCGTCCACGTAAGCTTGAGCGAACTGCCAACCGTCTGTGCCATGAAGGGTTCTTTTAGCTCTACAGCACCAATTGCAGGTTTTGACAATGACCCAGAGAAGAATGATCCAGAGAAGAATGGCCCAGAGTGAGGTAAATGAAACGAACCAGCCGTAAACAAAACAGCCGCAATAAAACAGCCTAGCAGCATAAAACCTGCGGCATATTTTCTCAGAGCCGACAGCAGCATTTTCTGTATTTGGTATAAGTGCGTAATCATAACTGTCTAAACAGAAGTACTCCCATCAGATTCGTTTAGGACCTTCCAGAAAACTAGGTATACGCGGAAAATGCATCTTCGACTGTTGCACCGCGTACAAAGCTCAGCTCGCGCTACCTGCCCCCGGAATATTGAGATGTTACTAATTGGCCATCAAGTAAGCAATGTCAGACGCCAACTCTTCAACCACTAAATCAGCACCCCGATAGACCACACGCAGATTCCCATCACGATCAATAAGATAGACCTGGTCAGAATGGGTGACTAAATAATTAGCGTTTTCCGCATCATCGTCTACCGCTTCTTTTTCGGCGAAAACAAAATAATTTTTCTTCAACTGATCTTGTTCAGCAACCTCAACATGCACGCCAAAAAAATCGGGGTCAAAGGCAGACGCATATGCATCCAGCACTTCGGGCGTGTCTCGCTCCGGATCAACCGTAACAAGGAGAACCGCGGCATCCTCAGCCGTTGCACCTGTTTGTTCATAAGCCCGTTGAATTTCGGACATCGTTATCGGGCAAATATCAGGACAATACGTGTATCCAAAAAAGACAATTACTACTTTATCGTCTAAGCTGCTAAGTTGAAAATCCTGCCCCTTGGCAATCCCCACAATTTCTGGTGCTGCATCAATATTTGGGAATTCAGTCCCCGCAAATTCATGCGGCTTCGAGCAAGAAACGCACAACAAAAGCAAAACAAATAAAACGCCAAGTTGATAGTGACTACAAAAACGTTTGAAAAACATAAAGGTTATACTCATTTGAATATTACGCTCATACCACGATGAGCCAAAAATTTAGTATCGTTCCAAAAATTAAGATAGTTTAGATTTAGGCGGTTTTCGGCGTCTACGCGAATTTTTCTGGTTGCGGCTCTTTGACCTTTTTTCCGACCGCCGGTTAGCCGTCCTGCTCTCTCTGCTTGGCACACCTTGCTCGGCTTCATATTGCGTGCTCGATTCTGCTGCCTCAACGGCTCTACTATCGGACCCGTTGTCGCCATCCGAAACATGCTGATCATTCAAAGCAGCAGATGGATCATTCACAGATCGGGCCGGTTCAGCAACTGAGCCACCACTCTCTCTCGAAGCCGTAAACTCTTTTCTGGTAGCCCCTTTTGTATCGGCTGCCTTATTCCGAGTTGAATCAGTGGTCAAATTGCTAGTCAGATCTTGGGGTGAATCAACCATATCATCGCCCGAAAGATCGTCACCGTCCTCCGAATCGTCATCACTATCAAGCTCGATCATGAGAGCTTCTAGCACCGCATGAATCTCTCTGCCACATGCATAATCAAGTTGACTAACGTACCACACACGCATCTCATAGGTGAGCGTATCCAGTAATCGAGAGTGGGCAGCTTGATCGGCCTCCTCTTCACTTAGCGCCAAGCTTTCAAACTCATTGTGTTCTTCAAGCCATCCATCTAAAAAGTCTTCTGTCGCTTTTGGGCGTGGTCCCCACTGAGATAAGTATTGCCATTCCTCGCTAAAAAAGATCAGTAGCGGCATTTCTAACTCCAGCAGATCGTTTTCTCCCAGATCGATCTCATCCAGAACGCTATCGACCATCGACAGATCATCTTCTGCATGTAAAATATAAAGAGACGAACGGGGAGCATACTCTGCTAGCCGCTGCAACAAAGGTGTAAGCACCAATGTATCTGGCAAATCTTCCTCAACAATCAATACCCAGTTGAGCCAATAGGGAAATTCGGACAAGAAAAGCTGCGTGTTCGCCGGTATTTTTGCTTCTTTATATCTACACTGTAGCAGATCTTTATAAGGCGTACTTGCACAAAACTCATCGAAGGTATTGGCAATTAATAATGCTAGTTGAGGGGATGCGCTGCTATCAATCATCTTACAGACCTTGCTATGTTAGCTTCTTCCAGATTTCCAAAAAGTGACAAAGGTCAATTTTATCACAGGTTTGCTCAATTAAAGCCATTGCAGAAAAATTAATGTACATAAACCGTAAAGAGAGCATTCTCTAAATAGTAGTCGCAAAAGGGACATGCAAAGGGGAATGCGAGTCTATCCCTTCATATCTACGACTTATAGATAATCACCTAAAATAAAGTGTTGATTAGCCGTAAATCTTAAATAGGAGGACCAAGCATCCTCAGGTGCGGCTTTAGAGAAGACAGTCTGGATCTGAGGGTACACGCAGTTGTTTGGTGGACTTGCGTGCGACGCTCTAACCAAACAATCTCGGGCGTTCGGGGCAAGCCTTGGTCAATGCGATGCACGCAAGTCTCATCTGCGCGCACGCTAGTCCCATCTATCCTGTGAAAAAGTGTGCGTTGCACTGCTCTCCGTGAGAGTGAGCGACCCTGACATTGCAAGCCAGAGCGACGTACATGAGCTACGCCCCTACTACTCGCTCTACTGCATATATCTTCGGATGCTTTCTCCGCAAAACTAAATATTTATGGGTAATCATCCAAAATAAAGTGTTGACGAATCAGCTAAAGCGTGATATTGTCCCGATATTATCCGCAACAATACAGATAGCTAACGCGCTATACTATATATGTATATTATGACACGTGCTAAATAGACCTATCGATATTTTTACGGAACTTCTATAGAAATTCTCATCATAATTTTTACAGTAAATTTTCTTACAAGGGGTTACTTAACTTTCTATGATTTCATCCACAATGACAGCAAAGACATTTCCGGCATGGACCGAAGCCGATGATCCCCGTCAAATCCTTGCTGAATCTGACCCAGAAGTGTATCGAGCCATCGAACTAGAGCGCGAGCGACAATTTGCTGGCGTCGAGTTAATAGCAAGTGAAAATTATGTTTCAGCAGCAGTGCTTGCGGCAATGGGCAGTGTATTGACAAATAAGTACGCAGAGGGCTATTCGGGCAAGCGTTATTATGGCGGCTGTAAGTTTGTAGACATTGCCGAGGATATTGCGATTGCGCGGGCAAAACAGATCTTTGGTGCGGATCACGTCAACGTGCAGCCACATTCGGGCGCGCAAGCCAACGAGGCCGTTTACCTAGCGCTTCTCAAGCCGGGCGACAAGGTGTTGGCGCTTAAGCTAGATCATGGCGGCCATTTAAGCCACGGCTTTCACCTAAATAGCTCGGGCAAGCTCTACGATTTTGTGCATTACGGGCTAGACAAAGAGACCGAGCAAATTGATTATGATGAGCTAGAGCGCTTGGCCGATGAGCATAAGCCCAAACTCATTGTGGCGGGTGCAAGCGCCTATCCACGCTTTTTTGACTACCCGCGGCTGCGCGCAATTGCCGACAGCAGCGGCGCAATTTTAATGATGGATATGGCGCACGTCGCCGGGCTGGTTGCAACTGGCCACCACCCGGATCCGGTGCCGCACTGCGATATTGTGACAACCACTACGCACAAAACGCTGCGCGCCGCGCGCGGCGGCATGATCCTCTGTCGCGAAGAGTATGCGAAGAAAATTGACCGCGCCGTCTTCCCTGGGATGCAGGGTGGCCCGCTGATGCACATGATTGCGGGTAAGGCGGTTGGCTTTGGCGAAGCGCTGCGACCCGAATTCAAGACTTATCAGCAGCAGGTAGTCGACAACGCACAGACGCTGGTCAAAACGCTGCACGCCGAAGGGTTGCGCACGGTATCAAATGGAACGGACAATCATTTGATGCTGGTCGACTTAGGGGTGCTCGATCCGGGTAATGCTGAGAGCCACATTACGGGCAAGTCGGTGGAAATTGCGCTCGACAATTCGGGTATCCACTGCAACAAGAACATGATTCCGTATGATCCAAAACCAGCAATGGTGACCAGCGGGATTCGTTTGGGTACCCCAGCAGCCACCACGCGTGGAATGGGTAGTGCCGAGTTCGACCAGATCGGGCGTTGGATCGCGCGCATTGCCAAAGATCCGCTTAATGAAGCGCTGCAAGAGACAACCCGTCAGGAGGTGCTCGAAATGGTGCAGGCGTTCCCAGTTCCGGCGTAAACGTTCGAGCATGTATAGCTACCCAGAAAAGGTTTGTCCCAATCTCAGCTTTTAAAGATATGGGACAAACCTTTTCTGGGTAAGTATAATAATGACGTTTAAGATAATTAATGCTCGTTAATTAACCGATGGGATGGTTCTTTTTTTGCTCCAGATTCTACTCTCCAGTAGAATCA
>Ga0209303_1001600_pt1 | contig 13477 bp, 10 predicted proteins | sample SidtaG_3_FD_187449 | JGI IMG/M metagenome (GOLD analysis project Ga0209303, IMG submission 187449) | Marine algal microbial communities from Sidmouth, United Kingdom - Sidmouth_Asex1 metaG (SPAdes) (version 2) | ecosystem: Host-associated > Algae > Red algae > Unclassified | place: Sidmouth... | reverse complement strand
TTTTGACGAGACCTGGCTGGAGCACAGCCAAAAGCTAATGGAATACACCATAGCACATTTCTTTAAGAGGAGTAATGCTATGTTTAATTATACATCAGACATAGACCCACCGCTCATAGCTCGCAAGTCTGAACTCGCCGACAACGTCATACCTGCCTCTAATTCAGTCATGGCTCGCAATCTAAAGTTGCTGGGGGAACTCACCTACCATAAGCCATACCTGAGCATGGCTGATCAGATGCTTCAAAATATTCTACCAACACTTCAAGAGAATGGAAGTCCTGGTTTTTACTCTAATTGGTGCCAGCTATATATCGATATGGTATACCCTCCGTATGAAGTGGCTATCATTGGCGAGCGAGCTACCGTGCTAAGTGAGGAAATGCAATCACACTTCAGCCCTACAACGATATACCTTGGAGGCACATCCAGAGGGATCGCTCAGATTATTAGAAAGTAAACTGCAAGATAGTCAGACACTGATCTATGTGTGTCAAAATAAGTCATGCAAATTTCCAGTAGATAATGTTGATGACGCTTTAGATCTAATGGAATATTAATAAAAGTGAATCTAAAAATTATACCCTCATGATATATGGACAGATTAGAGATTATTTAGCCACATTACAAGATTACAATTTGCGCTCTCATGCTGATATTATTCAAACCATGATAGCCGCTGAGAGTGAAGCTGCTTCTTCATCTTGTGATTTTTGCGGAGATCACTACAGCAGAAGAATCATACATCAAGTAAATGACTTTGACATAGTCCTTATAGGCTGGCAGCCAGGTCAGCTCAGCCCTATACATGATCATCCGACGAATGGGTGTATCGTGTATCCCATAAGTGGGACTCTTTCAGAATGGCGGTATGATCAGGATTTGAATCAGATATCTAACTGCCATTTATCATCTCCATCCTACACTTACATTGACAATGGTATCTGCATCCATAAACTCGGTAATGAAGATCGCCACGAAAATGCTGTCTCTGTTCACATCTACTCTCCCTGTGACTACCAAGCTAACATCTACAATACTGATCTTAATTCTGTCAAGTCTTCTATAATTTTACCTTGAAATAATTCAAATCCACTTTAGATAGTAACCTTAAGCAAACCTTTACAGTCGAGCAATACTAAATACTATATGCCTTACAAGATGGTGAGTCGATGATCAGCCAATAGGAGCTGAAAACTATCACTAAGTTTATTTAGATTAATTCAAAATAATTCATTCCTTTGTATGCTATCACTATTTTGCATCGGCTATCAGCATGGAAATCTTAAAGGAAAACGAACGTGCAATTATCATAGATCTCCAAGGATCAGCAACTCTGAATCAATACCTTTTGGTCCACGGCATTACTATAGGTACTGTTTTCTCGATGAATTACAGCCCATCATACGCTCGCTTGATTAATCTGACCGTAGGAGGTAAAATGATAAGTCTGAGAAGTCATGATTTTATAACACTGGAATGGATCAGGATATGAACCCTCACGTGGTTGCCTTAGTCGGCAAACCTAATAGTGGCAAGAGCAGTCTCTTCAATCTGCTCACTGGCCTCAACCAAAAAGTAGGTAACTATGCTGGGGTTACTGTAGAAAAAAAAATGGGTAGCTATCAAGGACAAAAGATCATCGATCTGCCTGGTATCAATTCTCTACGAATCACCTCCCCTGAAGAGAAAATATCAAAACAAAAGATTATAGAATATGCTAAGACAGGCACACCTCTCATATTCATAGCAAATGGCATGCAGCTGGCTGACCATCTCATGTTCTTCTCAGAAGTAGCAGACCTCCAGATGCCTATGGCTCTTGTCGTCAACTTTAAAGATGAGATGGCTAAGAATCAGGTTTCGCTCAATAGAAGAGAGATGGAGAACCAGATTGGTTGTCCCGTCATACAGGTTAATTCGCGTAATGGTGATGGGCTCCAAGAAGTTAAATCACTGATCAGCGATCTCAAATTTAAGACACCACACGCCATCTGTAGAAGTCTTTACGATGAAATGACCATCGCAGAGATCCGCAATAATTATCTAGCTGATGTCAACCTCTCATCAGAGAAAAGCTGGAACGATAATAAGCAAGAATACGAAAAAAGACAAAAGACGGTCAGCTCCATCGTCAGAAGCACCGTGGATCAAGGGATAGAGAATAAATACTTAGATAGCTCTAAGCAATTAGATAGGCTCCTACTGCATCCTATTCTAGGTTTCATCATTTTTCTGATTGTGATGCTACTCCTTTTTCAGGCAGTTTTCAGCCTGGCGGCCTATCCCAGCGATTGGATTGATACCGGCTTCTCTATTCTATCAGACGCAGCTCGTACTTATATAGCTATTCCGTGGTTAGCTGATTTGATAAGCAATGGAGTTTTGGCAGGTGTAGCAGGTGTGCTGGTGTTTATTCCTCAGATTGCCATTCTCTTTCTGCTACTCAGCCTCTTAGAACATACTGGCTATCTCTCTCGAATATCATATATCTCGGATGCCTTCCTTCGTAAATTTGGGCTGAGTGGCAAGAGTATCATACCACTAATGTCCAGCTGGGCGTGTGCTATACCGGCGATTATGAGTGCTAGAATTATCGACGACCCTCGCGAGAGAATGGCCGTGATTATGGCTTCTCCTCTGATGACTTGTTCAGCGAGACTTCCTGTGTATACGATCCTTATCGCTGTCATGTTTCCTGATCCTTCAGGTTCTATCATCACCATCCAAGGCTTCGCGCTACTACTTTTATACTTGATCGGTGTCATTGCGACATTGGTGATTTCCTATATCATCACCAGAAGATCTACTATTCCGGCTAATCAGCTCTGGACACTTGAGCTGCCCGTATACCGCATGCCTAACTGGAATAATGTCTTCAATACTGTCTACCAAAAAACAAAGTCCTTCGTCGTAGAGGCGGGTAAAATCATTTTCATCATATCTATGCTGCTATGGGTAATGGCTAGCTTCAGCCCTAAAAGCGCTGATTACATAGATGCTAAATATTCGGAATATACAGCTGAAGCTTCCAATACATCACTAAGCAGGGAGTCATTTGATATAGAATACTCCTACGTAGGCTATTTAGGCAAATTCATAGAACCTGTGATTAAGCCATTAGGATATGACTGGAAAATTGGCATCGCTTTAGTCACCTCATTCGCTGCAAGAGAGGTTTTTGTCGGCACACTCGCTACGATTTACAGCATTGGTTCAGAAGAAGAAAGTTCCATTATCAAGAAGCTACAAGATGAGGTAAACCCTGATACGGGTAAACCAATATTCACTATGGCTACATCAATCTCACTTCTCCTATTCTACGTTTTTGCTATGCAATGCATGAGTACCGTGGCAATAGTAGTGAAAGAAACATCATCGTGGAAGCTGGCTATATATCAATTCTTATTTATGTTGGTTTTGGCCTATGGGTTTGCATTCTTGGCGTATCAGCTACTTAGCTAATCGACTATTTATATCCGCGACTATACGCATAAGTAGTACTAATGTAAGCATCAGGCATTTATGCTCATCTCTTATCTAATGCTTCAGCTTTTCGATTATATCCTTGATCGGATTCGCCTCTTCGGTAGGTTCAACATTCTGCCTCGGGAAATACTTGATATTAGCGCTGGTGGACCTTGCCTCATTACTGATGTACAAGCCTCCCATATCATCAAAGCATAGTCCTTCTGGCTGACCATATAGCTGTCGCGGCAAAAAATATATGCCCCTCAAATCATATAAGCTATCAGTCACCACGAGCAACTTACCATTGTTAGATACCATATATCTATCTTGTGTAAGAGGATCAATATCAATACCTGAAGGCGCGAATGATGAAAGTCTCGAGTTAGTATTTAAATCTACTAATACATTGGATATCATATTCAGTTTTATCAAATTTGTATCAGCATGATTAATGCGAAACTCCTTCACTAGTGAGGTCTTTTTATCCTTAGTTTTCAAATTAAAAGCATAAAGTCCCTTAGTATTTTTCTTGCTCTTTTTCTTGGTTTTACCTTTGCAGGCCATGATCAGCTGATCGTGCTTATGATCATAGAACATGCCTTCTACATTATTTTTTTTCTTCAGGTCTGTTTTGTATTCGCCTATCTTTTTACCTGAGCTCAAATCTATTTCTTTAATATTTCCATTACTTTCAGCTACGTATGCCACATCACCTTTATGAGTGATCGCTTCGTAATCATCCTTTTTACCAAAATCAATGACCTGCTCTATATCACCTGATATCATGTCAATGACATACAGATCAGCCCTCTCATCATTTATAGCTATGATTTTACCTTTATAATAACTGATGCCTGATATTTCCTTTAGCTTCTTAGGCATCCGAAGAGTGCTCTCAGGTGACGTGATCTTAAATGGTAGAATAAAATCCCTTTGTACCAATCCAGCAAAATCCTTATTATAATCAGGTTTTTTAAAATAGACCAGTATTAGGCTAAAGCTAAACAGACCTATGCTGATAAGTAAATAATAAAATAAATTAATGAGGCTCCTTAACATGATGATACTATAACTATATAATTATGTAGCGCTAAAATAAAATATGCAAAATAGAAAACTGATCATAGTCAATAACATTCCAATACCAAATACAGTGTAGCACCATCTAAGTCTGGTGTACTTATGATTTAACTCTACACCTACATCGTAAAGATCCGTGAAGACGGTTTTTTCGAAAGCACTATCTCTAGCTAAGACCCCTTCTACCTCACTTAAAAATTCTGCTTTTTTTAGTTTACTAAAATTTTTGAAATAAAAAATGCTACGCTTACCTGACTTCATATCATCGCTCTCTATTGTAGTCGTCTCTGGAGGCCGAGTGGCTAATGTGGCCAATATAATGGTAACTCCACAGGTCACTGCTAATAGTGACATGGGAAGTATATAGCTAGACATATCAAAGATATAACTTGCAAATAAAGGAATGAGAATAGTTAATAATATTGAATTGATCGTAATCATAATTCCAGCCTTGTTATCAGCGATATTGACGAGGTCTACTTGATTACGAGAAGAAGTCTTTATCATTGTCATCGCCTGCTTGTTATTGACAAGCGAGGAGTCACGCTTGACACGCTGAGTATACTTTACTAATTTAGATTTATTTTTTATTTTCTTATCTAAATATTTACGCTTCGCGTACATGGTGTAGAATTTAGTATTGGACATATAGTCCAGCACTATTTCTGACCACTCCAACTCCCCCTGAGCATGATCAAAATAATATTCTAATTCGTTTTTGATATTCTGTACATAGTTAATAAAATTACCCTTACCCATGGAGGCATTAATGGCATCACTACCTATCAGTATACCCACGGGTGCTTGCTTACTTATCGGGACTGTCAGATCAGCGATAGCCTTTAGTATTTCTCCACCTTGCTCCGAGGTATTCACTAACTGTGTGATGACCACCCCAATATTATCAGAAGTATCACCATCTTTGATTAATTGATATAGCTTCAGAATATATGAAAATGTAAAAATTTTGGCGAGCTCCTTGTCAGATTCAGATGCAGCTTCTGCTTCACATATTTTATTTATTACTTTAAATTTTTTCTTGATAATATTATTGACGTACAATACTTGATCTCTGTTCTCAATGCCCGTCAGAGAAGTCTGAAGAATAATTCGTGCTTTCTTAATTTTATCTATTGAACCTAACTCCATAATCAAAATAATATAATTCTAAAGTGGATTATAATAACCAGCCCAAGCCAACTCTTAACTGATTTTCTTCACCTGAAATAAAATAGCCAACTGAAATAGTAGTAACGTCTAACGGATTAAAAAATAGGCCTGCACCATAATTATGATGTAGAGTATTTGACTCAGCTTCAGACGACCAAACTCGTCCATAATCTAAATAAGTAGAAAGCCCAAAGGAATGTAGCTTGTCATTCGTCTTACGCTTCTTACTCGCATACCAGTGTAAATTATGGCTTTGATATACACTAGTATGCCCAGCGAATCGATTTCGTCTGAATCCTCTTAGCTCATTATCACCTCCGATATAGTTAAGATTATAAAAATAGGGATTACCAAATTGAGTCTGCGCTCCTATCTTTGTTCCGTAGATAAAGTCCTCTTTATGCCCTAGCGATTTGAGGTATTTAAGACTGCCTGAAACTCTGAACCTGTCTCTACTCTCTGAGGATATATGCTTCTGCCCCATTATCTTTAAAGCATAAGAAACGCCATTGTGGGGCCTTAATGATTTGTCAAAATTTTCCAATTTATAGCTTATAGCTGCATTAGCATAAAATTGATTACGCTGAGCTAATGGTTCTATTTCTAATTGAGATGTAACAAAACGGTCTCTATTATTCTCCACCCTATTTCGTTCTATGCCTATCTGTAGTGCGAGATTAGATGTATTAGGAAAAGCTCTTTCAATGGTGAGATGAAGCTTAGTTAGTTTCTGGCGCACAAAATAAAATTCATTGTCTATAGAAGTATCATACTCTGAATCGTTTCCAATACCAAAGAAGTTATTGATATATCGTGGTCCATAGTAAGAGGCATTTAGATAATAAGTAAAATCAGATAAGTCTGAAGCTCTTTGATACTCATAGCTAAAACTAGATGATCCGGATGCCGTAGCGTAGCCGACAGAAAATTTATGGGTAGACAGCGACTTAAAGCCTTTATCGATTAATGTAAATTGACTGCCTAATAAGACACCGTCATCGCGATTAAAACTGATGTCGGGAATAATAAAAGAATGATCAATTCTAAAATCTGGCCGACTAAGGCTCAAAATATTCTTATTTTTTGTCCAAGAGATATTTCGGTCGGATGTTCTATCAGAATCTGTTGACTCTAATTCATAGATCTTGTAATTACTCCGTGGTACTGACTCAGCGATATGATAGCTGTCCTCGCCATAACCACCTATAACTCTAAGTAGGATATTATCATTAGTCTGACCCGTTACCGATAGCTCGTCGTCTCCATCGAGCGCATACAGCCAGATTTCTTTTGTATCCTTTTTGGAGAATGTTCTAGAGAATGTCGTATATGAATTTTCATCCTTTTTATCTATTCCTATTATTTTGACCCTGCATGAATCTGGTGTATATTCTACAATGATCTCATCGTCCTCATTGGAAGCTATAATTACAATATGTTCATTAATCAACTGATAAAAAGCTGCTGACATCTCCTCCATGGTGCTAAGTCGGGAAATTAACTTAGCAAACATAATCTCATTAGTTTTATTCTTGCTTAGCGGAGTTTCCGTTTTCAGAGTTTCAATCACATCTTGAGTTACATGTTCCATAAAGAAAGATGTCACCTCTTCCCAGTCAGATTTACTTAAGCTGGATAAGATTCTTTTATCTAATTGAGAAGCTAAATAATGTAGCCACTTGATGTCTCTCTTTTTGATCTGATCATGAAATGCGGTGGGCGGAAACGAGGCAGGTATGTAGTATCTGACTATGGAGAGAAGTAGACCATCATAATTAGACAATGCCTGATCTCTATCTCTTGGCACGGGGCCGAAGAGATCTACATCTCCCTCATTATCCTGCTCAGCCCAGCGCCACTGATCATTATGTCTATCCCAATCATTAATGTACAGATCCAGAAGTCTCGCTTTCAGATAAAGCTTAGCGTTGACTTTAGCTCTATTATCATTGAGTTTATCTATCAGCTTAGAAGTGCTGATGACATCTTCGCTATAATCTAAGGCACTTGACTCTGACATATCTCCATCAGCACGTGGCCTGAATAGCACTAAGTTATTACCGATCTCATCATTATACGGGTCCAGCATAGCCTGCTTTGGCAGATACATTAACTTAGGCTCTGTCCTGAGCAGCTGCAATTCTTGCTCTAACTTACTACTCACAAGAAATCCATACGGGTGGGCGGCTGTCAGATAAAACTTAGCAAGTCTATCCACAAATGGTATATCGAATGGTGGTGGAATCAACTTAGTAGCGTATTTCCTCAAGGACCTTGCCACATACACCTTACCCTCTTTATCCTGCAATCTGACAGAAATAGTCTGATTGCCACCACCTATCTTAACTGGCTGCAGGCTGTCATTCACGCTCTTGAGGTCTAATGTCGGAGCCATTATATTATCATTATATAATTCAGAATTGAGCCTACCGAAAAAGAAACCATTTATTGAGATAATTTCATCCTTTCTGAGTACAGAGGTCCTGATACTATCTTCGAATGATTCATTACTCGTCTTAGAGAAGTAATCGTCGCTGATCTCTTGATCAATATTCTGAATCTGTCTTGTGAGATGACTCTGATCATCCATCAGATACCAATCCCTTAAGATGGTAGAATCCTTTTTCTGTATGATCAGAAATGAGGACTTTGGGTGATTCCAATCTACCATATCTGATTCGATATACATCTGATCCATTCCGCTATTGACATTTACATAGTGACCCTCGTCGTCATCTATTGACATCTGATATTTTCCATCAGCTGATATGGATAGCACATTGGGTTCTAATGAAATGATGTCTGTCAGTTTTGAAGAAAATTCTTTATAGAACTGATGAGTCGCTGATCCAGGGCCTCGGGAGTAAGCAGCCATATTTCTGCCTATCGCACTAAAGTATGGCACTGGCCACAGGTAGTCCAGCGTTGACAGATAACCATTACTTTTGTCGTACCTAATAGGTGGGTGATAAGTAAATAGTAGCACGTTCTTATCTTTTAAGGATGAGAGCTCGTCTTTGACATTGAGCCAAAATCGGGTTCTATCTCTGATTACACATGATCGATTAAAATATTGATCTTGGGACCAATTCTGCATGTACCAATTGCTATCGAAAGTAGCTAATACTATATCTTTAGTCAGTTCCTTAGTCTCTAATTCACCGCAGGCATTATCTGGAATAATGATATCTTGTTTAAAGTATTCTTGGATGCGGTCATCATAATCTTTTAGGCCTTTAGCTTGTAGGTGTTCCCACATGTCCCATGAAGGAATGATATATACATTATCCACGAGTTCCTTTAGGCTGTCTATCAAAGCGACTACCGGCTCTAAAGCGGGTGTCTCAGATAGAGTCAAGCCCAATATCACCATAGTAATGGAATCTTTGGGATGTAGTGATTGAGCGACAGCTTTGATCTTTGACAGCTGTGCTTCATCGCTCATATTGATATTAGAGACGACACAGACTAAGGGGTGGTCCTCATGACGCAGGATATCTTGCGAGCTAAGCGGAGTTGAACCACTTAGCGCGAACGCCATCATGAGCATAGCTATCACGTCATATATATTAATGCTATGATTCAATGATTAGAAATTTATTTTCGCTGAATAAACGACATGCTCATCTCGAGTCATCTTAGAGGGAACTATGAATTCAGCGATGGCATGCTTAGGATCGCTAAAGATGACTTTAACATAGCCTTTCTCTCCGATGCAGAATTGACTTCCTTTTCCGAGTTTACTTGGATTATTTTTAGAACCGGCTCCACTGACTATATAGTTATGCATTCCAAGTTGGATATGTTGGAGGTTATGTTCATGTCCAGACACCACTAAGCTGCTACCTCTGTTATCTAAATACTCAATGAGCTGTTGTTTTAGCTTCTTGTACTTCGGATTCTTATTATCTTGATCTGAGGCAATATTGCGAAACCAATTAAAAAAACTACCCACGACAGGCAGTGGTATATATGCATTATCTACTACCTGTGTGATGGGGAATATGTGGTCTTTAAGCGTAAAGCCTCCTCCATGATGTCCATAGGTGTATGGAGGATGATGCATAGCCACAATTAATGAGGAGGACGTGCTTCTTGTGATTTCTCTGTCTAGCGTTTTCAAAAACTCTTCTCTCGTATTGCAGGCACATGTTTCTACGTTCTTCGTATTGTCATCACGCAGAAACCATTGAGAATCCATAAGCACTATATCAATCCCCTCTTTAAGCGTAATTAATTCTGGATCACCACAGCCATTGTCAGGCTTGAAAAAGTTATCGTTTGATTTATTACGATGGCTCTTAAGCGTCTCCTCTACGACATTTTCTTGTCGTAGAATGCCTTGCAATCCATAGCTATACCAATCATGATTTCCTGGTATAAAGTAGACCTGACCAGTGTATCTCTCCAGAGAATTAAGCTGTGCCATGAGTTTATTATATCCATCTGCTCTATCTTCATGACCTTCAGGGGCCAAACCTACTGGATAGATGTTATCGCCTAGCCAGACGATGGCAGATTCAGACTTTGTACCATTTATATCAGCACTTAGATGATCTAATACGGTGGCGGAAGTGGGCTTCAAGCTATTACCAGCGTCGCCGATAAGATACAAAGTGAAGTAAGGATTTGATGGAGAATTAAACTGTGTCGGCTCATTCTGTGCATACTTTGCTCTGTGAGAGGCGCAGGACTGTAGGCCTCCGATGATTAAGATTGTTAAAAGAATATACTTGGTAGAAATCTTCATATAGAGCGCTAAGATAATTTAATGAAGTTCTTAATGGAAAAGAGTCATCATTTGTTGTATTCGTCGAGGCTCGCTACAACGACAACTTTGTCTATTTGACTTAATATTACTGATATACGTTTAAATTAGATAGACTTTATATTCAAGTAAAATCGTGCGCTGTACTATAGTTGCGACTACAAACTTAACACCAACTCGACATAGAGGATGCAGAATATATGGCTGTCAACATAGGATGATTCAAATAATGTGAAGTAAACTCTTTCAGCTGACCACTGAAGTACGATAAAATTTCATCTTTGCGACGTGCTAAAATTTCTCGGAATACACAGATATATCTTCATCATTATATGCTCACAGTACTGTTCTCATGCTTCAGCCCAAGCAGTTAAAGATTTTATAGATTATCACGTTCACATCTTTAGTCCAGCATTAATAGAGAATCTAAAGAAAGAAAGATTTGGCAGCGACCTTGTGAAGGGAGACCCCAACACATACAGTGATATAAGGACGATACTTAATCTTAACCCTGCATCTAAGCTCTTGCTGATATCCACTGGCTACGGCTATAGGCTACACCACGTCAGACCGGAGGAACAGATACCATTGATTCTGAGAGAACAAAACTACCTGTCTAATATTGCAGATCAATACCTTGATAGAGTAATTCCATTTTACGGCATCAATCCTCGATCTCCGTACGCGCTTGTAGCTATCAAAAGATGTCATACGCTATTAAACTTTGTAGGCATCAAGCTCCATTTTAGTGCTTCGCAGGTCGATTTTAGGGATGAAGAACACATTGATAAACTGAAAGACATTTTCGCTTACACTGGGCAACATAAAATTCCCGTCCTGTTGCATTTCTCGAATCACCGCAGTGACTTTGGTGAGAAAGAAGTGATCCAATTCTTCCATGATATTATAGATCCAGATGTGCCGCAGACCATCATCTTTGCCCACATGGGTGGTGGAGGTTGGATCACTGAGAGAAGTATCATTACTATAGAAGCTATCCTAAGTCAGATAGAATCTTCAATCGGAAGTCCTCACAACATCTACTTCGAGCTATCAGGCATTATCCATGAAAAGTGGAATCATCACTCAGAGCTAAGTGATGACCAAAAGAGAGCCATCATCAGACGTATAGGCTTGGATAAAATATTATTTGGGAGCGACTACCCTGTCGCTAGAAGTGAGTCATACCTTAGCACTTTGCAAGAGAGGCTTAAACTCTCAGGCCATGAAATAAGAGTGATATCTCAAAATGACATATTCGCTGAAAAATAACACTGGCGTGACTCTCTCAGAATGCCTTTGAGATGGTAGCTGCAGAGCTAAATTAGTCTTCTATAATAGTGAGGGTCATCTTCACATCCTCTATGGGTCTGTCTTTCACGCCCCCCGTCTTGAAGGTCTCCATAGCAGCGATGAGCTCGATGACCTCCATACCTTCGATGACCTCACCAAATACCGTATAATCACCGTCTAAGAATGGATAGCCGCCTAAAGCTTTGTACCATGCCTTTTGTTTTGCTGGTATCATTCTACCTTGAGATTCTAGTCCAATCAGCTGTTGATCGGTGTGTCGATATCCCTGTACGATGAAGAATTGGCAGCCACTAGATAGGCGATCAGGATTAGACCCATCTGGCTGACGAGCTGCTGAGAGTGCACCCTTTTTATGGAAACGATTAGGTCTGATTTCGGCAGGAACCTTAGTGCACCTATCTACACCGAGCGACTGGTCTATGGAAGCACCTATGGAGTTAGGGTCTCCGCCCTGCATCATGAAGGATGGAATCACTCTGTGAAAGAGTGTGCCATCTAACCAACCATTACGCACATTCTTTAAAAAATTGGCCTTATGCAAGGGAGTATCATCGTATAGCTTTATGATCATATCGCCAAAGTCTGTAGTAATTTTAACTCTGGTTTTATCCTGGGCACTGAGGCTGATCATGCCTAACATTAGTACTGTAACTGCAATAGCGCTTTTCATAAGTTTACTTTAGTAATAGAATTCTTCTCAGCGCATAGCTAAATAGAGCCATCGGCTGGTATGCAATGATAATATAGCTTTTCGATTAAGTGAAATACTTCCAAATCTATAATCAGGTGACTATGATATAAATATTTATAAAAAGTCTATACTCAAAAAGTATCTGAACTACTTTCAATAAACATTAACAGCTGATGTGGCGAGGTCTTTTAAAATGAAAGCTTTCTCAAAACTTTATTATTTCTGGCAAAGAACTCGTAGCCAGAATAAAGCGTGATGGATGCGACTATAAATAGTAGAGATAATAAAATATACTTGATGATGTCTGGACTGATCATCTGCATAATTGAGCTCTTAAATATAAGTGTGATGTAGACGATGATCACAAAGCTAATCTGGGCCACTGTCTTAAATTTGCCAGACTGTATAGATGCTAATACTACCTTTTTTGGTAAGAGAATTAATCTGATGGCGGTCAGTAAAATCTCTCTAAAGGCGATGATGATGGTCAAAATGAGTGGGACCAATCCTTTATACCAGAAGATGAAGAGAATACCCAGGATGAGAATTTTATCAGCTATAGGATCCAAAATCTTCCCAAAACTGGAAGTTATGTTCCACTTTCTGGCTAAATATCCGTCCAAAAAGTCCGTAACCGCTGCGATGACAAATATGCCTAATGATATGGCAATGTCAGTGGGATTAAGAGAAAGCGCGTGATAGAAGCACGCAAATGCAAGTACGATTCTCACGATTGACAATATATTAGGAATCTGGCTTTTGATTTTATGCATCTCTATCCTTATGACGTTCAAGATCGTAAAAAATAACAAAATATCCATCGAAAAGATTGTGGTATGTCCCTACATCTTATTTTTTAATGGATTTAGAAACTTAATAATGATACTTTTGCGCGCTTAATAGACAAGCTAATGCAGAAAATCAAGAATATAGCCATCATTGCCCACGTAGATCATGGTAAAACCACACTGGTGGATAAGATG
>Ga0209303_1001591_pt1 | contig 13533 bp, 9 predicted proteins | sample SidtaG_3_FD_187449 | JGI IMG/M metagenome (GOLD analysis project Ga0209303, IMG submission 187449) | Marine algal microbial communities from Sidmouth, United Kingdom - Sidmouth_Asex1 metaG (SPAdes) (version 2) | ecosystem: Host-associated > Algae > Red algae > Unclassified | place: Sidmouth... | reverse complement strand
GCTCCTCGAGACTGATGTAGCTGAACATCGACGCCTGAGGATTGCCATGACCGCGCATCGTCGACCCACCTGTTCGAATCCGTGTGCGATTGTCGCAGGTAATCGGACTAATTCAACAGCCTGCTAGGGGCCGGACAATGCAGATTCCCCACCCGCTGCTCGGCCTACGCGACGCGGCCGAGTTCACCTACCTGGGCGATGCCGCCCTGCTGGACCGGCCGGTCATCGACGATCCGGCCCAGCTCGGTACGCCTGCCACGTTGGACGCCTTTCACGACTACCTGCACCTGCGCGACAACCCGGCCGGGGTGATCCGCGAGCTGTGGTTCCACGAGCAGGGCGATCGCAGCTGGCTGGTGGTCACGCGCGACACGCGCAGCCACGAGATCCTGGGCGCCGAGCTGGCACGGGAGGTCGCGCTGCGCGGCGGCGCGTTCGTCGACGCCACCAATCACGCGCAACCCGCCTCGTGAACGCCCCGGACGACATCCGAGGTGATGCGCTGGACAGCCTGGACCGCCCGACCTCCGTCGCCGACCGGGCACCGGTGCGCAACCGCCAGACTCATCGACTGCACGACAAGCCCGACACCACGGCGATCGATCGATCGCGCACCCTGACCTTCTCGTTCGACGGCCGGCGCTACACCGGACACCCCGGCGACACGCTGGCCTCGGCGCTGCTGGCCAACGGCCAGCGCCTGGTGGGGCGCTCGTTCAAGTATCACCGCCCGCGCGGCATCGTCTCGGCCGGCGTGGAGGAGCCGAACGCGCTGGTCGGCATCGGCCGCGGTGCGCATCACGAGCCGAACGTGCGGGCCACCGTCGCCGAACTGCACGACGGCCTGGTCGCTACCAGCCAGAACCACCGCGGTTCCCTGCGCCATGACCTGATGGCGATCAACGACGCCTGCGCGCCACTGCTGGCGGCCGGCTTCTACTACAAGACCTTCATGTGGCCGGCCGCCTTCTGGGAGAAGGTGTACGAGCCGGCGATCCGTGCCGCCGCCGGCCTGGGGCGACTGTCCGGACTGCCGGATCCGTCTCGCTACGCCAAGGGCTTCCTGTTCGCCGACCTGCTGGTGATCGGCGCAGGCCCCGCAGGCCTTGCCGCCGCGCTGGCCGCCGGGCGCAGCGGTGCCCGGGTGATCCTGGCCGACGAGGACGTCCTGCCTGGCGGCCGCCTGAACCACGAGACCTACCGCATCGAGGATCGGTCCGGCGCACGGTGGGCGCGCCGGGCGCACGCACAGCTGCAGGCGATGGACAACGTGCGGGTCATGACCCGCACCAGCGTGTTCGGCGCCTACGACCACGGCGTGCACGGCGCATTGGAGCGCATCGGCGGCCAGCACGGCTGCCAGTCGGCCGACACGGTTCGCCAGGTGCTGTGGCGCATCCGCGCCACGCACACCGTGCTGGGCGCCGGCGCGATCGAGCGCGGCATCGCGTTCCCGGACAACGACCGGCCCGGCATCATGCTGGCCGGTGCGGTGCGCGCCTACGTCAACCGCTACGCGGTCGCGCCCGGTCGCGCGGTGGCGGTGTTCACCAACAACGACGACGGTTGGCGCACCGCGCTGGACCTGGCCGCGCGCGACGTGCCGATCGTGGCGGTCATCGATACGCGCGATGCGCCGCCGCCGGTGGACACCGCCGCGCTGTCGGACGCCCTGCTGGTGCGCGGCGGCACCGTCACCGCCACTCGCGGTCGCCATGCGCTGCGCGACATCACGCTCGGCGACGGGCGGCGCCTGGCGGTGGACTGCCTGGCGGTGTCCGGTGGCTGGAACCCCAGCGTGCACCTGTCCTGCCACCAGCGCGGTCGACCGGTCTGGAACGAGACCCTGGCAAGTTTCGTCCCGGGCGGCACGCTGCCGCCGGGCATGCGCGTGGCCGGGGCGGCCAACGGCGAACTGTCGCTGGGGTCGGCCTTGCGTGCCGGTCACCGCGCCGCACTGGATGCGATCGGCGTGGACGATGGCGACGCCGGTCCGGCACCGCAGGCCGACGACGAGTCGGCACGGCTGGAAGCCTTCTGGCAAGTGCCGGTCAAGGCGAGCGGGGCCGGGCGGGCCTGGCAGCGCGCCTGGGTGGACTGGCAGAACGATGTCACCGTCAAGGACATCGCCCTGTCGGTGCAGGAAGGCTTCCAGGCCAGCGAGCACGTCAAGCGCTACACCACACTGGGCATGGCCACCGACCAGGGCAAGACCTCCGGCGTGCTGGGGCTGGCGATCCTGTCAGGCGTCACCGGCCGCTCGATCAGCGAGACCGGCACCACCATCTTCCGCCCGCCCTGGACGCCGGTGCCGATCGGTGCACTGGCGGGCGCCTCGCGCGGGCGCACCTTCCGCCCGACCCGCCTGACGCCCAGCCACCGCTGGGCCGAGGAACAGGGCGCGGTGTTCACCGAGACCGGTGCCTGGCTGCGCGCGCAGTGGTTCCCTCAGGCCGGCGAGACCACCTGGCGCCAGAGCGTGGACCGCGAGGTGCGCACCACCCGGACGGCTGTCGGGGTGTGCGACGTCAGCACGCTGGGCAAGATCGAGCTGCAGGGCAGCGACGCCGGGGCGTTCCTGGACCGCGTCTACGCCAACACCTTCTCCACGCTGGCGGTGGGCAAGGTGCGCTACGGCCTGATGCTGCGCGAGGACGGCTTCGTCATGGACGACGGCACCACCGCGCGGCTGGGCGAGCACCACTACGTGATGACCACCACCACCGCCAACGCCGGCCCGGTGTTCCGGCACCTGGAGTTCTGCCGGCAGTGCCTGTTCCCGCACCTGGACGTGCACCTGAGCTCGACCACCGACGCCTGGGCGCAATTCGCGATCGCCGGACCCCGCTCGCGCGAGCTGGTGGCCGCCATCGTCGACGGACTCGATGTCGGCAACGAGACCTTCGGCTTCATGGCCTGCGCCGCCACCTACATCGGGCAGGTCCCGGCGCGCCTGTTCCGCATCTCGTTCTCGGGCGAGCTGGCCTACGAGCTGGCGGTACCGACCCGCCACGGCGATGCGCTGATCCGGCGCCTGATGCGCCTGGGCGCACCGCTCGGCGTGACCGCCTACGGCACCGAGGCGCTCGGTGTCATGCGCGTGGAGAAGGGCCATGCCGCCGGCAACGAGCTGAACGGCCAGACTACCGCCGCCGATCTGGGCCTGGGCCGCATGGTGTCGTCGAAGAAGGACTGCATCGGCAACGTGCTCTCGCGCCGTGCCGGCCTGAGCGATCCGCACCGCCCCGCGCTGGTCGGATTCCTGGCCGTGGATCCGGACCAGCGGCTGCGCGCCGGCGCGCACTTCGTGCGCGAAGGGCGTGATGTGGTGACCGCCAACGACGAGGGCTGGATGAGCTCGGTGGCCTTCTCGCCGACACTGGATCGCTACATCGGCCTGGGCTTCCTGCAAGACGGCGCCGAGCGACTGGGCCAGACGGTGCGCGCCTGCGATCCGCTACGTGGCGAAGAGGTTCCGCTGACCATCGTCTCGCCTCATTTCGTCGATCCGGACGGGAGCCGCCTGCGTGGCTGAGCCGGACCTGCGGGCCGTGCCCGCCCTGTCCGGCAGCGAGGCCGGGGCCGACGCCGCCCCCTGGCGCCATCGAGCCGGCGATGTCGAACTGGTCGCCATCGAGCGTCGCCGCATCCTGACCCTGGCGTTCTCGCCACGACAAGGGCCGGCGCTGGCCACGGCACTCGACATGGAGCTGCCCATCGTCGGCGACAGCTGTACGGCCGGACCATCACGCCGCCTCTTGGGCGTGCAGCAGGACCAGCTGTGGCTGATCGACGACGAGCCGTCCACGTCGGCACCCGACGTCACCGGCCTTGCCTGGATGACGGATCAAAGCGACGGCTGGAGCAGCATCGCCATCGGCGGCCAGGGCGTGCTGCCCGTGCTGGAACGCCTGGTACCGCTGGACATCGCCGCCATCGCGCCCGGACAGCTGGGCCGCACCGTGATCGAACATCTCGCAGCGATCGTGCTGCGCACCGATTCGCTGCGCTTCGAGCTGCTCTCCCCGCGATCCTCGATCGCCTCGTTCGCGCACGCGCTGCAAGGCGCTGCCGATGAGGTGGCCGCCGAAGCGGCCGTTCAACGGGCTTCGCGCCCCGCCCCACCCTTGGAGTACTGAATGGCCACCGTCGAACCACCCAAGGGTGTCTGGAAGAGCGAACAGAGCGGCAGGCGGCGCGGCCGCGGCCGGGCCACGCCCAAGGGCCGCCAGGTCGATCAGGAGGCGCTGGAGCAGGTACGCGCACTGCTCGGTGATCGCCCGCGCACCCCGGACCGGCTGATCGAGAACCTGCACCTGATCCAGGATCGTCACGGGCACCTGTCGGCGGACCATCTGGCAGCGCTTGCCGAGCTGCAGCGCCTGTCGCAGGCCGAGGTCTACGAGGTGGCGACGTTCTACGCGCACTTCGACGTGGTGCGTCAGGGCGAAGCGCCGCCGCCGGCCGTCACGATCCGCGTGTGCGATTCGCTGGCCTGCGAGCTGGCCGGCGCCCAGGCGCTGAAGGCAGCGCTCGAAGAGCAGGTGGACCCGGCCGACATCCGCGTGCTGCGCGCACCCTGCATGGGTCGCTGCGACACCGCACCGGCGCTGGAGATCGGACACCGGCATGTCGATCATGCCACCGCGACCAAGGTGGCGAAGGTGTTGGCCGACGGGGACTTCCACCCGGTCATGCCCGACTACCAGGCGCTGGACGCCTACCGGGCCACCGGCGGCTACGCCGAACTGCAGCGGCTGCGCGACGGCGAGCGTGACATCGACGAGGTGCAGCAGGCGATCGCCGATTCGGGCCTGCGCGGGCTGGGCGGGGCCGGCTTTCCGGCCGCCAGGAAATGGGGCTTCGTGCGCGCCGAGGAAGGCCCGCGCCACCTGGCGATCAACGGCGACGAAGGGGAGCCTGGCACCTTCAAGGACCGCTACTGGCTGGAGCGCGAGCCGCACCTGTTCCTGGAAGGTGCGCTGATCGCGGCCCACGCCATCGATGCCGGCCGCGTGTACGTCTACATGCGCGACGAGTACCCGGCGGTGCTGTCGATACTGGCGACCGAGATCGCCGCCCTGGAAGCTGCAGGCCTGGCCCCGGCGGGCATGCTGGAAGTGCGCCGCGGTGCCGGCGCCTACATCTGCGGCGAGGAGTCGGCCATGATCGAGTCCATCGAGGGCAGGCGCGGCCTGCCTCGCCACCGCCCGCCCTACGTCGCTCAGGTCGGCCTGTTCGGCCGGCCCACGCTGGTGCACAACATCGAGACCTTGCACTGGATCGCCCGCGTGACCCGTGAAGGTCCGCAGATCCTGTCCGATGTGGTCAAGAACGGGCGCACCGGGCTGCGCAGCTACTCGGTGTCCGGGCGGGTGCGGGAACCGGGCGTGAAGCTGCTGCCGGCAGGCTCCACCATCACCGACCTGATCGAGGCCGCGGGCGGCATGCTCGACGGGCACGCGTTCATGGCCTACCAGCCGGGCGGCCCGTCATCGGGACTGCTGCCGGCCGCGATGAACGACATCCCGCTGGACTTCGACACCCTGCAGCCGCACGGCACCTTCATCGGCTCGGCGGCGGTGGTGGTGCTGTCGGATCAGGATCGCGCTCGCGATGCGGCGCTGAACATGCTGCGCTTCTTCGAGGACGAGAGCTGCGGGCAGTGCACGCCGTGCCGCATCGGCTGCGAGAAGGCGGTCAAGCTGATGCAGGCACCGACCTGGGACACGACGCTGCTGCAGGAGCTGTCGCAGGTCATGAGCGATGCCTCGATCTGCGGCCTGGGTCAGGCCGCCCCCAATCCGATTCGCCTGGTCATGCAGCACTTCGCGCACGAGATCGGTGGCGACGACAACCGGTCCGGGAGCGGCCCATGAACATCGCCGTCGACGGCACCGACATCGAAGGCACGGTGCGCTTCACGCTGGACGGACGCGACGTCACCGCACTGCCCGGCGAGACGCTGTGGCAGGTGGCGCAGCGGCTGGGTACCGACATCCCGCACCTGTGCCACGCGGACGAACCGGGCTACCGGGCCGACGGCAACTGCCGCGCCTGCATGGTCGAGATCGAGGGCGAGCGCGTGCTGGCCGCCTCCTGCGTGCGCCTGCCCGGTGAGGGCATGACGGTGCGGACCGACACCGATCGGGCCACCACCGCACGCCGCACGGTGGTGGAGCTGCTGGCCGCCGACCAGCCGGCACGCGACAAGGCGCACGATGCCGCGGCGCACTTCTGGTCGACCGTGGACACGGTGGAGGCCAGCACGGTGCGCTTCCCGCGACTGGACCTCGCCCGGCTGCCCGCCACCGATGACTCGCACGTGGCCATGCGCGTCAACCTGGATGCCTGCATCCACTGCAACCTGTGCGTGCGCGCCTGTCGCGAAGTGCAGGTCAACGATGTCATCGGCATGGCCGGGCGCGGGCGCGATGCGCGCATCGTGTTCGATCAGCAGGATCCGATGGGTGCAAGCACCTGCGTGGCCTGCGGCGAATGCGTGCAGGCCTGCCCGACCGGTGCGCTGATGCCGGCCACGCTGCTGGATGACGAGCAGGTCGGCGACTCGGCCAGCACCGAGCGCACCGTGCGCTCGGTATGCTCCTACTGCGGTGTGGGCTGTCAGCTGGACTTTCACGTGCGCAACGAGAAGATCGTCTGGGTCAGCGGTGCGCCCGGACCCTCGAACGAGCAGCGCCTGTGCGTCAAGGGCCGCTTCGGCTTCGACTACATCGATCACCCGCACCGCCTGACGATGCCGCTGATCCGGCGCGATGACGCCCCGCCCAAGGGCCTCAACGTCGATCCGGGGAACCTCATGGAGTTCTTCCGCGAGGCCAGCTGGGAAGAGGCCCTGGACGCCGCCGCCTCCGGCATGGCGCGCCTGCGAGAGGACGACGGGCGCCGCGTGGCAGGCTTCGGCTCGGCCAAGTGCTCCAACGAGGAGGCCTACCTGTTCCAGAAGCTGATCCGCGCAGGCTTTGGGCACAACAACGTCGATCACTGCACCCGCCTGTGCCACGCCTCCTCGGTGTCGGCGCTGATCGAGAACGTCGGCTCGGGCGCGGTGACCGCCACCTTCAACCAGATCGAGAACGCCGACTGCGCGATCGTGATCGGCGCCAACCCGATCGAGAACCACCCGGTGGCGGCGACCTTCTTCAAGCAGTTCGTCAAGCGCGGCGGCACGCTGATCGTCATGGACCCGCGCGGCATGGGTCTGACCCGCCACGCAACCCATGCCCTGAAGTTCAAGCCCGGCTCCGATGTGGCCATGCTCAATGCGATCATGCACGTGATCGTCGAGGAGGAGCTGTACGACCGTCAGTACATCGAGGGATTCACCGAGGGCTGGGACGCCATGAAGGCGCACCTGGCAGGTTTCCCGCCCGAGACCATGGCCGCGCATTGCGGCATCGAGGCCGACACGCTGCGCACCGTGGCACGCAGCTTCTCGCGCGCCCGCGCCGGGATGATCTTCTGGGGCATGGGCGTGTCCCAGCACGTGCACGGCACCGACAACGCCCGCTGCCTGATCTCGCTGGCGCTGATGTGCGGTCACGTCGGCCGACCGGGCACCGGGCTGCACCCGCTGCGCGGGCAGAACAACGTGCAGGGCGCATCGGACGCCGGCCTGGTACCGATGTTCCTGCCCGACTACCAGAGCGTGGCCGACGAGGGCGTGCGCCATGCCTTCGAGTCGATCTGGAACAGCGATCCGAACGCCCGGGCGATCGATCCGCAGAAGGGGCTGACCGTGGTCGAGATCGTGGACGCGATCCACACCGACGAGATCCGTTCGCTGTACGTGCTGGGCGAGAACCCCGCCATGTCGGACCCGGACGTCCAGCACGCCCGCGATGCGCTGGCCAAGCTTCAGCACCTGGTGGTGCAGGACATCTTCCTGACCGAGACCGCCAACTTCGCCGACGTCATCCTGCCCGCGGCCGCCTGGCCGGAGAAGACCGGCACGGTCACCAACACCAATCGCCAGGTGCAGATGGGCCGCCCGGCGGTCGCCCCGCCCGGCCAGGCGCGCGAGGACTGGTGGATCACCACCGAGCTGGCCAAGCGGCTCGGGCTGGACTGGGACTACACCCACCCGCGCCAGGTGTTCGACGAGATGAAGCGCAGCATGCCGTCGCTGAACAACATCACCTGGGAACGGCTGGAGCACGGGGCGGTCACCTACCCCTCGCTCAGCCCCGAGGATCCCGGGCAGCCGATCGTGTTCGGCGACGGATTCCCCCGTCCGGACGGACGGGCGAAGTTCACGCCCGCCTCGATCGTGCCGCCGAACGAGGTGCCCGATGCCGACTACCCGATGGTGCTGATCACCGGACGACAGCTGGAACACTGGCACACCGGCTCGATGACGCGTCGCGCCACCGTGCTGGACACGCTGGAACCCGAAGCCAACTGCTCGCTGCATCCGAGCACGCTGGCCGGCATCGGCGCGGTCGGCGGTGATCGGGTGCGCCTGAGCACCCGCCGCGGCTCGATCGAGCTCTTGGCGCGTGCCGACCGGGCGGTCGCCCCGGATTGCGTGTTCCTGCCGTTCGCCTACGTCGAGGCGGCGGCCAACCTGCTGACCAATGCAGCCCTGGATCCGGTCGGCAAGATCCCGGAATTCAAGTTCGCCGCCGTGCGCCTGGATGCGGCATTCTCCTCCCACCCCGATCCGACGGCTGCGCCGTCCCACCACGAGAGACCGGCATGAGCGTCAAGAGCGACATCCAGATCGCGCGAGAAGCGGACAAGCAACCGATCCAGGCGATCGGCGAAAAGCTGGGCATCGCCAGCGAGCACCTGCTGCCGTACGGGCACGACAAGGCCAAGGTGTCGGCCGCGTTCATCGCCTCGGTCAAGGATCGCCCCGATGGCAAGCTGATCCTGGTCACCGCGATCAACCCGACGCCTGCCGGCGAGGGCAAGACCACCACCACGGTGGGGCTGGGCGACGGGCTGAACGCGATCGGCAAGAAGGCCGCGGTGTGCATCCGCGAAGCCTCGCTGGGCCCGTGCTTCGGCATGAAGGGCGGCGCTGCCGGTGGCGGTTACGCCCAGGTGGTGCCGATGGAGGAGATGAACCTGCACTTCACCGGCGACTTTCACGCGATCACCTCGGCGCACAATCTGCTGGCCGCCCTGATCGACAACCACATCCACTGGGGCAACGAGCTGCAGATCGATGTGCGCCGCGTCGCCTGGCGCCGGGTGCTGGACATGAACGATCGGGCGCTCAGGCAGGTGAACCTGGCGCTGGGCGGTACCGCCAACGGCTTCCCGCGCGAGGGTGGCTTCGACATCACCGTGGCCTCCGAGGTCATGGCCATCCTGTGCCTTGCCACCGACATCGCCGACCTGGAACAGCGCCTGGGAGACATCATCGTCGCCTACACGCGTGACCAGCAGCCGATCCACTGCCGCGACCTGAAGGCCGATGGCGCCATGGCGGTACTGCTCAAGGATGCGATGCAACCGAACCTGGTGCAGACGCTGGAGAACAACCCGGCGTTCGTGCACGGCGGACCGTTCGCCAACATCGCCCACGGTTGCAATTCGGTGGTAGCGACCACGACCGCCCTGAAGCTTGCCGACTACGTGGTCACCGAGGCCGGCTTCGGGGCGGATCTCGGCGCCGAGAAGTTCATGAACATCAAGTGCCGCAAGGCCGGCATCGCCCCCAGCGCGGTGGTGATCGTCGCCACGGTGCGCGCGCTGAAGATGAATGGCGGTATCAAGAAGGAGGACCTGGGCAACGAGGACATCGACGCGGTCAGGAAGGGCTGCGCCAACCTGGCCCGCCACATCGAGAACGTCAAGAGCTTCGGCGTGCCGGCGGTGGTCGCCATCAACCACTTCGTCACCGACACCGATGCCGAGATCGATGCGCTGAAGAGCGAGGTCGAATCGCTGGGCAGCGAGGCGATCCTGTGCAAGCACTGGGCGAACGGCTCGGCCGGCACGAAGGAGCTGGCCACCCGGGTGGCGGCCATCGCCGATGCCGGCGAGGCCGATTTCGCCCCGATCTACCCGGACGAGATGAGCCTGTTCGAGAAGATCGAGACGATCGCCAGGAAGATCTACCGCGCCGAGGAGGTGCTGGCCGATCAGAAGGTGCGCGACCAGCTGCGCGCCTGGGAAGAGGCCGGCTACGGCCACCTGCCGGTGTGCATGGCCAAGACCCAGTACAGCTTCTCCACCGATCCGGACCTGCGCGGCGCGCCGACCGGGCATTCGGTGCCGGTGCGCGAGGTGCGCCTGTCCGCCGGAGCCGGCTTCGTGGTGGTGGTGTGCGGCGCGATCATGACCATGCCCGGCCTGCCGCGCGTGCCCGCCGCCGAGACCATCCGCCTGGACGACGGACTGGTCGAGGGCTTGTTCTGATGTCGGCCACCGAAGTGCCGGCCGCCGCGACGCCGGCCGCCGCGACGCCGGCCGCCGGGACGCCGGCCGCCGGGACGCCGGCCGCCGCCGTCATCGACGGCAAGGCCTTCGCCGCCCGCGTGCGCGGCCAGGTGGCCGAGGGCGTGGCGGCGCTCAAGGCCTCGCACGGCGTGACGCCGGGTCTGGCCGTGGTGCTGGTGGGCGAGAATCCTGCCAGCGAGGTCTACGTGCGCAACAAGGGCCGCCAGACGCTGGAAGCCGGCATGAACAGCTTCGAGCACAAGCTGGATGCCACGGTCGCTCAGGACGAGTTGATGGCGCTGATCGATCGGTTGAACGCGGACGAGGCGGTGCACGGCATCCTGTGCCAGCTACCGTTGCCGGACCATCTGGACGAAACCGCGGTCATCAACGCCATCGTTCCGGAAAAGGACGTGGACGGCTTCCACATCCTGAACGTCGGCCGGCTGGCCACCGGCCAGGACGCCATGGTGCCGTGCACCCCGCTGGGCTGCCTGATGATGCTGCGCGACCATCACGGCTCGCTGTCCGGCTTGAACGCGGTCGTGGTGGGACGATCCAACATCGTCGGCAAGCCGATGGCCAGCCTGCTGCTGGGCGACAGCTGCACCGTGACGATCGCGCACAGCCGCACCAAGGACCTGCGCCAGGTGTGCCTGGGCGCAGACATCCTGGTGGCCGCGGTGGGACGCGCCGAAATGATCCCGGGTGACTGGGTCAAGCCCGGCGCAACGGTCATCGATGTCGGCATCAACCGGCTGGACAATCCGCCCGGTAGCGAAAAGCCCACGCGCCTGGTCGGGGATGTGGAATACGCATCGGCCAGCGAGGTGGCCGGTGCGATCACGCCGGTGCCCGGCGGCGTGGGGCCGATGACCATCGCCTGCCTGCTGGCCAACACGCTGGTGGCCTGCTGTCGGTCGGTCGGGGCCGATGCTCCGCAGGGACTCACGGCATAGCGCCCGGCACAGCGGCACGGGAAGAGCGCGGCGGGATCCCATCGACCCCGCCGCCGTTCGACGTCCTGATCGATCAGTTGTGGATGATCGGGACGTCCTTCACCAGCGCGTCTTCCTTCTGCTTCAGCAGCGCAAGCAGGTTCGCCTCGTTCTGCACTTCGCTGATGGCCGGTTCGACCACCAGCTCGTCGGCCGCGGCCATCTTGGCCTGATGCTTGGCGTAGTCGCAGCCGCCCGCTTGAGCGGTTCCGGCCATCAGGCTCAAGGCGCCGGCGGTCAGGATCAACATTCGCTTCATGGGATTCCCTCTTCGGTTGATGGACCCGACACCGGTTATCGCACGCCCGGGACAGCATCGCAAGACAGTGTGTAAACGACAGATGACAAGCCTTCCAACGTGCCGATCCGACGTCGCGACGACGCCCGCATGACGCCCGCATGACGCCCGCATGACGCCGCGATGACCCCATGAGCGCCCGCACCCTGATGATCCAGGGCACCGGCTCCGACGTCGGCAAGTCGATCATCGTGGCCGGCCTGTGCCGCGTTGCCCGGCGCCGCGGTATCGGCGTCGCGCCGTTCAAGCCGCAGAACATGTCCAACAACGCCGCGGTCACCCCGGACGGCGGCGAGATCGGCCGGGCGCAGGCGCTGCAGGCGCTGGCGGCCGGCCTGGACACCTCGGTGGACATGAACCCGGTGCTGATCAAGCCCGAGAGCGACCGTGCCTCGCAGATCGTGGTGCACGGGCGCGTGCTCGAACGGCAGGGGGCCGCGCAATGGATCGGGCGGCGTGGTGCCCTGCTGGCCCCGGTGCTGGAGAGCCTGGGACGGCTGCGCGCGGCCCACGATCTGATCATCGTCGAAGGCGCCGGCAGCCCGGCCGAGGTCAACCTGCGGCGCGGCGACATCGCCAACATGGGATTCGCACGGGCCGCCGACGTGCCGGTGTGCCTGCTGGGCGACATCGATCGGGGAGGCGTCATCGCCGCCGTGGTCGGCACCCGGCAGGTGCTGGATGCTGCCGATGCGGCGATGATCGAGGGCTTCGCCATCAACAAGTTCCGCGGTGACCCGCGCCTGTTCGATGACGGCGTCCTAGCGATCGAACGCGCCAGCGGCTGGCCCTGCCTCGGCGTGATCCCGTGGCTGCACGAGGCGGCCCGACTGCCGGCCGAGGATGCCGTGGCCACCGCTCGGCAGGCGCACGGGATCCGCAGCTCGGATGCGGAACGATCACGACGCCCCCTGCGCATCGCCGCGCCGCTGCTGTCGCGCATCGCCAACTTCGACGATGCCGATCCATTGCGCCAGGAGCCGGACGTCGACTTCAGCTTCATCCCGCCCGGCCAACCCGTTCCACGCGACACCGACGTGGTCCTGCTGTTCGGCACCAAGTCCACCCGTGCGGAGCTGAACTTCATCGAGCATCAAGGCTGGCACCATGACATCCATGCCCACGTGCGCACCGGCGGCGCGGTGCTGGGCCTGTGCGGCGGGTTCCAGCTGCTCGGCGAACGCATCGATGACACCGACGGGCACGACGGCCCCGCCGGCCATTCGTCCGGACTGGGCTTGCTGGACGTACGCACCCGCATGGATGCCGGCAAGGTGGTGCGCCGAGTGACCGGGCGCTGCGCGCTGGCGGATGTCCCGGTGCACGGCTACGAGATCCATGTCGGCGACACCATCGGATCCGATCGGGATCGACCGATGCTGCTGATCGACGGCCGGCCCGAGGGCGCGCGCAGCGTCGACGGGCGCATCGAAGGCAGCTACGTGCACGGGTTGTTCGGCGATGAGCGCTATCGCCGCGCATGGCTCAAGCGTCAGCGCAGCCTGGCGATCGGCAGCGACGCCGGTGAAGGCATCGCCTCGAACTACGCCGTCTCGGTCCAGACTGCACTGGACGGCATCGCCACCCGGCTGGAAGCGGCCCTGGACATCGACCGGCTGTTCGCCATCGCGCGCTGAGACGGACCCGCGAGCGAAAAAGCTCAGGGAGCCTCTGCACAATGCGCCACCCCCTGCATCGTCCAGAGCGGTCTCGGAACCAGGCGGAGCTCGCAGGCGGTAGTGGTTCTACCGCCAAGAGCTCCAACGCAGGGCCGGGACCGCTCTGGACGACCCGTAGGGCGAGCCGCTCGGCGCCCCGTGCCGC
>Ga0209303_1001579_pt1 | contig 13596 bp, 15 predicted proteins | sample SidtaG_3_FD_187449 | JGI IMG/M metagenome (GOLD analysis project Ga0209303, IMG submission 187449) | Marine algal microbial communities from Sidmouth, United Kingdom - Sidmouth_Asex1 metaG (SPAdes) (version 2) | ecosystem: Host-associated > Algae > Red algae > Unclassified | place: Sidmouth... | reverse complement strand
AACGAATTTACTCATTGCTGTTCGCTTCTTTAATAGAATAACTATTAGACAAAGCTCACATCGCGATTAAATTCGTTTTAAATTGAATAAAATTTAACCCTGAAAGATCAACAGACCCTAGTAAAAGCTAAGTGCATCAAGTTGAAATAACGCTTCTACTTCTGAAATATAACGCTTATTCACTAAAAATATAATAACGTGATCGTCTGATAATATTTTAGTATTTGAATGCGCAATAATCACTTCGTTACCTCTAACAATAGCACCAATGTTAGCACCAGGAGGAAGTTTCAACGATTTTACTGTGCGTCCAACAACTTTTGACGATTTTTCATCACCTTGAGCTGCAATCTCAATTGCTTCGGCTGAACCACCACGTAAACTATAAACATTAGCAATATTACCTCTACGTACATGGGTTAATAAGGCTGAGATAGTGGCATGTTGAGGAGATATCGCAATATCTATATTACTGCCATGAAGTAAATCAACATAGGCGTCACGTTGAATAAGTACCATCGCTTTGCGAACGCCGAGCCGTTTAGCTAATAATGAAGACATAATATTAGCTTCATCATCATTTGTTACAGCAATAAACACGTCAAAGTTATCTATGTGTTCTTCTAGTAAAAGCTCTTGATCAGACGAGTCACCAGTAAAAACTAATGTGTCGTTTAATTCTGAGGCTAAATATTCGGCACGTTCGTGCGAGCGTTCAATAAGCTTTACTTGATGATTTTTTTCTAAAATACGCGCCAAACCCGAACCAATATTACCGCCACCGGCAATCATAATACGTTTGTATGCAGGCTCTAATTTTTGTAGTTCGTTCATTACCGCACGAATATGAATACTCGCGGCAATAAAAAACACTTCATCATCAGCTTCTATAATGGTGGTGCCTAAAGGTCTAATAGGTTTACCATTTCGATAAATAGCAGCAACTCGGGTGTCTACATTAGGAATATGTTCTTTTATGGTGGATAAGGCATGACCAACCAATAATCCACCATAATATGCTCTAACTGCAACTAAACTGACTTTACCTTCGGCAAATTCTAAAACCTGTAAAGCTCCTGGGTAGTCAATTAAGCGCGCTATATCACGAGTAACTAATTGTTCAGGGGCAATTATGTGGTCAACAGGAATGTTATCGTTGGTAAAAAGTTGTTCTTGGTATTTTAATATTTTTGACGAGCGAATACGGGCAATTTTAGTGCTAGTTCTAAATAGTGAATAACATATTTGGCAAGCCATCATGTTAATGGCGTCGTCGCTGGTTACGGCAATCACTAAATCAGCGTCTTCAATACCTGCTTGTATCAATACATCAGGGTGAGATCCTTGCCCCTGAACCACTTGTAGATCCATTTTATCTTGTAGGTCTAACAAGGTTTCATTATTAATATCAATTAAGGTTATTTCGTTTTCTTCCCTAACTAAGTTTTCGGCGAGTGTGCCTCCAACTTGACCTGCACCAATTATCACTATTTTCATTTTATTGTTCTTTTTTAACTAGTTTAGCGTAGTAAAAACCATCCATTGAATGCTCGTTAGGTAATATTTGCCAACCAAGTTCTGTGGTGTTTTTAATAATGGCTATATGCTCAGCATCCATATTTTTTTCAATAAAACGTTGCACTTGTTGGCTATTTTCTTCGGGTAAAATACTACAGGTTGCGTACAGCAAAGTACCTCCCGGTTTAAGTAATGACCATATATTTTTAAGAATAAGTGCTTGTAGTTCGGTTAATTTTTCAATGTCGTTGGCTTTACGTAACCATTTAATATCAGGATGTCTGCGAATAACACCTGTTCCTGAACAAGGAGCATCTAATAAAATTTTATCGTAAAGTTTGCCATCCCACCAATCTTGGCTGGCGGCATCACCTGTAATAACTTGTGCACTAAGTTGTAAGCGTTCAAAATTTTCGCTGACACGAATTAATCGATTTTCATCAATATCGATAGCGGTCATGCTAGCTAAATTAGGTTCAAGTTCTAATATGTGGCAAGTTTTTCCGCCGGGAGCTGCACAACAATCAAGTACGCTGTCTGAGGGTTTGCAATCTAATAATACAGCAGCTTGTTGTGCTGCACCGTCTTGTACTGATGCATGCCCTTGTTCAAAGCCTGGTAGTTTTTCTACGCCAACTGCTTGGGCTAATTTTATTGCTTGGCTTTGTGGATCAATGTATTCATAAGCTATATTGAGTTGATCGAGCTGCTCAGTATATTGCGTTATCGTATTATGTTTTTGGTTTACTCGTAACCACATGGGTGGACGTTCTTGATTGGCAAGCAAAATATTTTGCCATTGCTCAGGATAGGCGGCTTTTATTTTATTGATAAACCAACCAGGGTGGTTGTATTTTAACGGATCAGATAATTTAGCTTGAGTTAGTTCAGTACTCTGATGTTGTTTTTCTACTTTGCGTTGGTAGTTTCTTAAAACGCCATTAATTAAACCGCCTAAGTGTCTATTTTTAAGTGCGTTTGCCGCTTCAACTGTTTCACTTACTGCTGCGTGATCAGGAATTCGCATATATTTTAATTGGTATATTCCCACCAGCATTAAAAAATGAAAAACGCGTTGTTTACCTTTTAAAGGCTTTTGAATAAGTTGTTGAACTTCGTTTTCTAATTCTGGTAAATAACGTAAAACGCCGTAACACATCTCTTGCAAAAGACCTTTGTCTTTTAGCTCAATTTTCGCTATTTGTTTAGGTAGTTCATCACCTAGGCTGCGCCCCAGATCTACAACTGCGTAAGTACATTTTGCCGCAAGAGCCCTACAATTAGCAGCCATATTTATTGCTTACCTATGTGTGATGTCGATGCACCGATAATGGGTTGACCCACAACAAACCAATCAGCTTTGGCATTTAAAATATCACCCACCGGCATTGCTTTTTTACCTGGAATTTGTAAAACCTCTAATTGTAATGATTGTTGAGGATCACCCGTGGCGACTAAAATGCCTTTTTTATCAGCTGCTATTATAGTGCCAGCAACATAAGTTGAATCGGTTATAACCAGTTTGGCTTGCCAAATTCTTATACGATGCTCTTTCATTGATTGAGGTTCGGTATAGGTAAACTGTGCTACAGGCCATGGTATAAATGCCCTGATTTTTCGGTGTAGGGTGTCAGCATCTTGTTGCCAGTTAAGCTCAGCTTCAGCTTTCTCTAATTTAGCTGCGTAAGTTGCAATTGTATTATTTTGTGGTGAACGTTTATAAGCATTTTGGTTCATTGATGTTAGTGCATCAATTAACGCTTTGGGGCCAGCAATAGCTAGTTTTTCGTAGAGTGTTGCGCTGGTATCTTGTGAGGTTATTTTACAAGTTGCTGTGCAAATCATATCACCGGTATCTAAGCCTTTATCCATTTGCATAATGGTAATACCCGTTATGTCGTCACCCGCTTCAAGTGAGCGTTGTATTGGCGCAGCGCCACGCCACTTAGGTAAGATTGAGCCATGCACATTAATACAACCTAAACGCGGCGTTTCTAAAATCACTTGCGGTAATATAAGCCCATAGGCTACTACCACCATTACATCTGCTTGATAATTGGCTAGTTGCTGTTGATCAATAACGTCTTTAAAGTTTTCAGGTTGCTTTACGGGTAAATTGTACTCTAAAGCTAAAAGTTTTGTAGCACACGCCATCATTTTTTTACCGCGTCCTGTGGGTTTGTCAGGTGGGCAATAAACAGCAACAATGTTATGTTCAGACTGGATTAGTGCTTCAAGGTGTTTTGCGGCAAAATCAGGCGTACCTGCAAAAATTATATTAAGGGCTTTAGACAATGTATTTCCTAAAAGTGTTTAATTTGTGTTTTGTAAACGAGCTTCTTTTTCGAGTTTAGTTTTTATTCGCTTGCGTTTGAGGGGAGAAAGGTAGTCTACAAAAAGTATGCCCTGTAAGTGGTCTAGCTCATGTTGAATACAAATTGCTAATAAATTTTCGCCATCTAAGGTAAATTCATTACCGTTTATATCTAACGCTTTTACGGTAACTTTTTCATGTCGATCAACTTTTGCATAACAACCAGGAACCGATAAACAGCCTTCTTCATTTACTAAGGTTTCTTCACTTTTAGCAATAATTTCAGGATTAATTAATACTATTGGGTTTTCTTTATTTTCAGAAACATCCATCACTACAATTCGTTGATGTATATTAACTTGAGTTGCAGCCAATCCAACCCCATTTTCATCGTACATGGTTTCAAACATATCATTAACAATAGCTTTAATATTGTCGTTAACTTTAGTTACTTGTGCAGCTTTGGTTTTTAGTCTCTCGTCTGGAAAGCGTAAAACAGATAAAATAGCCATAATTTTCCAAAAGGGTTCGCGAAATTTCGCATTGAGTGTTATGTTTTAATTTTACTACATTTATTAATTAATCATAGTGGTTTAGGTTAAATGCTTAAGAATAGGAAGACCAGCATGCGAAAAAAAGTTTTATTAATAATGGTTTGCTTGCTATTGCCCATGAGCTTATTAGCCGATGAGTTAGCGTTAAATAAGAGTGCGCCTAACTCTTATAGGGTTGTAAAGGGTGATACGCTTTGGGATATTTCAGGTGTTTTTCTTAAACAACCTTGGTTATGGCCTAAATTATGGCGCATTAATCCAAATATTAGTAATCCCCACCTTATATACCCAGGTGATGTATTACGTTTAGTTTACGATAAAAACGGTAACCCCATGTTAGTTAAAGGAGATTCAGGTAAACCGCAATTAAAATGGTCACCTAAAGTTCGAACTACCTTAAAAGATTTGTCTCCAGTAAATACTATCTCGTTAAATGTTATTGCGCCCTATATTAAATACGATACTCTTTTTACAGAAGAGCAGTATGCAAATTTACCTTACGTATTAGGTAGTGATAAAGGGTTTAAATCTAGCTTAGTAAGTTTTAAAGTTTATGTTAACGGTGATTTAGATGTAGGTAAAAACTATGCTATTTACGAAAAAGGTGATGAAGTTTTTGATCCTCAAACCAGCGAAAGCTTAGGGTATTACGCACGGTTAGTTGGTACAGCTAAAGCGATTAGAACCGGTGATGCGAGTAATAAAAAACCGTCAACGCTTTACGTTGATAGTGTTAAAAGAGAAGTTCATGCAGGTGATTTTGTAGCGCCTATTAATGAAGGACAAATGCTACCTTCATTTTTTACCATGCAAGCAGCTAAAAGTGATTTTAATGGCGCAATCGTTAAAGCCTCTTCTAATTCACGTGAATTTGGCAAGCTTGAAGTGGTTATGATAAATAAAGGTAAACAAGACGAGGTTAATTTGGGGGATGTACTGTTAGTTAAACGACAAAGCCCTGCGGTAATCGAAACATCTAATGGTCCAGCTTATAAAAGTGACAGTTCTCGTTGGAATTCATTCTCTTTAGCAGAAAATGAATTTGATATGCCCTTTGAGCCAGTAGGTAATATGATGGTTTTTAAAGTTTATGACAAAGTCAGTATGGCGTTAATTTTACGCTCTTCTAAACCGCTTAGATTATCTGATATGGTTACAGCACCGTAAAATTGTAATTAAACTCAGAGCCGGTCTTAGGGAGAAGATATATGGCTACAAACTTAACAACAAATTCTACATCAAGCAAGGTATTATCAAATACACATTATTGGTTGGCGTTAAAGTTTGTACCTAGGTTAGCAATTCATAAAAAGCTTCATTTAGTTCAAGAAATTGGATTAGTGAAGCTTTTTTCATCTTTAACATCATTATCGTCCTTTTCATTATCGGCTAAACAAATCTCTGCTATTTCATATCCTGACTGGGATAAAATCAATCAAATTATTCACGATAGTCATTTATGTAACAGCGATATAGTGTGCTTTGGTGATGTAGATTATCCTGAAAAACTAAAACAAATATATGATCCGCCATTGGTTTTATTTACTCAAGGTAATAAACAACTTTTATCAAAGCCACAAATTGCAATAGTAGGTAGTAGAGGTGCTACCGCCGCTGGTAGAGAAAATGCTTTTGTATTTTCAAAAGACTTAACACACCAAGGTATAGTAGTAACTAGTGGCTTGGCTTTAGGTATTGATGCCGAAGCTCACAAAGGAGCACTATCAGGTACTGGAGAAACGATTGCCGTAGTAGCTACAGGGCTAGACCGTGTTTATCCTAGTCGGCACAAAAAACTTGCGTATGATATAGTCAATAACAATGGGTTAATTGTGAGTGAATTTGTTCCCAAAACAGTTCCTAAAGCGGGTTTTTTTCCAAAAAGAAATCGTATTATTAGCGGCTTAAGTTATGGAGTTTTAGTTGTAGAGGCCACCATAAAAAGTGGTTCGTTAATAACCGCACGATGTGCCCTAGAGCAAAACCGAGAAGTATTTGCCATACCTAGCTCGATAAAAAACCCACAAGGCAAAGGTTGCCATTGGTTAATTAAACAAGGAGCAAAATTAGTAGAAGAATGTAGTGATATTTTAGAAGATTTAAATGTTCCTATAAAAACTGGTCTACACTTAATGAATAAAGAAACACCTGAAGTTGTTCAACCATGTGAAGAGGTGAAAAGCTTAGAGGTGAAAAAAAACTATCAAGAGGGCTTGTTTAACGATCCATTGTTAGATAGTGTGGGATATGAAATTACTCCCATTGATGTCGTAGTTTTACGGAGTAAGCTACCCATAGATGTAGTATTAACACAGTTAACAATATTAGAGCTGAAAGGTTTAATATCAGCAGTTCCTGGGGGCTACCTAAGAACTTAATTAGTATAAATTAATCGTTAGTTTGTTATATAAGTGTTTTATTAAGGGGCTAGTTATGTTTGATATCTTAATGTATTTATTTGAAAATTATATTCATAGTGAAGCCGAAGTTATGGTGGACCATGATGTGTTAACAGATGAGCTAACGCGAGCTGGTTTCCATCAAGATGAAATTTATAAAGCACTTAATTGGTTAGAGAAATTAGCAGCGCTTCAAGACAGTGATGCTTATCCCTATCTAACACGTATAGCCAGTAAATCTACTCGTATATATACCTGTGAAGAAATGCAGCTTTTAGATGTAGAATCGCGTGGGTTCTTAATGTTTCTTGAACAAGTTAACGTACTAGATTTTACGACACGTGAAATGGTTATTGACCGTGTAATGGAGCTTGATACTCAGTTTTTCTCGTTAGATGATCTTAAATGGGTTGTTTTAATGGTTTTATTTAACGTACCAGGTAAAGAAACGGCTTACTCTCAAATGGAAGATCTTATTTTTGATGAGCAAGAAGGTCCACTGCATTAACGTTTGTTTAATCATTTCAACTTTATGGCATAATGCGCAACTGAGCTAAAACTTAGTTTATGTAAACCAGGTGCGTTTTATGTCTACATCCGATAACTCTATTTTCAAACATCATGAACATGCGTTACAAAAAGCGTATGAAACCTGTCCTGACTGTGGGGCAGAGTTATCTATTAAATATGGAAGATCCGGTTCGTTTTTGGGGTGCAATAGCTACCCAACCTGTGAATATACACGTCCGATTGTTGAACATGAAAAAGTGGAAGACACCATATTAGCTGGTACACATTGCCCGCTATGCAATAATCCACTAGCGGTCAAGCAAGGTCGTTATGGTATGTTTATTGGTTGTACCAACTTCCCTGAATGTCACCACATCGAAGATACTAATCATAAAGATGACATTAACGTACATTGCCCAAGTTGTTTAAAAGGTAAGTTATTTGAAAAAACAAATAGATATGGCAAAGTCTTTTATTCATGTGACCAATACCCCTCGTGCAAATATGTTATTAATAACCCTCCTGTAAATGAATCATGCCTAGAATGTCAGTGGTCTATATTAGTATCACGTAAAATGGCAAGTGGTGACATTGTCATGTGTCCACAAAAAAAATGTAGTTATAAACGTAAGGTTACGACGTAGCTTTCTCACCGTTTGTAGCTTATTTTATCTAGCTTTATCGCCTTGAAAGAATCTTAAAAAATTACAGTTACCTATTAATACATGGCCAAAACTCAGTTTATCTATAAAATATGTACCATTAATTCTCCAAATAAAATTCTTAAATTCAACATTTATATAAAAAAGTGCTAATACAACATTAGCTCAAATCATCCTTTGATAACGAGTTTAACTAGTTAAGTACAAATATAGATAATGACTTAAGTTTTTATCTAATTCGAACAAGGTTATAATGTTTTATCAATAAACCTCTAAATGTGAGGTTTAGTATTCAAATTTATATTTTTAAAGGCGTTTGATCATGACAGTAGGTATTATTATGGGTTCAAAGTCGGACTGGCCGACAATGAAACATGCAGCAGATATGCTAGATCTTCTCAATGTCCCTTATGAAACTAAAGTAGTATCGGCTCATCGAACACCTCACTTACTTGCACAGTATTCAGAAAGTGCTAAAGATAGAGGCATCAAAGTTATTGTTGCAGGCGCTGGTGGCGCAGCGCATTTACCTGGTATGGCTGCAGCATTTACTAGCTTGCCCGTGTTAGGTGTGCCGGTACAGTCTAAAGCATTAAACGGTCAAGACTCTTTGTTATCGATTGTACAAATGCCAAAAGGTATTGCTGTAGGTACATTAGCTATAGGTAATGCTGGCGCGGCAAATGCTGGTTTACTTGCTGCCCAAATCATTGGCACTCATGACGAAACAGTCATGACAGCGATTGAAAAATTTAGACGAGAACAAACACAACATATTCTTGATAATCCAAACCCTACTGAGTAGTTTATTTTAATGATTGTTTTAGTTTTAGGTGCAGGGCAATTAGCCCAAATGATGGCGCTTGCAAGTAAACCGCTTAATATTGAAGTTCGTGCTTACGACGTTGGAAGCGAACGCGTAATTGACCCAATATCGCTTAACGTAAATTATGGCGATTTGACTGAAAATATAAAAGTTGCTGATGTAATTACTGCTGAGTTTGAACATATTAGTCACGATGTACTTAATATATGTGAACAATCAGGTAAGCTTTTTCCGAGTAGCCAATCCATCAAAACTGGTGGTGATAGACGGTTAGAAAAAACCTTACTCGAAGAGGCTGGAGTTGCTAACGCTAAACATAAAATTGTCGCTAATAAAACCGATTTTGACGCAGCAATTGAAGCCCTTACACTACCGCTTATTATGAAAAGCGCCTTAGCGGGTTATGATGGTAAAGGACAATGGCGATTAGAAAATAAGTCTGATTCAGAAGCTATTTGGCAAGATATTCAGCAATTTATTGAAGGTGATACAAGCGGACAACCACAAGCTATTGTTATTGAACAAATGGTACCTTTTGATCGTGAAGTTTCAATGGTAGGTGTTCGTAGTCAAACTGGAGAAACATTTGCTTATCCATTGACTGAAAATCACCACAATAACGGTGTTTTAAGTGTTTCGTTGGCAAATAATGACCACCAACACCAAAAACTACAAGCTCAAGCGTCACAAGTATTTGATAAAATAGCCAATGCGCTAAATTACGTTGGTGTACTTGCCATTGAATTTTTTCAAGTAGGAGAAACTTTATTAGTTAATGAAATTGCTCCACGTGTTCATAATTCAGGGCATTGGACTCAACAAGGAGCTGATACTTGCCAGTTTGAAAATCACATTAGAGCTGTTTGTCAATTACCGTTAGGCTCAACAGAGTTAGTTAGACCATCAGCCATGATTAATATTTTAGGTACAGATGCTATTCCAAACAGTATTTTAAGCATCCCAAGTATTACTTTACATTGGTACGGAAAAAGTAAACGTTCAGGTCGAAAGATGGGGCATATTAATGTTTGTGGTAAAAACAAAACTGAGCTAATTTCGCGATTAAATCAGTTAAGTGAAATTTTACCTATTGCTGACTTTCCAGATGTTAGCCACTATGTAAAAACACTTTAGTACTTGTTTGTAAATTAAATCAAACTGAAAGTTTGTTCCAATAAGCCCTAATATGGTTAAAGCAAATTTTAAAGAGTTAAAATACAATGTATTTAAGCTTAATTTAATTAATGGGTTTTAAGAGGCTGTTAATTTTCAATAAATTATTTACATAATCAGTTTATTAATAAGCAATCTAATACCACTGACACTAAGCTAATAAAAATGTCTACTGCAATTAAATGTATTCAACAAGGCGGTGTTATCGCTTATCCAGCCGAAGCTGTCTTTGGGCTTGGTTGTGATCCTGATAACGAACCTGCCTTGATAAAACTATTAAAGATAAAAAATAGAGCCAAATCAAAAGGGCTCATATTACTCGCCGGTAATTTTGAACAATTAACTCCCTATCTTGATCTAACTCACTTAAATGAAGCACAAATTCAGTTAATATTAAGCCGTTGGCCTAATGGTATTACCCAAGTATTACCTGCGTGCTCAGGAATTTCGTCTTATTTAACCGGTATTTTCTCTACCATTGCAGTTAGAGTTACCAATCAGCCTGACGTGATGACTTTGTGTGCACAAATGAACAAACCTATAGTTTCAACAAGTGCAAACTTATCAGGGCTTGAACCCGCTAAAACGTGGCAAATGCTTGATCCTGTTTTAATGGATATGATTGATCACTTTATAAAAGGTGAAACATTAGGGTATAACCAACCATCAAAGATTATTGATGGTTTAACTGGAGAGGTTTTTCGCACATGAGTGCTGTAAATATAGAAACTGTAGTTGAATTTTTAAAAGGTTTACAAGATCAAATTTGTGCCGCGATAGAAAAGACTGATGGGCAAGCTAAGTTTGTTGAAGATAACTGGATCCGACCAGAAGGTGGGGGAGGTCGAACGCGCGTACTTACCAACGGTAACGTGATAGAGCAAGGCGGAGTCAACTTCTCAGTGGTTGCAGGCGATAAACTTCCACCTTCGGCCAGTGCCCATCGACCAGAACTAGCAGGAAGAAGCTGGAAAGCCTGTGGTGTTTCTTTAGTTATACATCCAAAAAATCCATATATACCAACGGCTCATGCTAATGTACGGTTTTTTATTGCAGAAAAAGAAGGTGAAGATCCAGTATGGTGGTTTGGTGGGGGATTTGATTTAACTCCGTTTTATCCTTTCGAAGAAGATGTTATTCATTGGCATCAAACCGCTAAAGCATTATGCCAACCTTTTGGAGAGTCAACTTATTCAGCACATAAAAGATGGTGCGACGAATATTTTTATTTAAAGCACCGTGATGAAACACGAGGGGTCGGTGGATTGTTTTTTGATGATTTAAACAAATGGAGTTTTAATACTTGTTTTAATTATATTAAAGCAGTTGGTTTAGGATTTATTGATGCTTATATACCCATTGTTGAAAAACGAAAAAATATTGAATACGGCGATCGCCAACGCCAGTTTCAACTTTATCGCCGTGGAAGATATGTTGAATTTAATCTAGTTTTTGATCGTGGAACTTTGTTTGGATTACAGTCTGGCGGAAGAACTGAATCAATTCTCATGTCTATGCCACCGTTGGTGAGATGGGAATATAATTATAAAGTAGAAGAAAATAGTGATGAATATAAACTTAACGATTACTTAATTTCTCGAGAATGGGTCTAATATCTTATATTTAATCGTTAATTTTAAAAAAGCCTCGATAAGTCGATGCTTTTTTATTGGATCTGTTTTAAGCTAAAAATATTCCCACATTAATGGAATTAACAATGGATAAATATCTCGTTTACGGAAACCCAATTAAGCAATCTAAATCTCCATTTATTCATGCCGCATTTGCTAATGATACTCATCAAGACATTGAATATAAAAGTCAAATAGCTGATATCGATGGCTTTGAAAAAGCAGTTGAAACTTTTATTAATGAAGGTGGGAAGGGGGCTAATGTAACCGCACCTTTTAAAGAACAAGCAATGGCAATGTGTGATGAACTCTCCGAACACGCTAAATATTCAGGTGCAGTAAATACCTTAACTTTTAATAACGGAAAAATTTATGGTGATACCACCGATGGTGTTGGTTTAGTAAACGACCTTATCTCTCACCAAGTTCAGTTAGACGGTAGTAGAATATTATTAATTGGTGCTGGAGGCGCAGCAAAAGGTGTAATTTTACCATTACTTAATCAAAACCCCAAACAGTTAACACTTGTTAATAGAACTGTTTCAAAGGCAGAAGAGATTGCTCTTCAATATAGCGGACAACCTATCAAAGCCATGTCGTTTAGTGAAGCAAACGAGCAGGTATTTGATATTATCATAAATGCCACTTCAGCTGGTTTATCAGGTGAGGGCGTACCGATTTCAAGCGCTATCATCACTAGCAATACCGTTTGTTACGATATGACTTATGGCAAACACTTAACACCTTTTTTGCAAATGGCGACAGAATTAAAAGCAAAAAAAATTATTGATGGTCTAGGAATGCTTGTAGGGCAAGCGGCTGAAAGTTTTTATTTATGGCGTGGCGTTAGACCAGAAACACAAAACGTTTTAAATAACTTACGTGAAGAATTAAATAAATGAATCAAAGTATTATAATTAATGATGATTATGTATTTAATTACGATAAATATTATTGGCAGTGTACGGCAATAATCTCAGCAGAAAAACGAACCATCATTATTTATAGTCATATATTACCCAATCAATTGACTCAAACCGTCAAGCTTGATTGGGAGTATTTAATAGAAGAGCAACTTGAAGATCAGGAATTAACGGCACCTGTCATTGAAGTAACAATGAATTAAGTTCAAAATAAATTTATCAAGGTATTGTATTTCGCCTTAATCATTTATGTATTCATTTTTAAAGTTCACGTAGTTTTGTGCAGATTTTTTTAAAAAAAGTAACTCAGCTTCCGTAAGTTCCCTCGATTGCTTCATTGGGTTTCCTAAATAGAGATAACCACTTTTTAACGTTTTATTTGGGGGTATCAAAGTTCCAGCTCCAATAAATACATCATCTTCAACTACCACACCGTCCATAATAATAGCGCCCATTCCCACTAAAATTCGAGAGCCTAGCGTACAGCCGTGTAGCATGCATTTATGCCCAATAGTTACATCTTCTCCAATAACAAGAGGAAATCCATCAGGATTACCCTTATTCTTATGGGTTACATGTAACACTGAACCATCTTGTACATTCGATCTATCCCCAATAGATATACTATTAACATCACCTCTAATAGCAACTAATGGCCAAATACTTACATCATCTCCCACTGAAACCTCGCCAATCAAAATAGCCGATGAATCAATATAGGTATTGATACCAATACTGGGAGAAATGTTTTTAAATGATCTTATATTATTGGTACTCATAGCACTTGTATTTATTTTAAAAGATTTGATTATAAGAGTATTACAATATTCATTTTATAAAACCAGTACTGGTGCAAATAACTTACATTCAAAATTTAAGACGTTAAAAACTCAATTTATTAATGCAATATAAATCCATTCTAAAGCAACAGCTAATATGAAGTTTGCTTATCCATCTACCTGTCATTCCGCACCCTAATTTACAATTAAATTAGAGTGTTATTTGAGCGATTAATCTGTATTTGTTAAAAATAGCTTGACGCGGATCCCTAGTTTTGATCTATTACTCTCTTTTGAGAGCCATAAA